>Ga0209935_1003357_pt1 | contig 16658 bp, 22 predicted proteins | sample ThiBio_1000_plan_2_FD_183958 | JGI IMG/M metagenome (GOLD analysis project Ga0209935, IMG submission 183958) | Wastewater bioreactor microbial communities from Cape Town, South Africa - Thiocy_cont_1000_plan (SPAdes) | ecosystem: Engineered > Bioreactor > Thiocyanate-remediating >... | reverse complement strand
ATTATTATTCAGTGCGGTGAGTGTGGATGTGGAAGCGAATATGTACTCGTATTGCAAGGAGATAGGGTGCACTCTGTTCACAATCTCCCATCGAAAGACACTATGGCAATTCCATGAATACGTACTCAAATTCGACGGTCTGGGCGGCTATGAATTCTTCTACCTGAAGGATGGCAAGCATGACAACCTTTAAAAAATGGCGCGTGAATCGTTACTAAATTACTTGGTCTCCTTCCAAATAAAAACCACAACAACAACAACTAGCTGTTGAATCAATGTGGTCTGTTATCCTGGCTAACCTTGAGCAACAGAGAACCAAAGAATCCATTGGTTTAAACCAGGATAAGATCGTTCGGTTCGCCATCAAATAAGGCGAAATGAAGAAAGTTTAATTAACAATTTGTCCACTAATCGGCTTCCTTTTCGTAGCATCATCAACTCCCTCGTTATCTAGCACACGGCGGCTGTTCTGTTCAGTTGCTAGTTCCGACCCGAAAGAGAACAGTGAGCCAGACAGAGAAAGAACACCACCATAACACCGACAACAATGACGGAAAAAGCAAAGGACGTAGCGAAGAAAGTTATCAAGATTTTAGCCCGTGACAAGTCACCGGATTACGCCACACCTCAAGTGTACAGGACCACATCGTGGAAGACACCCACCGAGACCATTCGAGAGGTATCTAGTCTCCCCGAAATAACGTGGTTTAGATAATAAAAAGTCCACTAATCGATCGTAAACCTGGATTAGGTCCGGAGGATTGCGGGCGCTAAGAAACGTAAGGAATGGCATCGTCTCTTTATGTCCTCCTTCATGGCTGGAGGTAAACACACCCCTTCCCCTTCATACTTTCCTTTTTCTCCCTTCTTCCCTGTGTTGTTGGTAAGGCAAGTCCGCCTACCCCCGACCAACCTCTTAATAACCCGTAAAACAAAATTTGGTTTTTTGTCGCGTCGGTGAGAAAAATGACAGGAGACCCTAATTTGTGGTTTCTCTCCCCTTTTAGTGTGGTTGGGACTCGGTGGCCATCTGGCGGTTTATGTCGGGGGCGGTCTTACCTCGATCCAAGCCAACAACCCTGGCCTTCAAAAGGCTATTTTCGCTGCCTGCTTCACAGTTGGTATGTATTGAGTTTGTTTTCCTTCTCATTCAAAGATCCTTCACATTTATCTTCCCATTTGCTTTTCTCACCCTTTCTCGTTTCTCCGCACATCCAGGTTTGATGTTCATGCAATTGACTGGAAGCGAATTGATTACTGGCAACTTTATGTATTTCACGGTGGCTGTGTTCAGCAACCGAGTAAGCATTTTCCAACTCTGTAAGAACTGGTTCATAGTTTGGTACGCCAGTGTCCTTCCCCCCCCCCCCCCAACACTCCACTCTTCCCTTGTTTGATTTTTATTCAATTCTTCGGAAATTAATTTCATTTTCTTTTATCTGAAAGGTGGGGCAATTTTGCGGGGGCGATCACCACTGCCTACTTCATGTCCTACGAAACAGACTTGTTTTCTCATGACCCCTGGCGCACCTACATCATCAATCTCGCAGAGTCCAAGACAAGCCAAGACTTCGGTACCATCGTACTGAAGGGCATTGGCTGCAATACGCTAGTCTGCTTGTGTACGTCATCTCTCAACACTTCTTCTTGGAACCATGATAATTTGTCCCCTCCCTCTCCCGTCACCCCTCCCCCTCCCCCCTATAGGTTGTTATCTTGCGGTTGCGTCCGAAGATATAATTTCCAAGGTACCTACCTACCCCCTTCCCTGAACACTAACAATCTCGTCACATCACCACATCACCACACCACAACACACACAACTTTCTTCTCTTCCTTCTTTTTATTCAAAAATTATATTAGCTTTTCGCGGTATTTTTCCCGATTTTCACTTTTGTGGCTTCTGGATATGAGCACGTGGTAGCTAATGGCTACTACATCACCTGTAATGAGAGACTCCAACATGAAGTCATTGGAGGTCTAATTCCCCATTATCCTCTGAAGGTGGCATCTACTACGGCGCAGATACTGACTGGGGTGAAATGTTCTACAAGAACCTTATCCCCACCACGATTGGTTAGAATTCCCCTCTTCCCTCCCCCCCCCACCCCCCCAAACTCCAAACTCACCCAATCACAATCAAATAAACAGGTAATGCAATTGGCGGGGGTATCATAACCGGATGTGTCAATTGGTATCTGGCAGGAATGGAGCACAAGGGCAAATATGCCAAGACCAACTGGCTTGACAAGATCCTCAACTTCTATTGGTACTACGCTCTGGTCCGCAAGTACATTTTCCATCGACCTGTCGAGGCGGCCGAAGAAGCAGCCCTTGAGATGGAAGAAATGAAGCGAAGGGCCGAGGATGGAGAAGACGACGACGACAATAGCAGCGACAGCGACGAAGACGACGACGATGACTCTCATCACCTTCCTCACCGTCAACAAGTTTGAGAGGGCGATCTGACCTGAGCCGCAAGGGCCTTCCCCTTGCACGGCCTCCCCTGTTGTTATCATTATGATTATTATTATTATTATGCACTTGTATTTTTGCTTTTTGAGCTTCTTAGCTTTTCTTATTTTTTGGCAATACATTGTCTCAGACGCCCGCAACACACTTTTCACAGATTGCAAGCACTTCCAACAGTAATGTAGTTTCCCGGTTCTGGCCGCTCCCTTGTGTTTGCAGTTATCCGACGCTCTCCGGAGGAAGTGTTCTCCGTCGCCAAGATGGTGATCTACAAGAGCCACTCCACCACCAACAAGTCTACACTCAGGAAGCAATCGCTGAAGATATCAATTGATTCCACTAGCGCAGAGCCTGACGATATTGTGATGAGTCCATGAGTTTGTGATTGCCGCAAAGTAGGAAAAGTATGCGACATATTTTGTGACCAAAGCTGCTATTTCGTATGAGTTAGGTCGTAAAACGCGGCGTCGGCCCATCATTCAGAGCTCTGTAAGCAAGAAGGAGCACAACTCATGAGGAATTCGTTTCTATTCAATGTAAATAATCATAGGAGGTGACCATCCTTTCGATTCGATCCAAAAAGGCGTTGACACAGGGTGTGTTGAGCTTGTCCGGTTGGTGAGTGGTGTAGTATTCCACCAGAGGTAGGATGCCATCGAACTTGTTGTCGGGGGATAGGTAGAGTTGTCCTTCGTGGGTGGTGTTGTTGTTGTGGGTGTTGTCCTCGGAGGTACTTGTGGAGGTTGAGCTCTCGCCGCGGGCCACCTTCAATTGTTTGACAGGCCCTCCCTGTTTCTCAACATAGGCCACCACGTAACTCCCGGGCTCACTCAGGCTCAACCGCACCAGGAAGGTTCCCGCCTTTTTGTCGGCAAGCCTGTCAAGGGTTTCTTCGCGTGAGAGACTCCCATGAAACCATGGTTGCGTGCATATGCTGTCCAGCTACAATCTCTATCAGTCACATACGTCTTTTGTATGTTGAGGGGTGTTGTGGTTGAGATACCTTTTGAAGGAATGGGGATTCTTTGCCTTTTTCGGATGAAGCGCTGAAAGGCCCAAACCATGAAAGGAGATTGGTCAAGTGCTCAACGGTTACATAGCCATTGATGGGGGCTGATAGTGATTTTAGAAACAGTGAAATATTTCTTGGAAAGGAAGGGAAGCATGAATAAAAGGAGGAAGAGGTACCTAACAAAGAGGACAACATTTTGAAACGGGGGTCGAGGACGTCTGCGTTCAAATAAGCTGCCATCGCTTCTATCAACCTATCTAATTTACATGTGTACTATTGGTGGAAGAAATCAGCTATGCTGACGATGAAGTGGCAAAAGTAGGGAAGTGGTACCTCATAGCCGAGAGAAGTTCGCCAGAACATCCGCATATCTTCGTCGCTTATCTATAGATAACCAAGTTGAATTATGAGAGAGAGAGAGAGAGAGAGAGAGAGAGAGAGAGAGTACTAACCATGATAGCCTCTAGTTCAGGTACTATCTCTTGAAAAGGCGGTCTAGTTTGTGATTATGAGTAAATTGTACTACTTCCTATTAGAAGGGTAGGTAACCTGGTGTCGGGGTTATTGTCCCAGCACGCTGTGAGAAGTCTCTCAAGTCGCTCGGGACAATTCTTAGGAATGATAGGCCTACCACCACCCAGCACATATTTTACTGTGAAGGGAGAGAGAGAGAGAGACAAATTAACAAATGGGGGGGGGGGGTTTGAGAAGAAAACAGTACTGAGTTCCTCTGTTGTTGGGAATCGCGTCTCATCTGAATAAGGCGATTCTCTTGTCAACAGTTCCCATAACACTATGCAAGAGAGAGACTGCGTGAGAGGGCGAGAAAAGAGAGAAAGAGGTAACGGGAGGAGAGTTGGGGGGGGGGGTTATTGATGTACCGATTGAGAAGCTGTATATGTCAGTCTTCTCTGAGTATTCTTCTTTCCGAAATACCTCGGGTGCTATAGTATAGGGAGTCCCTTTGAGGCCATAGTGGCCTTTAGCACCTGCTGCATTTCGCTTTACATGCGTCAACCCGAAATCTGAATCGCCGATTGAAGGTTTAAATGCATTGATGCAAGGAGATAGATAGATATATCCATACCACAAATTTTTACATTAAAGTCCCTATCCAATAACACATTGGATGTCTGCATGTGTTCATATAAATAATTAGAGAAAGAGAGAGAGAGAGAGAGAGAGAGAGAGGGAGAGAGAGAGGGAGAGAGAGAGGTACCTTTAAATCTCGATGAATAAATACAGGTTTTGTGTTGTGAAGCCTAATAATACAACCCATGAGAATTCACAATAAAACAGTAGGGTGGAATCATTACCAATTCATCGCGAGGGCAATATCGTTGGCCATCTTCATCTTCTGAAAGAAACTCAACTCGATCGATTTGTCTTGTAAAAAGTTCTCCAAATTCCCTCCTTCCATAAACTCTGTTACCAGCTGAGACAGAGAGAGAGAGAGAGAGAGAGAGAGAGAGAGAGAGAGAGAGAGAGAGAGAGAGAGAGAGAGAGTTAGAAATAAAAGTGTTCTTCGCACTCGAGCACCCACCATCAGATTCTCCCCTGATGTCGATCCCCCTAAATACTGTACAACTATGTACATGTTTGTTTTACAATCTCTATTATAACTTCGATAAGTTTACCTTTTGGATGTCTAAGCTGTCGCATGATAGCAACCTCTTGACGAAAGTTGAGAAGCTCGTTCTCCGACAAAGATTCAGCACGGTGATGCAACTTTTTGACAGCGACGATCTCGCCATGAAGCTTTCCTTTCAATACTAGCCCTTGTGATCCTTTCCCGAGCTCTTGCAAGATCTCTATCTCGCTAAGATTTATTTCGCAGGTAGCTAACTCCTCCTCTGTAAAGATATGTTCCTATTCACAAGATAATTCAAAAAATAAGTTTGAATGCGAAAGAAAGATTTAAAAAATAGATACAAAATACCTTTTCGAACTTTGGCTCTGCTAACTGGAAAATATCCCCTGGGTGAACCACTTTCGTTTCCACTTGCTTTAGTCCACCCTTTTGAAAGGCGCGCAGCTGCTCGAGCATCTCAAAGCCTCCCTGTGTTTCTGCCTCGAAAGGATTTCGGGGAAGAATCAATTTCAGCAGGTCGAGAAAGTCCTGAACGATCAGGCAGGACATCCGAAGACCACAACGCAAAAGGCCTATGGAAGAGATACGCAACTTCGATAAATCACTACTATCATCTGTCTCGCAAGACAGACCCAGGAGCGGGCTATCTGATGCGCAAGAGGCAACAGACGCAAGTAATTTTTTGAAGTTTAGTTTGATCTGGCATCAAAGCTCGTTCTCTGCGTACTCACATCCTCCTCTACTTTACAGCCAACAGCGCGGTAAATGAGTTTTATAGCCGACACGGCGTAATTCTGCCTGATCCGGTTGATTATGCCGCTGATACCATCAAAGTGACTGCGTTACAGAGCCACGGGATGAACGGAAGGACAGCCGCCAACTACATAGGTACACCTCAAGGACTAGCGATTGCAGATGTTCTAAATTGAATCTTCGAAGATGAGCTCTTGACTTTACAAAAGGCGCATGAGGGCAGGATCGCAGATATTCTAATCATGCCAGAAAATTGGTTACATGATCAGGGAGACGTGAGTCTGGAGAACAACCCAGGTCTCAGAGAGCTCTCACAAGTGATTGCGAAACATTCATTGTATGCTTGTACGCACATACACTCTGCTCTCCCTCGCTCTCTCTCGCTCACTCTCCATTTGGTTAGTACTAGGAACTATGAGGGAGTTTGTAGAAAAGAAGGTGTATGTTACTGCTGTTTTTATGGACACAGATGGGTCCATAGTGGGTTCTTACCGCAAGAGGAAACCCACAATGGAAGGCGCGGTAAGTCTTTTAGGTACCACTCTCGCAGACACACCAATCTCAACCTCCCCCTCCCCCCAAAAAAACAAACAGCATGCAGCAGGAGACAAAGTTGGGGTATTTGATACAAAGTTCGGTCGCATTGGTGTCATGATTTGCTTTGATATCGAAAACGAAGATATCCTACACGAGACTCTTGCACTTGACCCTGTCATCATGCTCAATCCCACGTGGATCCCCTCCCCTCCCATCATGAAAGGACCGAAGGTATCCTTCATTCTTGGAATTGCTATTTCTTCCCCCCCCCCCCTTTCTTACACTGGACCTCCATAGGACGGCATGTCGTTGTCGACTTGGCGAACAGGCATGGAGACTATGAGTAGATTGTTCGAGCAGCGCTGTGTTGAGAGAGGCATGCATATCATTCGCTGCGATACTCCTTTTCCGATTGCCCTCGGCACAAGGTACCACAACACAGCACAACACAACACACAACACCCTCTCCATGGTTTCCTAATAACAATCACAACAACATACCAGTCAAATCATATCGCCTTGCTTTACAGCATACGTGCCTAGTATGATGGATACCTACTTCAGTGGCTACATACCAAAGGACAGCACCTCTCTCGCACAAAACCGATTCGCCGACATCACCACTCCCTCAGAAACTCAAAGGACAGATAGGAAAGACAGGTCAATCAATCAATTTACATAGCAGCAAGAAAGAATGTAAAGAATGCTTATATTTTACCATTCTTTTAGGACGGGGAGCCGCTATACCATCCGATCTTTCCCAGGACACAAAGGAGCGATTCTTGATGTGAAACTACTCGATCCGATCATGAAGGCGGTGAGTGATCACATACCTTCTTCCAAAAAAAGACAGACAACTCAAATTTGATCAACTCTAAAAAGGCAAGTGCTTCAAGTGATCGCACGATCAAAGTGTGGAATGTGAATACAGCTGAGTGCCTCCACACACTCACCGCACCCTCTGCGGTGCTCAACCTCCTCGCACCCAAGACTAGCAAGGACACTCTATGGAGTTGCGCGTTGAATGGCAGCCTTCAACAATGGAATCTCACCCAATGGAAAAACACACTCACACACAACACAGGCGAGGGGAGTGAGCAAGGAGGGGAAGGAGGTGTAGTGGTGCGACTGCAGGAGTTTGTTGGGGAGGGTGAAAACAACAACGGTCTCCTCTGCGGGTGCACTGATGGTCAAATGAGGTTGTTCGATCCCTCATCCTCTGCTTTCACCCAAGTCTACAACTGCTCTCAAGATGGGCACAACGCCGTTCTCTCGCTGGCCAACAACGGACTCTACATCGCCGCAGCATGCCACAACATCATCCAGGGTACTCTACCTCCCCCTCTCCCCTCCACACCATTATTGTCTCATAGTGAGTGTTGTAGTGTGGGACCCCAGAAACACCTCTGAGCCTGTGGGGACTCTCGCAGGCCACAACGGGGTTGTGTCCGGTGTGCATATGGCAGACAATAACCACTTATTGAGTTCATCATACGATGGTACAGTCCGCCTATGGGATCTCTCATCCCTCCGTTGCCTCGGAGTGGCGGAGAGCCAGCGAGGAAATGCCCTCACCTCTGTGGTGCCCATGGGCGTCTCTGCATTCATCACCACTTCTGTCGATGGCAGCATGGGGTTGATTGGGTGGGAGAAGTCCGATGAAGAGACGATGATGATGAAGGGCACAACTCTGCACACCTTCAGGGCGCACTCGCAGGCTCTCTTCGGGGTGGGATACAATGGGAAGGAGAGACTGTGTAGCTTCGGACAAGAATCCGAGTGGCGCATGTGGTTCATCACACGAGACCGACATCCGATCAGCCTGAAGGATGAACTGCTATGGAACAAGAGACAAGAATAAACTTGAATGAAGCATCATTTGGAGTCTGCCATATATAGGGCCTTGGCCTCCTTTTTTGATATCAGCTCCCACTTTTGGTAGTCCCCCTGCGAAAAGGAAACGCGAGAAAAGAAGAAAGCCGCCTTTCTCGAGTCCGCTTCTTTATTTGGCCGAAAGAAAACCCCTTCTGTCCTCGTTGTGTTTCCTGCATTTTCTCTTCTCCCTAAAGAAAAAATTGGCGGGAAACATTTCTGGGAAGGGCAAAGACGGATAGCATGGCAGAGGTTCACGAGGCGTTCCACCGCTTCGTCGCGATAACCCCTCACAAGGTGGCCCTGCTGTGCTTAACGCAGATACGCGTCCTCGCTCCTACCCAAGAGCAAAACTTTCTATCTGATGAAGCGCTTTCAAAACTCGCATTCTTCCTCATCACACAACTCAAAACGAATGACGACCCCGCCGAGAAATCCTGCCCGCAGCTGATGGCGCAGATTGAAACATTTCCCATGGGGAACCTCATCGCACAAGCACTGAGACAGCAATTAGAAGCACTCGCCAAATCGCCAGACGATACCTTTGAATTTTTGCAGGACCTGCCTGGTCTATTCGAAGCTCCGGACAACACCCAACCACCCCTGGTACGCAACGAATCCTCGTAATTGAATTCTTATACATTCGCGCAGGATTCCGCCAGTATGTTGGGCCTGTTTGTGAGGAAAATTCATCTTGCCTTCAGCAAAGCAAGCTTTGCCAGCCTGTCACGGCTGTATTCGAATCTTTGTCAGTACCTCACCTCTACGAATGAAGGTGATGAGGAAGAAGAAGAACATATCCACCAGGAAACTAACGATCCCCTCTCGCCGTATGAGTACGAGCGTCTCATTCAAAAAGAGATCATTCGGATAGAGAGTATGTGTTTAACCTAGTAATGGTTAATAACCTTACAATGTATCTTCAGAATCGATTGGCAAAGTACCACAGGACGATTTGCAAGCACAGATTGATCGATTGCTTGAAATTGCGCCAAACTTTACAAAGACTCATTACTTAAGGTATCATTATTTCGATAATATATTTTCATCTTATCTCATCACATAAATCCTCCAGTTATCTCAACTGTTTGTACCACCGAGATTTTGATGGCACAATAGACAACCTCCATCGCTACTTTGATCTCACAATCTACGACAATGACAACGCCCCGATCGACCCCAGCACCACAGATCCCGACATCCCAACCCCTCCCCGCCCACCTCGCAAGAGCATGTTGCCCTATGCGATCCTCAGCCTCGCCTCCACCCACTTCCGCTTCGGTCACATGGGACAAGCCATGCTGGCAATACAGGAGACTATGCGTGTAGCTCAAGAACTTGGTGACAGTGAGTGTCTCGCTTATGCTCTCACTTGGCTTTGCCGACTCATGGAGAGAGGTATTGTTATCCATTTCTTTATACATCTTTCTCTTTCTCTTTCTCTTTCTCTTTCTCTTTCTCTTTCTCTTTCTCTTTCTCTTTCTCTTTCTCTTTCTCTTTCTCTTTCTCTTTCTCTTTCTCTTTCTCTTTCTTCTGTGTTCTCATTGCCTTCGTTTCAATATCTACAGAGGCAAGCGATAGTGTTGAGGGAGAGAGAGGCATGGCCAACAGTCTCCACCAAGGACAACGAGAGTTGTTAGAGAGTGCAGTAAACAACGCGAAGGAGTTGCCATCTTTGCATGCCCTGAACATATTGTCCCTAGCCAAGTACGAATTGGCTCACCCTCGCAAGACACCTTCCCTCCCCGGCCTCTCCTCTGCTACATCCAATATGGTACGTGTTGTGTTGTGCTGTGTTGTGTTGTGTTGTGTTGGGATGTTGTGTTCGCATATGCGCTTACCTGGCCCACGCATAGTGTACATTTCCGATAACGGTGATAGGTCTCCTCAATGATGGTATCAAAGAAGGCGAAAGAAACTTGTTGGATGATGTGACGGGAGGTGCCTACCTTCTTAAGATGGAGGCGTGGGAGCGATTCGGCAACAAGCAGTTGACTCTCCTAGCCGCGCAAATGCAGATCGCATTTTTTGGCGACAAATCCGAACCCGCCGACACCTGTGCCGCCTACTGTAAAATAGCCTCTATTGTACACACATACCCCCTCTCACCCCCCCCCCTCTCTCAACACTGATGACTACCACTGATATAGTATGCGGCACAAGGAGAACTACAACGCGCACTCTCTGCACTAGTGTACGCACGCAAGCAATATCCTCTTGAGGGACAAAATATCATCGGGAGAACCACCGCACAGATTCTACATGAATGGAGTTTGAGAAGGTACGCAACGAAGACCACCTCACACCACACCTCACACCACACCTCACACAACACCTCACACAACACATCCACCCACAATTAGAGGGGAATATGCAACATGCGATGCCTTGGGATGTTACCTTCATGCGAATGCCGCATGCGATGGAACCTTCGAGGCGGCTGCAAATGCGACCTACCATACAGCCCTGTTGGCTTTCCATCAAGGCAAACTTGGCGAGGTACCTAAATAACAGGAAATACAAAAAAATGCTAAGAAAAAAAACAAACAGGCTTCTGATATCCTGCAACATCTAAGCACAGCATGCAAGAAGAAGGAATTGGCAAGCCAAAGGTAACCTTTTTAAAACTTCCATACTTATATAGTATATTTATATTTATAACAACATGTTGTTTTTAATAGTATTGAGTGCTCGATGCTGCAAGCGCAGATCTATTTGCAAGCGGATAGCCCAGCGGTTGCACTTCCGTATGTCCTGAGCAGTCTGACCGAAAGCGAGAACTATCGGCTCGACAACCTCCATGCCGCGGCCACTGTGATGTTAGGCGAACTGCACCTCGCGATGGGATTCCCCCACAAGGCGCTTCAAGCCCTCGAAGGCATCATGCCGCATATATTGCAGCACTGTCCCTTGGCTCTACACGCACAGACTTTCCTTCTCCAAGCGAAGTGTGCTTTGGCTGATGCCCAGGAAAGCACAGGTAGCCTTCCCCTCCCCCCCCCCAAAAAAACCATATGTATATTCTCTAACCTCCCCTCTTCAGGATTCGATACCGTGTTGTCTCTGCTTGAAAAAGCATTCGCACTCTTTGAGCAGCTTGAGTGGGCGGACAAGAAGGCAGAGGTGCACTACTTAACTGCACGCATCTTTCATGACATGCAGAAAGAAAAGGAACGCGACAACGCAGCAGCGAACTGGGACGTTGTGCTTTCGGTCAAAGAGGCGGCAAAGGGAAACATGGCAGGGCTGCACTACGCTATGACCCTCCACATCCCTTTGGTTGAGGAGGGAGAGAAAGGGAAAGACACAAGAGAGAAAAAATAAAAAATGGTTTTGTCATATTTGTTTTTCAAGCGTTGGTTTGTACAAGGGACTCTCACTCTGCATTCTCTCTCTTTTTTGTTTGTGTTGTGTTTGTTGAGCTTACAGTTGGGGTTCTGCTAGTTTTTTTGTTTTTTGTGTTTTTTTTTCCGGTTTTTTTGGGGGTATGTTTTTGTGCGTATCTGGCGTGGTCGGCCACTGCCCTCCCCTTTTCAAAAAAGCATCGCTTGCATAGTCTTACTGGAGGTGACGGTCTCGACCTTCACTGGGATCGACCCCGCGGTGGGGAAGATGCTGGCCGAGCGACATAGGGGGCAGCGTTTGTTGTCCCTGGGCAAGGTACATATCATGAGGTGGATAGTTCTGTGCCATGTGAGGAGAGTATGGCGAGCCATGGCCGACCGCGTGTGGGTTCGCGCCATAGAGACCAGAAAGCATCGGGTCGTGATGAGGCGGTGCGTGTTGAGGATGTTGTGAATGCTGAGGCATCTGTGGATGCTGTTGATGAGGAAGATGGGATTGGTGGGCGGCGTGCTGATGAGGAAGATGCTGCGAGTGAGGAAGCTGAGGAGAGTTGTGGGGTTCGGATTTGGGTGTCTGATGCACCGATTGAGGCGAATTGCCACCGTTGCCTCCGCCATTACCGCCGTTACCACCGTTTCCTCCGTTGCCTCCTTGGTTGGGTGGCATGAAGTCTGAAGGAGGGTAGTTGTTGTCGGGAGCGTTCAAGCACGATTGGATGAGTTCCTTGCCCTCTCGCAAGGTAACCACAGGCTGCAATTTCGGGGTAGCGAAGGTATATACATGTCCTGTCTCAGAAGCTATCAGTACCAACGCTTGTGTGCCCGTAAGAGTAGTCAACTCGTAAGCCTACACGTGAAAAATAAAATAAAAAATAAAATAAAAACAAAAGTATGAAAAGTTAACGGTCGCATTTAAAAAAAAATACGTTGGGGGGTTTGGGGGCCACAACGTACTTTTTTCATCAAACCGCGCTTACGTCTGCTGAAGGTCACTTGCCTTCTGCTCTTGTTTTCAATAAACTTGATTTCTATACGCCTGCGTCCTGAGCCACCAGTCTTTTTTTTGATTTTGCTTTGTGGCTTGCCGTCGTCCTTGCCTTTCTTCCGGCCACCGCTCATTTCAATTTCAGAGTCGTCGTCATCTTCAGCCTCCCCGTCCAGGTGAGAATGCTGTGTGATCATCAGGTCACCGTGCACGCCGTGGTGGTGGTGGCCATCTGTATCCATAGAATTCTCTTCATCCACAGATGATCCTCCGTCTACGCCGACCACGGGAAGATGTCCAAGGTGAGAAGGTGAAGAACGACCATCGTTCTCTTCAACAAAGGAATTAGAGTCTGACATATATAGGGCCTTGGCCTCCTTTTTTGATATCAGCTCCCACTTTTGGTAGTCCCCCTGCGAAAAGGAAACGCGAGAAAAGAAGAAAGCCGCCTTTCTCGAGTCCGCTTCTTTATTTGGCCGAAAGAAAACCCCTTCTGTCCTCGTTGTGTTTCCTTCATTGGTTCCTCTTCTTTCAATCTCGTTGGTTGCCCGTTTTGCTCAATCGTATGAATTCATTAACACCAATCATTGTGGCTCTAAATATTTTCTTTGAAAGGAGTTACAATTGCAGTGCGAATCAGTTTAACTCCCTTGATCCGTTAAATTCCAAGAAAGAATGATCACAGAAAGTTCTCAGCCTTGCTGTCGCCGACACAGAAGCAAGGAAAAAACATTCACAAACGCGCAACATGCAGGTTTATCAGCCACAAGGAGTACAACAGTTTTCTACATTGCCTGTTTTCATGACCGCCAACTACAACCAGATACAAAAACCTTCAACCAGACGACCGAGACGACGCCTGGCCTTGCCGCGCAGGAAGCCGCGAATGCAAAGGAAAGGAGCAGGTCTTAGCCGACCTCGTGTGGTGACGAAAAGTGCTTTCGCCTCCCAAAAACGTAAGTTCCTGCGCAGGAAAACCACTTCACCCAGAAAGTCTTCTTTCAACACCAACACTTTTTGTGGGTTTCTTGATCAGCAACTTAACCGACCCCCTACCCCTTCCTTCAGTTTCGTAAGTGTTCCCAACCTGCTGTTTGACGAATCTTGGAAGAACATGATGGTTGAGAACCGAATTGACCAGTGGGGCACTAACGTTGCGACCCGCGAAGACGAGCGACGGCCCATCTTTGATAACAGCTGGGAAAATTTGCTTGAGCAGTTTCAGCTTGATACCTTTGGAAGCAATCAACGAAATTGACGAAGTGTTCAGTCAATTAACTTTGTAAATAAATTCTATTCTATGCATTACAGAAGTCTTTGTTAAACTGTTGTGCATTTAAATGTAAACAATTAGTGAATTGTTGGTTCCCCACATGTGGGGATTATTTATTTTAGTAGGTACAAATGCAAAACATGGTTATTTAAATCTAAATACAAGAAGAGCAAGGTGTCCCTTTACTCTTCACTAAACAGGGCTGACCGACCAAATTTGTTGCGGTCCTCAGTGCGGGCTTTCGTCCTTGCCTTTGCCACACCAGAATTGGGGGACAAGAAAAGCCTCTGAAACGGGGTGAGTGCTATGAGAATGGGTAAGGGGGTATGCTTGTACCTTCTCAACTTTGCTCAAGTGCTGCTTGCCCGCACCCTCAACAATACTAAACTCAAATATTTCTTGCAGTAGTGAATTACTCTGAAGAGAGGAAAGAGGAGGTAAGTGACTTTAGCTTCGCTGGGCAAAGGGGTGTTATGTACCTCAAGATGTTGTTGTGTGCCTTCAGCAAGACGGCCACGTACAAAGTTCAGTTGTATGTGTTGCCTCCATCCCTCAAAAGTGATCTTTTGATCGCTGATGGTCAGCACTTCTTCAGGTGTATCCCCATCCTACAACAACAAAGTGAGTGAATTTGGTGTTCTCTTGTTTTTCCCATGATCCTTTACCTGAATAGAATGAATGATATGCTTGAAGTGTCCCTTCTGTTTTTGTCTTTCCTTTTTCCCAGCCTGTCTATTCGAAGAATTTGCGAACTCCCTGATCTTATCAAGGAGGTCATCGGTATTTACGTGCTTATCGTAATTGTGCAGATCGAAGGTTTCCTGCATAAGTATGTGCAAAATAGCAGCCGTGAGTAACTCGGAAATAAAGGAAACCAAAAAAAAAAACAAAAATCGATCGTTGCTAGAACCCTTACCTCTCTGTCCTCAACGGACTGACGCATGACGTCAAGCAAAAAGGCGATGCCTTCGCCAACCGCCATACGAGTGTCAACATCTTTGGCGTCCAGCAGAGAATAAAGTGTTGCGATATTTCTGTGATTGGGATGCAACATGATTAGTTCTGATTTGAAGAAGGAATCAAGTTGCGTACTTTGGGAAAACTTTGGTAATGATGTGGGCAGATGGCACTGTCGTGAGCAGGAGGGTCCAAGCTCGAACGGCACTAGTGTGCAGAGCGGTTGCGGTGCTCTCAAAGATGGTTTCAAGGAGAGCCATGTACTCTCGGGTGGCAAGATCGTCGGTGCAGCTGACGAAATACAAAACGGCGAGCGCTGTAACCATCTGAGAGGCAAGATATAAGGAATCGGGCCAAATGGAGGAGGAAGAATTAAGTATATACCTCGTTCAACACCGAAGATTCAGTTCCATTATCATAATCTTTCAGCATCGTGAACAAAATGGGCTGAAATTCAGAGAACAGATCTTCGCTGTCTGCTCCTAAGGTCAGGACGACCAAAGACAAGGTCTGTGCAGCGAGCTGCTGTTCCGCTTCTCTTCCTTTCTTGAGGCTTCGCTTCAATCCTTCTGCGATAGTGATACGACTGTTGTTGGTTGTTAGAAAAATGCAAGAACGATAAGCAAGTATCACTAACTTTTTGTCCACAATCTCAAAAGAATAGGAAGAACAAAGGGTTTTGGCGAGTCCTTTCAATGCGGTCTCACGTGTAGAATATCTGCGTTCCGGAAGGGGGGGGAGAGTCAACATTGAATTAATCTTTCGTATCGGGGAACGCACCTTTGTTCGAGCAATTGCTCAAAAAGATCTTCCACTCCCCCGTTCTCATGCTCTACTTCTCCATTCTCTTCCATCTCATCCATATTTTGATTGTTGGCCTCGGGCCGATGTCTGTGCGATTTCTTTCGCGGCATGACTGACTGTCTGTGAACTCAACTCAGACTCACTGTGCGACTCGAGCACCCAGGAAGCGGAGAAGCGGTTGGGCTCTTTTTGGCGGTCAGCGAAAAAAAACCAAAGAAAGCGAAGGGAAATAGAGAAATTATGAAGAATTCTTCCTGAAAAAGTTATGTTTTACGGATTTCGTGGCTCTCGTTTAGCACAAGATAGTTCAACAAACGCGTTTCTGAGTAGCTTCTGCAAAGGCAGCCGCACCTGAATATTGTATTGTATTCATTCACCACCTCTTCTCTCAACGCAAGCAAGCCAATCTGTCTTTGCTGGGTTACTTGCTTGGCATCCGTGGTGGTGATGATGATCATTCTCTTTCCGTTTTTTTATCTTTTAGTGCTCCTCTTCCGTGTTGTTTGTGTGGCAGGCACAGCGCGTAGGTGAAAGGTCTCTTCTCGCTTGTCAGAAGGGATGCTGGAGTAGACGCCTGTCGAGTTGGGCCAAATCGCCTCCTTGCCATTGCACATGCCCATCATCTGTACATTGTTGTCGTTGTATCCCCGCGCACCCAGGCGCCACATGTCCAATAAATACATCTTCAGCTCACCGAACGTCAGTCCCTTTGAGGCCACAAACCGGAGAGTTTGTTTGGAATTAGTTGGATGCACACAAACAACATATTTCCTTGGCGGCCTAATGGAGTGGCATTGTTAATATCATTGGAGGAGGAGAGGGGAGGAGACATACGTTTTCAAGTTTCCACGCTGTGAGGGAGGAGAAAAAGCACTCCAGTTCATGAAAGGAAGAGGGAATGGGGTAGGTGAATGATAATAATAAACAGGGGCAGTGGGCGTGGCGGTGTGGTTGCTGTTGTCAACCCGAGGAGTGGGTATAGGAGGTGGCTGTGAGGAGGTGGTGGTAGTGGTGGGGAAGTATGTCCAGGGTGTGGTAGCAGAGGAAGTGGCAGATGA
>Ga0209935_1003356_pt1 | contig 16659 bp, 14 predicted proteins | sample ThiBio_1000_plan_2_FD_183958 | JGI IMG/M metagenome (GOLD analysis project Ga0209935, IMG submission 183958) | Wastewater bioreactor microbial communities from Cape Town, South Africa - Thiocy_cont_1000_plan (SPAdes) | ecosystem: Engineered > Bioreactor > Thiocyanate-remediating >... | reverse complement strand
TGTGCTTGCCTCGGATGCAGGAAAGAGCGAATCGACTTCGGGGTGCTTCAGCAGGTCGTGTAGGATCGGTTTCGGCGATTTGGGCGATGCCTTTGAATATATAAAAAAAAAAAAAAAAAAAAAAAAGAAGTTGGGTTCAACCGTTACTCCGGTGTCACGGAGGAAAATGACGGTTGGAAGGGCGTAAACCGGTCTACACTTAGAATAAACAAGTCAGAAAACCCTGGTGTCAGCTCCGCCGTTTTTAAACAAAGTCGAAAAACACAAACACATAAAACTTTGATGGATGAAAGCAGATGTGGCTCTGTAATGGTTTTGTTGTTGGGCTTCCAACTGCCTCTGCACAAAAACCCTCGCGCCCGTAAAAGGGTGTACGCACATTCCGCAAAGGAGGCCAAGAGAGTTTTTTTAAAATTAAAAAAAAAAAAAAAGGCACAAGGAACAAGAAGGATGGGGAACTCCTCTCTACTTCTCTGTTTTCGTGTCCTTCTTTGTGTTATTGTTTGCCACGGGACCGTTGGGTCAAGAGTCGGCGTCTTTTACGCTTTGTGGCAAAAACTGCAGCTTCCCAACCGAAGTGGCCATCGATCCGACAACCAACAACGATTTGTACATTGCGGACCAGAATAACAGTCGAGTCTTGAGATACGGACCGCTTTCTGCAGGAGCCTCCGCTTCCGTACTCGCCGTCTTTGGACAACCCAATTACACAAGCACATCGCGTCTTCCTGCTGCCCCCAATACTCTTTTGATTCCCACAGGAGTCTTTGTGGATAACAAGGGAACTTTATGGGTTGTAGGTATGTTTTTTTTTTTTTTTTAAATTTTTTTTCAATTTTATTTCATTCTTGTTTCTCCCAGATAATGGAAACAATCGAGTCCTGCGGTGGAAAAATGCCTCCTCAATTGCTGGCGCTGGTGCCAACGCAGATGGAGTCCTGGGTCAACCAGACTTCGGAAGCTCGTCACCGAACACTACTATGACGTCAATGAGCTCTCCCTATGGGGTTCACGTGGATCCTACAGGGACTCTCTGGGTTGCTGACACCCTCAATCACAGGATTCTTCGTTTCCTGGATGCCATCAACAAACCCAACGGCTCTGCAGCTGATTCGGTGCTGGGACAACCTGACTTCAACAATCGCACCATTCTTCCACCTTCCCCAACCACTCTATATCGTCCTGGCCAGATGGTGTGGTTCAACAGCCAGCTATTTGTGGCGGATACATATAATAACAGAGTGGTACAGCCTTCCCTTTCTTGTGTTCTCTCTTTTGTTTTTTCCACCAAAAAAGCCCTAGTTAGTATTTACTGCAACCGAGGCGGTCAAAAATGGAGGGGCAGCCTCTCTCGTGTTCATGCAACCCAACCTCACCAGCAACACATACCCTCGACCCACAGCATCCAGTGGGTACCGTCCGACGGGATTGCTTGTAGATGGACCGGGGAATCTCTGGGCAGCAGATACGTACAACAATCGAGTTCTGATCTATGAGGGTGGAGGTTTCCCTTCGCATTCCTTCATGAATGCCAGCGCTGTCTTTGGTCAACCCAATTTAACCTCTGCAGTGTTTGGAAATACTGAAAACCTGCTCAATAATCCTGTTGCAATGGCCATTGATAGCACTAGAAAAATTCTTTATGTTACAGGTTCGTATGCTACCCACCACAACAAACATAACCACACACACAATGCTTCACAGATGCCTCCAATAACCGTGTGCAGGCATTCAATCTCCCTATCGAGTCTGTGAATTTTCCCAACCTGACGACTTTGCTGTCCTTTGTATCTCGCACCCCGGCAGTGTATCTCTTGCCAAGAGGTTTCAGTTACCTTCACCCTTTCTGATTCTCCCAACTGATATTATCAATCTCAATGAACAGATTCAGCAGGGAACGTGGACCCACAGCACCACAATTTCTTTTTGCAACCCACCGCCCTTGTCGAAAAAGACGGAAGAGGCAACATTTTCGTCTCTCGATCATTTCCCACAAGTGGATACTCCTTCAGCTCTTCCATCGATCCGTCCAACACTCAGTTCTTCAACTTTACGGCTTCCGTCAATGGAACCACGGTATGTTCTTTTTCTTCTTTTCTCTTTTGTTCTCATTGTTGCATGAGGTGCAAGCCGACTACGCTTTGTATGAACAGCCTCAGACGCTGGTAAGCGCAGGGGTTCAATTTTTGACACAGCCGAGCACCGTCAAGCTTTCGATCAAAATACAGGGATGGAACTTCACCTCCTCAGATTTCAATGCAACTCTCACGGTCTTCTTCAACTTCACCACGACGCCCCCAATCACCTCGGTCATAACCATTGGGACCGACAGTCAAGGCACAACCTCCTATCGCGTGCTTTCCTCCTCTCAAGTCACCACCATCGCCTTGCTCGGATATGCGGAGGTCGATGATTCTGCCAGGAGAGTATCCGCATCCGTTCAGGGAGGCAACCTGGTTGTCATGGAGTTCCCTCGATTCGCTCAGGGTGTCGACTACGATCCAGACCTATCGGTGACCCTGACTGGTAGCACCACGGAAGGAGGGGATGGTTCTTCTTCGGATCTCTGGTGGCATTGATATTGATCCCTGCTGTGTTGGTCATCCTCGCACTTGTTGTGGGCATGGTTCTCTACACAAGATACAGGATAAAGAGAAGGGCAGTCAACAAGAACGTCAACTTTGGTTGAAGGATTAGAGAGAAAAGTGAGAAGGGAGGGGGGGGGAGAAGAAGGGAGGACTACTCCGAATAAAGAATTAAATTAGAGATTCCGGGATGCGATTGTTGAAGGTATCGGCAACGAAGATTCTTCCTTGTCCATCCACAGCCACACCCGTGGGGCGCATAGAATTGTTCTGGACCCTCCCCTTGTCCCCCAATCCATCTTCCTTGAACATCAGAACCGAATCGCTGAAACTGCGAGGAGACGATGATCCTCCCCTCCTGATCCACCGCCTATACCCCTCGGCTGACTATATTTAGGCTTCCACTTGGTGATGAACGTACCATCCGATCCTAACACATTGACGTTGAGGTAATCGGTGACCAAGATTCTGTGTTCACGCACCTATCCCGTTGCGCTCCTCTATCAGTCCTTGATGTTCTGAACGCCTCGCAAGTCCACTGTGAGATATTTCGAGGGGTGAAGATGGAAGATGAATGTAGTGTTCCTGTGATGTGCAGAAAATAAATTTTTTTTTCCTCAATTTCGATAGCCAATTGTTCTTTCTTTTGACCTGTCCAGAGAGGAAGGGGAAAGAGAAGAAGAACCGAATTGTATAAATATGAGGGGTTGGTTTGCTACCAATAATAGTTATATTCTGTACACTACGATAGGGGTGATAGTGTTCGGGTTCGGCTTGCTCGATAAGATTCTTCGGGAATATCTGAGGAAATGGATCTCCACATGCAAGCAGGGGGGTTTGATTTGGCGCCAAAAGAATGCCAACACTTCTGCCTGAGGAGTTAGGAGTTTGCTCAATCCATGCATAAACCAGTTGGATTTGGATTCTGAAACGCATTCATCCAACCTATCTAAGTGATAGCGTTGAATCCTGTTTGTTGCACTCCAAATGGCCAAACCAAACCAAAAAAAAAAAAAAAAAAAAAAAGGCGGTTATTCATTTTGTTCGTCGGTCGCAGTCGTCTGAAGAATGTTATGCTTTTTGCGTTTACCGGTTGCCGTTGCTCTTTCTTCTTACCGCGGCTTGGCGGGTGCATAGAAGCGCTTTCTTTAAACAAGCTACAAAGGAGGGGGTCATCATCATGTCATCGCTGAATTCGGATGGCGATTCAGAGTGGTTTTTGTTGGCAGAGCAAACACCCCCCCCTCGATTCAACCGACGCGATCCAGCCACTAAGTCAAAAAGCCTCAGGCGTGCTGTGGAGTGCGTTGGTCGCCCTGTTCTGAAGCCTGTTATTCCGTCCCTCCGCAGCCACTTGTATGCCTTTGGGAAGTGCAATGATGAGGCAGGGTTTCGCTGACAGTGGAAGACATTCATCCCCCCCCCCCCCAACGCAACCGACACTGATCCCACACCTCTTCCTTCAAACACAATGGTTTTACCCACCAAACGACAAAAAGTAGGACATAGTAGACTACCAACATTTCCCGCAAGGGGGGGTGAGGTAAAATTCCGCGCCTAGCCGTTAGTGAAAAACGAGGACTGGGCATTGCACCAAACCAGCCTTTCTGCGCATTTTTCCAAACACAAAAACAAAAAAAACAAAAGGGGACCGTCACGGTAAACAAGGGCCGCAGCAGTGTGGTGTAGCAAGACCCCACGGTCCCTCCTTCCGACACACGCGCGGACGCAACCGAGATCCCAAGAGAGGATGAATGCTCCTGCGCCCATGGCAGCGACAACAGAAACAACACAACACGCCTCGCTCTACCTTGCGCACAGAAGAACTCTGGTGTCATGGTTGTTGGACATAGCCAGCGTGAATAATCTCGGCCTGGAAACCGATCCTTTCCCCATCGTGCACAGAGCGGTGGCCGTGCTCGATCGGCTCATGGCACTCTCACAGCTCCCGCAGCTCTGCGCGGTGAATGCGGCCAGGCTGCCCCTCATGGCAGTGGCGTGTCTTCGGATCGCCGGCGGGGGACGTGCAAGGGACGCTCTCTCCCCGAGCCTCCTCAACAAGGTCTGTGAGGACCGCTATTCGGAGGCCATCATAACTGCCATGGAAAACCTGCTGACCTCTATCCTCAACTTGGTGGCAAAAAAAGAAACACAGCCACCACACCAAGGCCCCTACCGCCCCAGCCGCAAACTCGATGGCGAGGCTATGACAGGAGAGGAGAAAGAGAGCGAAGAGGAAGATAACGCGCTCACCTCTCGCGACTGGATCGGATTTCTGATGGCACAAAGCGGGGTGGACGAACGAGGACCAGAATGGAGTGGGGGTGACGATGGCGACCGCACCACGGCCAATTTCCTTTCCGATCTCTTTTTACAAGAAGGTGCTGCGCTCTCCCTATCTGCTCTTTCTCTCCCCGCCAGCAAGAACGATCACTACGCCAAATTTTCAATACTGCGCAGCGCGTAATTAAGTTCAGCGCTGAAACGCCCTGCCACCAGCGCAATTCAGCACTATTCCTCTCGGATCCGCGCTACTCCAGGGGAAGCGCTGGACAGCGCAGAATTTCAGACGAAATCCGTTAAAATGCCTTACACCTTTAGCTGGACGGCAGCGCTGCCTGCAGCACTGCGCAGTGTTGAAAATTTGGCGTAGTGTGGCTTATTGTCACTCAAATATTTACAACAAATCCGTCCTGTAGAGAGCGTGTACCGGGGTGAGTATAGCGCACGTACTATCGCAACAGCAGCTATCGCTCTCGTCCGTGGTCAATCGCAAAATACCATAGAGTGCCACCACCATACGGAGTTGGTGTCCTGCATCGAAGTGATGTTAGGCCTGCTAAGCCCAGCCTTGAAGATTGATAGGTGAACCGCATCTTCTTCACTCTTCCAATAAAATCTCTGGTTGAAATGTGCCTTGGTGAGTTTGCGAAGTACCATTCTTTTTTTTAAAAAAAGCATGGCTTTGAGCGTTTGTTGGCATCTACACTCGTGGTGGCGCTGCCTGAAGTGTTGGTGTTCAGCCTTTTGGGGGAGGCCGCTCTCCAGGCGCAGTGAATGGCCCAGGGGTGGCAAGAAGTCGTGCATGCCCAGCACCGCATCAAACGCCGTAATGGCTGCATGACAATAACACCTACAAGCCTGAAATTGTGCAGCCCCCTTGTAGCAAACCGTGAACTCCAAGACCTGTTGACGAGAAAAAACATCGTATCAGCCACAGAAACCACCACAGATGTGGTGGCCACCCTTTCGTGCAGTCGGTTTGCGCTTATCTCCGTCTACAAGACCATGCACGCACACGGCTGGTGGGGAGAAATGAAAAAAAAAAAAAAAACAAAACCAAACGCCTTTTGAGCATTGATCGCGCCATCTTTTTGGCGCTGAGAACGACACCAGATGCAAGGAAAGGACATGGAGGGCCCAAAGAGAGATCAGGTGTCGAGCCCTGCCTACTCATGCCTCCGTCACGGTCCTCTAACAGTGGAAATTTGGTGCGTTCAGAAGAGAAGCTTTGCACAAGCACCCGGGGTTGTTATGTACGGAAACGTTAGGCGTCCAGAGGGAACTCCTTCCTTTTGCCAAAACGGCAAAAGATGGGAAGGTGCGCTAGCCACAGTTCTTGTTGCAAGGATGCGGAGGCTGGTTTTGTCCCTAGGATCCCTTTTATGAAGGAGGGATGCCCAGAAATGTCACATCTTTTCCCCGTTGTTGAGTGTGAGTCAAGAGTCTAGCACACTCATCACAGGCATATGAATGTCTTATCTAAGGGATGAGAATTGGAATAAATTTGTCATTCTTGAAGAGAGTGTTGATTATATAGTGAGAGTGACGAAGGCGTAAGGACGGCAATTGAATGACCGTGAAAGTCTTAGAACATTCTATCTAAATAAAGACAAGTTTACTCTATAGTGACAGTGTGGAGGGCCTAGAACCTACAGGAAAAAGTCCTGGAAGTCATTTCGCACACGAAATGATGCGAAACGGTTTGTAAAATGAAAACTTTCTTGGAATCAGGACTTCACATAAAACAAAGTTTACTACCAGTTACCATGGATTCTTAGACTCTAGTAGTAGAATTATATGAAAAAGAGGGGAAAGAGAAGGATTTTACCTTCATACCCTGCATCATTGCGATTGAATTACCAAACATCAAATTCACTATGGTTCACAGGAAGGAGAGGCCTCACACAGGAAAAAAACCAGGAAGCCATTACCACAAGAACTCCCAGTACAACCAGGAAGGAGGCAGTGTGTCATACTTACGCACCTACGGCCGTGCTATAGCTGACTGGCCACACGCAATTCAGGAAGAATATCACGTGGTACTAATTCTACCATTAAGTATGTCGACCTCGATGAATGACCGATTGCAGGAAGAAGACAAAGCGGGATGACATCGCGACCAAAGTCATCGAGGCGGACTACAGCGAGTCCTACAACATTGCCAAAGGGGAACCCGGTTATTTCATGGAGCGGAGCACGCAGGTGCAGAATTTCATTGAGTACATACATGAAGCCAGGGAGGCGGAGAAGAAGAAGAACTCCCAGTGGACCCTGCTGCAAGAGACCAAAGAATGGGGGATGGGTTGGCTCAAGGTCATCCGCTGGCTGAATTTCATGATCCGACAACCCTCCCACCACATCGGAAGACCGAGACACCTCTTTGTGCATGGAAACACTCGGCTCGGAAAGACCACACGTCTCATCAACCCCCTCAAGGAGAAGCTCCACTGCTACATGATCACCAAGGACGAGGTTCAGAACACACCGTGGAGGGATGACTACGACCTGTGCACCATGGATGAATTCAAGGGCCAGAAGTCGATCGTCTGGATGAACGAATTCCTGGGCTCGAAGAACATGCTCATGCGGGTGCCGGGAGGTACGCACATGAGGAAGACCCGCATCGTCCCCACCATCGTCATCTCCAACTTCCCCCTGGCGAAATGTTATCCCTTGGTGGCCAACGGCTGTGAAGACGAATCCTTCAACGCCCTCAGGGACAGGTTCATCGAGGTCGAGCTGACTCAACAAGGCAACCCCTTCGATGTGTCCGATGCAGACGAGCGGTTGGCAAACGAGATGATGGAATATATTTTGAGAGGGGAACATGCTACCGAACCTATGGGAGAAAAGGTGGCGGTAAACCAGGATGTGATGGGAGACAAGAGGGAGGAAAGCCAACAAACAAAATAAAAACAAACGGTGGGCTGACCCTCGAGCGTTAAGAATATCCCCCCCCCCGTTGGTCCTCAATTGGTGATGAAATGGTATTTCTCGGACAATTTCACGCTAACATTGTACACAGGTGCGAACAAACTTTCAAAGAAAGGAAGGAAGCAGGGTCGGGGTGAAGGACATCTACGAGAGATATGCGCGAGAGCTGTGGGGTGCACAAGTTGAAACCATGACCTTCCTGCACTGTGGGGAGGCTTGTGAAGCATGCCTTTGCAGAACGTTGCAGGGGAAGGTTGGCTTTTGCAGGCGGAAAGATATCCTATTACATTGACCAGACGACAAGAAAGCCTGGGAGAGACGGCATGAAAAACAATGAACCAGGACAGTCGTACTCCGTTGCCTTTTAGTTTTTGCCCCAGAACCCTCCATTACCTTGCTACGACCTTCCCTCTCTCTCTCCTCTGGTAGAATTCGGGTCCGCTAAAAGAAATGCGCGCCACTTTTAGGCCCATTGTGCGGAGTAGTCGCTGCTATCTCCAACACTTCTATCAGGGCCTCTGCCTTTCTCATGAAGAATGGCACGATTTCCAGATGTGAGTCACTTGGACTCAAATGGCGAGGTTCTCCATTGATCTGATGATGCCTCGAGCCATTTTCAGAGCCTCTCCAAGGGGGTCCCCCCTTTTTTTAAAGTGGAGGAGACAGCAAGAGTGATTTCTGGTGGTTTCTGAGGTGTTCTTGTGCCGCACGAAGAGAAGATTGACTTTTTCCCACCTCTATCCTCCCGCCACAGGTGAGTCCAGCGCCCTTGAATCAAGATTAAAAGAGTTAGTCCTCTTTTGGCATACATAGGCCCCCTCCTTCGTTGCCTGCTTTATGAAGAAACTTCCAAGCATGCAGGAAAAAAAAAAATTTATTCCTCTCTTTCGGAGACCAAACCGCCTGGTCCGTCGTGCCGTCGTGTCCATCACGTGCTTGATGAATTTCCTTCCAAGAAGGATGTATCTACAACTAACGCAACAGGGCATGAGGTGTTTGCGGTGGTAACCTGCCCAGCACCCCATATGCCGCGGAAATTAATGATGAAAAATAGGGTGCACACCAAACCTCTCCTCATCTTTGTTTGGTCTCATGCTTCTTCTTTTTCCCCGCTGAACGTAATATTACGTGATTGGGGGGGAAGGGGGGGAAACGCAGCCTTCCACTGTGTTTCGTTTCGTTTCTGTGGTTTGGTGGTGTAGCACACCATATGTAATGAAATGGACCCTTCTTCACACTTTGCCTAACATGAACCTCCGACAGAGGGAAATGAAGTTGTGTACGTGTATCAGGGTTTGGGAGGTAACTTAGTTTTCCGGAAAGAAGGGGGGGATACCTGAAACTTGGTCTCCCCCCCCCCCCAAAACTACAGGTAACTGTGTTTGCAGTTCCCTGCTAATACACGTGTGAAGGGGGACAGAGGAAGGTGGGAGAAGGGGGGGAAGAAGGGGTGGCAAAATTGAATGTTCATAATATATTCTCGTGCTCGTGTACTCTCTTGCAGACTATCATGTCGTAGAGTGGCTCACTCGGTGAACCAACTTGTTTGTGCAAGCGTTCCACCTGAAATCGGGCGGTGGCCTTGGCTGCCTCGGGAGCCACGTGCCGCAGGACAAACTGGCTCACCCATACCATGGAATCGCCATGGTGGATGACCTTGCATGAGAATCCGTGGCCTTCCATCTCGGCCACGACTTGCTCGTGATTGGGCAGCACATACTCCACGTGCTCCCTGATGAATTGATCGCCGGTGAGGGAAAGCACCAACCTCTGAGCCTCCATGGTGCCATGGGATGGAAAATTGAGGATGCAGTAGTCCCGAGCCACCCTGGAGGCCTCCGCCAAGAATGCCGAGCGACACTCAGGCCGCACGTGCTCGAGGGCATCGATCGCCACGACGATGGAATACGAGCGGGCGCCCTTCCCAATTTCATTTCCTGATGCGCCCGTGGTGCACGGATCTATGACCTCCACCTCGAAGTCGGGTTCGTCCACAAAAAATAGGGCAAGCGCTCCATCGAAGCCTCCCACGTCGAGAATCTTTTTATCTTTCAGATTATCCGCTCGAACGATGCGTTTCACCTCTTCGGCTACCGCGTTGATGCGGAGATACCGGTCCCAAGCCAGATCGAAGCGATCCTCCGAACGCAGAACCTCGACAAGAGCAATCCCATTGGTCCCTGAAGGAACGAGGCGGGTGGCCTGAGTCGCTTTGATGGGTGCGTCTTTCTTGTCCTGCTGCATGATGACGAATGCAGGAGACGAGACCGACAGGAATTCCAGTAATTCATTTTCCGACTCGGAGATACAGTAAAACCCAACGAAAACTCTTTCTTAGCTAACTTGAATGTTCACGCGCAATAACCATCCCTTTTTTTTTTTTTTTTTTTTCCGTATGCGGTGCTTTGCATTTTGTCAGGCCCTACACGAGATAGAAAAAAATGCCGAACCGGGCCAAAATCAAGCCGCCTAAAACCAGCACCGAAACCACCGGATGGCGGAAACACCAAGTCAGGCATTAACCAAGGAATACAATATCGCTAACACACAAGACAACCAGGTGATGAAAAGAGAGGAGAGGTTGGGTGCAACAAGGCCCTTGCTTTCCTGCAATCCCTCTTCGTGACCCCGTTCACCACATTATTTCACATCCCGCTGGTAGATACTCACACACACACACACAAACACAACAAAACTGCATGCTCACGAAATTGTTTAGGATGGCAAGTTCATCTTCACTACAAGGTGTTTGAGATTGTTTTCCTTTGGCATGGTACTTGTCCTCCCCCCCTTCTGCCTTTTTCTCCTGTGACTTTTTTTTTTTTTTGCGCATTGCAAAAAAAACCACAATGTCCCTTCAGGTCAGCGTGGTGCTGCTGTTGTACATGAGGGAGATCGGCCTGAGCGATCAGGAGACGGGATGGCTTCTGTCGGGCATCCTCTTCGGCGACGTCGTCATCTCGCTGTACATCACCACCCACGCGGACAGGTTTGGGAGAAGAAGGATGTTGGTGGTAGGAGCTCTGCTCAAGTGCTTCGCTGGGGTCATATTCGGACTGTTCCACAATATCTGGTTTCTTCTCATTGGAGGAGGTGAGATTTAACTCGGCTTCCCGTTCTCTCTTCCCCCCCCCTCCCCAAAATGTGTGTGTGTGTGTGTGACGATGCGTTACAGTGATCGGTGTGATAAGTCCAAGCGGCGGAGAGATAGGCCCCTTCTTGCCGGTGGAGCAAGCGGCATTGACCCAGCTTGTGCCCTCCTCGCAGATCACAACGCTCTTTGCCTATTACAACTTCTTCGGGTATCTGGCCCTCGCAGGAGGTAAACTTTTCCCCCCCCCCCCCAAGACTCAAAATGCTCTTCTGCTGAATCGCACGCACCCCACACACAACCAACGACAGGAGGCCTGGTGGGCGGGATACTATCAGAGGTAATATCAACCAGGGGAAAAGTTTTTTTTTTTAAAAGTTTGGATCCTTCTTTTGCTTGTGTAATCTCCATGTCTCAGGAACTACAAACCCTTGTCTCCGTCGTAATGAGTTACCAGGTGCCTCTCTTTTCCTTCCATGGAGTCCATCTCTTTGTGACATTGTTTCTAACTCTCTCGGTGGGAAAAAGATTATCCTGTTCGCCTATTCCGGATTTGCACTGCTCACGATGGCCATATACATTTTCCTTTCCTCCGAAGTTGAAGCCATCCCCAAGTAAACCACACCCACTTCCCTTGACCTCCACCCCCCTCATCCTCCCAAAAAGGACACTCATGCTACTCTTCGCAACAGGGAGCCTCCGGACACGAGAATAAATGATGAAGGGCCCGACGACATCCCTCGTCCCGAACCTTCGCCCCTCTTGAAGCTCTTTGGTCAGTCACTGACCTTTCTTCCCTCTTTTTTTTTTTTTTTTTTCCCCCCGCACGAACGCCATCGAGTGTGTGCGCTGATCTCTCACCACCATTTCAACTCCATCAGGTCTCCGCCACAGGGAATCCCAGTCGATCATCGTTAGGCTCAGCATGCTCTTCATGCTGGTATGGTTTTTCTTTCTGAAGGGGGGGGGGGAAAAAGACTCGTTCCCCATGGCTCTCTCTTCTTTAGGACACATTTGCAGGAGGGTTCGTCATGCCAACCATCCTCGTGTTCTGGTTTGCTCAGACCTGGAGCCTGCGCGAGGTTCTCTTGGGGGCAATGGTAACCTCCCTTCCGTTCCGTTCAGAACCGATGTAACCCATAAATCCCTTTTATAAGCTCTTGGGTGCAAACATTCTTTCCGGCATATCATCGGTCTTGGCTTCACCAGTGGCAGACAAGATCGGACTCATACAGGCCATGGTCTTTACCCATATACCTTCGAACATTTTCCTCCTCCTGGTACCTCGTTCCGGATACAACATCTTCCCTCACACAGCAACACTGTCAACGTGTTCTACCTCAGATACCCTTGATGCCATTCTGGTGGGCCGCTGTTGTGCTGCTCCTCATGTGTTTCAGCATCTCGAAGATGGACATACCCATGCGCCAGTCCTATGTCGCGCAGGCGGTTCACCCCGAGGAGCGGGCCGCTGCCGGAGGTACTCCTCCCGGTTCCTAAAGAGCCCTTCCTGCAGCGTATTGCCTACCACTCCCCTTTTTTTATTTTTTTTTCTCCTTCCCCTTTCCCCTCCCCCCCCCTCTCTCTCTCTCCTCTGTTAAATGAAGGGATTACAAACATTGTGCGGTCCGTGGCCCTCATTGTATCCCAGCCCATCCTTGGTGTGCTCCTATCACAGCCTACCAACTCCATGTACCTATTTCCGTGTCACCATACCTGTGGATGATATGAGATCCTATACAACTTGACTACTACTAACACGTTGTTGTGGTCACACCATCAGATGGTTCCAGGTTCCGTTTTACATTGCGGGAGGGCTGAAGATCATCTATGACGTGCTGCTGTTCATCATGTTCAAGAGCACCAAACTGAGAACACAGGAACAGCCTGTCCCTTTGCTCATTGCCAACAAACCGAAGGAGGAGGAGGAGCTTGATGTCCTCGTTGAGCATATGGACGAAAGTGATTCCGTATACGCTCTTCCTCTCTCTACCCCCGCCTTCCTTCCCTCTCTTTTTTTCTCATTCTTTTTTTTTTTTTTTATTTTTTTTTTATTTTTTTTTTTTTTTCCCCTCTTCCCTCTTTCTTTCATACTCAATTAACTCATGGTATCTAGGATGGAACTGTCAACAAGAACGAACGAAATACCACAGAAGAAAAGGTCTAGACAATCGCCAGTCTCTGCCCGTCCTATTATCAAACTCTATTAGTAAGTTACAGATAAGCTCGAGCTGTCTTCAATATGTGACTTGTTTCTTGCACCCTAAAAAAAAAAATAAAAAAAAAAAAAAAAAGAGTTTCCCTAAACATCAAACACCAACCATGCCCCTTACAAAAGAACTCCTCTGCGCCTCAACTATAAGTAGTCTGTTAAACTCACCGGATGTCTGGATATCTGGGAGCCTTGCCCAGAATTATCCGGCAAGGAATCAAAAAAAAAACGCCCGGAGTCTTTTTGAACTCTGAACCTTGCCAAGAATCATAAACCCCCGAAGTCTGCGAAACCCAGGACACTCGTTGTTCGGGTTCTCGTTTGAAAGATGGTCCTATCCTGTGGCAGGCAAACCAGACCATCACGTGACAAGAGAAGACTTACCATCCTCGGCTCTCTTGGGGACTCATCGTCCCGCCTCCGTTGGGCAGCCCTCATCCACCTCATCCTCAACCAAGATGGAGAAAGGTTGTTGTGGCTGGGGTTTCTACGTTTGGGATCTCAGAGTAACCCGTCTTGTTTCGTATTTCCCCTCTCCTCAGCAAGAACAACTCAACACCCGCCCCTTCTTTTTTTGCAGAGAGGTAAACTCCTTGTGGAGGTTGAAATCGAGCCAACCATGGATTCCAGGGCTGTTGTCCGATCGGTGCGCGAGAGGAGGTATCCGTGGTGCATTGGAACCAGCCGGACCTCGAGAACAGGAGCCGGTGCATCAACGAGCTGTTACTGCTACTCCCTCGGCGCGTCGCTCAGCTGGCCATCGACGGGAATGTATGACTCTGAGTCCGCTTCTCTACCTCACGCAGCAAAACACCGACGTCCTTCAAATTGATCCGTCAGACTCCGGACGAGGGAGGCGTTCGTGCCTCATCCGAAGAATGGACATGACGGGTGCCGACACTTCAAAGAAAATCAGGACGGTCGAGTTTCACACCAAGCTACTCTTCCTGGTTAGAGCTAAGATGAACAGGATTCACTATCTTATGCTTTGTTTACTACAGGCGGGCTAGCATCTAGATGAACAGGGTCGTATAAAGTTTGGGGGGAGACCAAGTTCAGATATTTAATGCCACTGAACGCTACCATTGTGTTCACATTGGCAAGTGGACTCTTTTTATTTTTTTGCCCCTCTTCTAGAAGTTTGAAATACCTAAATCGTTCAAAAGTATTGGGGGGAAAAAGGAGGTTCATTGATCTTTTTTTCGCATCTAATGGGACCCAATCAACCAACACAAGCCAATATCGAGAACATCAGGGGAATGGCTCTCCTTTTCTTTTCATCCTCGAAAACATATCGACGGTCCGCACCTTCCACCCTCCTCACTCCGGGCAGCTGATCGAAGGTGCTGAATGGATATTCGTGGAGAAATTTCAAGCGCAGCCCAACATGCAACAGGACGTTGATTATCTCTCCCACAGGGTGAAACCATTCGTAATCTTTCCTGTTCTTCAATGGAACGGCCTGCTCGGCGTATGTTTCTGGCGAATCGTGTTCGACCGGAGTTTTGGTGGGGAAGTAAGGATATGTGAACTCCAAGTTGTCCTCCCCGCCATCAAGCACACGGGCGAAGGGATGGAATTCAAAAATATAGAAAATTCCCTGAACCGGATCCAGATAATGTTTGACGACGTGGCTCCATTCATGGAGATCGGAGAGCCAACCCAGCACCCCCTCATTGGTGATCACCAGATCGAATCTCTGATCCCTCAGCTCTGCACAGTCAAGGAGGGTCAACACGCTGAAACAAACAAATTTCGCCCTTTCGGAGTACCCCATCTCAGCGGCCAATCGGGATGCTGCTTCGATGGAAGCAGAGGAGTAGTCGACCCCAACCACTGTCTCCGCACCCAACCGCAAGAAGGACAGGGTGTCCTGACCGAAATGGCACTGGAGATGCAGCACCCTCTTGCCCTACACCAGTAGAATTATGTGAGTGATCCCATTGTTAACAACTACTTGAATTCACAGCTCTCCCCCTCCCCCGCCACATACAACACACAACGCACACTACACTCCCAAATAAATTTTTTTGTCTGACACAACATTTTTTCGTACCTTGATATCGATGTAAGGGGTGAGGTCTGCAAGGATTGTTGAGTCTATACTGGATTCAAGAGCGCCACTGATGAAGTCGTTGACGCGATAGTGCGAGGACTTCATATGGATGTCTGACAAAGAGAGACAGTTCATGTTAATAAAACACATATGAGGTTGATGGCTCTATTTCTCTTGTTTTTCTTTCTTTCATTTTTGTATTGTGAACAAACGTTACAGAAAAATGAGACAACCCATCGTTCGAATCAACATCACATGACAACACAACGATAATGCAACACCACAACATACCAACTAGTTCGTCCCAACGAGCCTTATTAACATTATCGCAATCCTGTGTGGTGAGCATTTGTGTGTTTGTTTCCCCCCTTTCGTCCTTCTTCTCTCTTTCCAATAACTTTCAAAATTCGGCGGACAAATGGCTTTGATTGAAAGTAACCTGTCTACGGTATGAATCCTGATTAGTTGCTAGGCTTTCAAATTAAATAAATGACTTAGTAACTGACTGCGTACAGAGGCCCGAATTTATTTTTGTCAGCATGACGTCGAAAAATTTTTCAACAATCATCTTGTCGACAGTCTCCAGCATCATGGTGCTGGTGGTTTTTGACTACAAATCTCCCACATCCCCTTCAAAAAAAAAAAAAAAAAGCAAACATCACCCCCGTATGAAATGAAATCTGTGGATTGTTGTTTGAAGTGTACTCCGCACAGAGCTTTTGTGGTACAGGTGAGCGAACTTGTAATGGGAGGTCGGTGTTGAGCCGCAGCAAAATGCTTTTTAAAAAAAAGAAAGGACGGCAGCAAGCATGGAATGAAGCCGGTGGGCAGCGACGTGCGAGCCGGAGCTGATCTGATGGACGGCTTCATCCATCATCGGGGATGGGGACACCGCGTAGAGGGCCGTCATGCCGGCGACCACATGGTGATTGGTGTGGCAGTGCAGCAGCCACCGGCCGACGTTGTCAGGCACCATGTCCAGAGTCTTCATGCTCGCGGGGATGAGCTCGATGGCGTCCATGCGGTGCCCATCGCTCAGCAGCGTGCCTCCATGCCAATGCACCCCGTGCAGGTCCTGCTCGTCTCCCAGTGAGATCACGTGCCACCGCACTCGCTCGCCGACGCGCATGGCGAGGCCCGGAAGGTTGGCGTAGACGTACCCGTTGATGGCGTGCATCAGGTTGCTCTCCTGAAATTCGAGGTCCATCCGCAAGGCCTCCACGGCTGTGTCGTTGGTGATCGAGGGCAGGTAGGTACGGATGTTGCGATCCATATACCAGCTGAGGTTCTCGTCGACGATGGAGAAGAACACCACGAACTCGCGATCGACATCGGCAGGCCTTCCACCACCCGTCGCAGCGGACGCGGACACCAAGATCACGCCCACCAGACCGGCGTTCACGTCCCGCACCTCGTTCACGTGCGAGTGATAAAGCCAGGCGATGCTCGAGGGATCGTTCGGCCCGGGTCCGGCGCGCTCAGGGACCTGCCAGAGGTA
>Ga0209935_1003355_pt1 | contig 16667 bp, 22 predicted proteins | sample ThiBio_1000_plan_2_FD_183958 | JGI IMG/M metagenome (GOLD analysis project Ga0209935, IMG submission 183958) | Wastewater bioreactor microbial communities from Cape Town, South Africa - Thiocy_cont_1000_plan (SPAdes) | ecosystem: Engineered > Bioreactor > Thiocyanate-remediating >... | reverse complement strand
ACGTCACTCGGGCCACTGTTGCGGCGCTTCAAGACGATGCACGCAATCTTCCACGGCATCTTGACGAAGATGCAGTACGGGAACGGCTGCTGGTTCAGGCACAGAGAGCTGCTGTGCTTCTCGTCGATGAAGGCGTTCATGATATCCTGGCACGCCGTGCAAGTATCTTCTCCAGCATGCCTGTAACGATCGTCATGAGATAGATGGAGGTCGCAGTGAGAATCATCATCATCATGGTGCCGTGGTCGTGGTCGTGGTAGACGTACGAGTCAAGGAGCTCACTCGGGAAGCTCGCGAGCGAGACGCTAGCGATAGCCGCCACAATGACCGCCATCAGCAATACAGCGCGAGTCGTCGTCATGATTGAGTGTGAGCGATCGAGTCCGAGAGGGAGAGAGGGGCGAGAGAGGGCGACAGAGAGATGTGCGCGAGCGAGGGAGCGGAATGCAATGACGATGAGCGCGGCGGCTCTCTCGATCGATGCAATAGGGCGGAGGAGGATCGTGCCAGGCACCACCTTCACTCTTGACTCGGAGACTGATGGGCTATTGATGGCAGTATAGGATCAAGTACAGTCTCTACACCATGGTTGCGAAGGACTCCTATGAGAGTGTGCCAGCGAGGATCTCTTGGGTCTTAGGGTGGTGTGGGTCGGGCATAGTTCGGAAGGTGCGGAGGTCTCTCGCTGGTCCGTTGGTCCGTTGGTCCGCTCTTCGCGTCAGTCTCTTCTCTCACACTCTCTCGGCTCCTCGGCTCTCTCTCGGCTCTCTTCACACTCGATCCTTGGAGAGAATGGGTTCCTCACTGAGACCTCAATTCCATGTGTTGAGCCTTGCGTCGATGATAGTTCTGATGACGATGACGTTGGTGGTCGCCGAGTCTACGTTGCAAGCCGTGCGTGTGAAGGAGGATCTCGCTGGTGCTGCTGCTCCTTCGTCGATCGCTGTCGGATTCGGACCGGTGGCTGATGTGACACAACGCGCTTGTCCATCGAACCAGACGCAAGTGGCCATCATCGTTCGTACGACGAACGTCGACGATATCACGGTACTGGCGCGCAACAAGTTCTCGGTGCGACCGACCGAGCTCGACCCGAATGTGTTCGAGGGCTGTCGCATCGGGTCGTTCAGCAGCGTGCTCGCGTTCCAAGGCCTTCATTCGATCGTGACCGGATGCCAGCCGCGCAACGCGCCGTGCTGGAACATTACGGCCGCCATGACGCTCAACGTCACCGACGACGGTTGCTCGGTGCGAGCCGACGACCTCACGTATCTCTGCTCGTCGACCGTCGGCGTACAAGACAACATGCTGACCTCGCGCAAGAACGCCGGCGTCGCCTTCAACGTCACGCTGCCGCCACAGTGCTCGATCGACCCCAACTCGACGGCGCGAGGCACCAACATCACCTTTGCACCACGTGCTCTTCCTTGTCCGACGAGCTCGACGCCGACCGACGGAGTCTCGACCGCATACGTCGGTGACCTCGGTGCTCTGGTGCAGGCCGGCATGTCGTGCGAGCAGATCGATGAGGCCTTCTACTGTCGCCGCCGTGCGTCGTCCACCACCACTACCAAGGTCGCCACGCTCAAGGGCTGCTTCAGTGTCATCTCTGGTTGCGTGGCGCCCAATGGTGGTTGGACGTGTCAGTCGCCACTCGGCGCCGTCGACTATCGCCGTCTCTGCAAGATCACTGCCTACGGTCCAATCCTTCTGATGCGAGGCTCGGTACTCACCAGCACCAATGCCACCATCTCACTTCCTCACTATTGTTATTATCCACCTGAACATATTCAAGGATAATAATCATCGGTATCATCGGTCGCCATAGATTGCTGACAGGTACTACAAATGTCGACGAGCTGTTCCTATCCACACACACTTCTCTCTCGCCTTGCTCTAACAACATCATCAGATTGCACTACAACATTATACGTCCATGTCCAATCACGTATCTATCTCCCTCGCACAGCCTTCAGACCGCGCGCTACTCGAGGGTTTGATGCAGTTCTACTTGTACGATCTCTCCGAGTTGGAGGCTGACGACTCGAGCGAGATGGAGTTCACTGACGACGGTCGCCTGCCGCCGTACCGCTACCTGCCCGAGTACTGGATCGACGCAAGTCGTACGGCGGTGCTCATCAAGCGTGGCGAGCGACCAGTGGGCTTTGCGTTGATCAATCAGATCTCCCATCGCGACGAGCGTAACGTCGACTGTTGCATGGCCGAGTTCTTTGTTGCACGCAAACATCGTCGGCATGGTGTCGCAACGCAGGCGCTGCACTTGATCCTGGCCGCCCATCCTGGCCGCTGGGAGGTCGCAGTTGACGCCTGCAACCGTGGGGCACTCGGGTTTTGGCCGCGCGCCATTGCCAGTGCATCCAACATCACTGAGCTCGTTCGCTACGATTGCGACACTGAACACTGGAGTGGGCCAATCTGGAGCTTCACTGCGACAGCACGAGTCAACACTACTGGCGAGTAAGCCGTTGCCGTGTCTGATAAATGTCAATAGCTATTGTTCTCTCCTTCAGTTCAGCGCTAAATGATGTATTATACGCGGCGATTTGAGCGTTAGAACCGAATGATCATTGGCCTTGTTTGCCAATGGCCTTGAGAGTGTCAGACTTTTGCGACTGCCTCATCGTACAAGAAGATCTAAGCGATAGAGACTAGGGAGAAGCGAAGAGCGAGCTCTCAAACGTCGGCAACTACTTGCAAGAATGCCTGGACTCGAAGCGCATCCCATCGTTGATCGGCCTCATCGATCACCAAGTGCTCGACGATCTTTTGCAATTCGACGTGCTTCATGGCTTGGAGATCGGCCGCTCGGTTCTGCTCGGCTGCCTTAGCGTCGTTTGCACTCGGGGTCCGACCCAAGGACATTTCGCACACAATCAAGCCCAGAGAGAACATGTCGGCTGCCGGACCCCGTGGCACGCCTTCGATCTTCATCTCCGGAGCCATGTACAGTGGCGTGCCGACACCATACGCACCGACGGTAGCTCGGCGAGCCGACTGAATGACGTGAGCCTCACCCAAGTCGGCAAGCTTGGCCGTTCCCGATCGATCGATCAGCACGTTGGTCGGCTTGAGATCGAGGTGTAACACTGGCGGATGACGCGAGTGCAAGTACGCGAGTGCTCGAGAGATATCGAGCAAGATTGATGCCATTCGAGCGAGTTCCATTGGGTTCCCTTGGCGAGGAATCGCGCCGCCCGGATAGATCTCGTCATGCAACGAGTGCGACATTAGCTCCATCAACAAGAACTGCGGCTTGTTGTTGGCTGATCGATCGACTGCGACCCCGAGGAACATGACAATGTTCGGATGTCGGAGCGAGGCGTTGATCGAGCACTCTTTGATAAAGTCCTGGAGAACCGTCTCCCGAGCCTGCGTGTCGAGTGCGCCTCCCATGGCCTTGATAGCCGCTGCATCGGTGGCCATGAAGAACAGTCGCTTGGTTGCCAGCTTGAGGCCGTTGTTGGTCCAGGTCGCTCGCTTGACCTCTCCGAGAGCTCCCGAACCGAGTGGGGCCACGTCATCAAAGCTCAAGTCTTCGAGTGGAACATGCCATGCAGCGAGCGGATCCTGCTGTTCAGCCGCTGATGGTTGTACTACAGAATCCATGGCGTGTTATCTCTCGTGTATGTAAGTTTGTGGCTGTGGCTCCATGAGAATTGAAGTGCGAGCCGAAATCCGTACAGGTTGCAGCAGGGCTAGTAGTGGGATCGCTAAGCATAAAGCTCACGATTGTGCCCTTGGTGATACCGATCGCCGAGAGCACCTGCCAGTCTTTGTCGAGTTCGCGGTCTGCGTGGATGATGCGCACTCGATCGATGCCTGTGAGGCGCAACTTGGCTGCGATCGATGCCTTGAGATGTCCAACAGTGTCGTTGGCGCTGCTGACAGTCAGATCGAGGTTGATATTTTGTCCGAGTGGCCGGGCGAGTAGCTTCAACTCCTTTGAAGCAGTTGCCGCAACTAGGTTCACATTGACAAATCATCGCCATCATTGCTAAAATGAGCATTTGTGGAGTTTCGTGGAGGAAAGTGGTAGAATGGAGTACGTTGGGAACGGAGCTCAGCTTCCTTGGCCTCAAACGCGGCTCTGGCCGCTGTAGCCGAGGCTTGTTGTTCATGGCGAAGGCGGTGCTGGTAGTCGCGATTGCGTTGGAGCTGCTTGTCCATCTCTCGGCAGAGGTCGCTTCCAATGTAGTTGTTCTACAGGATTTCGGCATACATACATGGGCGTGCACGCGATGACAGATTGTGAGTAACGACACTCGGTCAGTCGGTCAAGGAGGGATACTTGAGAGTGATAGCATACTCCAAGGTCCAGCATCGTGAGTGTGTTATTGGCACGAAGTGCCTCTCTGAGATTGCGAGCCCCTTCTGTGCCAATGTTGTTCCTCTACCACGAGCAATCGATCGGTTCGGTGAAGGTCAGTCAGAAAGAGGCTGACATTCAACACTCGAGATTCTCGCTCGCACACGTACTCGGAGGTTACACACGGTAATCGTGGAGTTGGTGCGAAGAATCTCGCTAATGTAGCGTGCTCCATCATCTCCAATGGAATTGAGCTAATCCACTCGCCCCATGCACGTATATACCATTCAATGGGCAAGTCGATCAAAGGGATTGTTCAAGTTGGGAGAGCGTACCCGGAGGTTTAAGGAGGTGATTGTGGAGTTGACTCGGAGGGCATCACTAAAGTATCGTGCTCCATCAATTCCAAGGTGGTTTTCCTAACATTACAGATCGGAATGTGTTAGTGTGATAGTACATTTGGAGACTTGCAGGATGTGCACTGTTGCGCCTATCGGTCCCAGGAGAGTAACCAGCGAAATGTCTTCATACCTCCATATTGATCGTTGTGATCGTGGTGTTTGTCCGGAGGGCTTCCGAAATGTGTCGAGCTCCGTCGGCTCCAATCTTGTTGCTCTGTTGTTCGTTGATTGAGATTGGATTGACGAGAGGTTACAAGTTCGTGAGGATATTGACTCGATAAACAACCGTCGGAAGTTATCGACGAACATTCAGGCTGATTGCCGTGATGATCTGGTTGCTGCATAGCACATCACTGAGACATTTGGCTCCGACAGGTCCGATCTTATTTCCCTACATTAGGAATAACAACACCAAGTGTGATTCGATGATTGCGATGAGTAAGATCGACGACGGCGACAGAGGGGAGGGTTTGGTAGTGTCGTACATCAAGGTAGATGGTGGTGATGGTTGTGTTGGTTCGAAGCGCCTCGCAGATGAGCCGAGCGCCTTCGTCGCGGATCTTGTCCTCCTGCGTACCAGCACGCAAACAACATGGTTGAAGGTGGTCGCGATGGGAGAGTAATACTTTTGTCAATCGGTGGCCAGGCGAGTGGCGACTTTGGTGCGATTCGCATATCATACACTAAGATCCAGCACCGTGCTAGAGAAGGTGTTGCTGCGTATCTGGTCGGCCAAATCCACGAGAATCTTGGGTGTCGCCATGTTAATCGAGGGAACGAGTGCACCAGTAGCGGTGATGGTGGCAGAGCTCGAGGGGATGGCGATGGAGAGAGAGAGAGAGAGAGAGAGAGAGAGAGAGAGAGCCTCTCATCGATCTTGCAACTCTCGCACAGTGTTGAGCTCGCAGAGTGGCTTTGTGTGTTGGCCCCAACGGCCGAGATGGCAAATTGTGTAGGACCGAGGTCGATCAACAAATGCGCTGTTGCTTGTAGAGTCCTCTTCGGCTGCTCTTGTCATTGCCAACACCGTGGTAATGAGAGGGTCTACTTGGGGGCGGAGTTTGCATCGAATCATCGTCGCTGACTTCTGCATTATCATCCTTCTTGTCATTCGTGCAAGCAATCAAGCAATCAAGCACCAATGGTCTTGATGATGGTTGGTTGGTATCTCGTTCAAGATTGCGAGCCACTGTAGTTGTCCAGGAGATCGAGAGTTTTTGAATCAACGCTCGAGCAACTTGGTTGGGGTGAACGCGACCGTAAGTTCGCTGTTTACAGACGTGGCAGCCACCACGTCTCCTGCCCTGGCAGAGGAGGAAGGCGCTTTCGATCCCCAAGAAGAACCTGTGAGGAAGCAATCATCGGGGAAGGGTTGTTAGAGAGTTGTTCATGTTCGTCAATGGCCTAGCAGGTGGCGCGAGACAAGCCTTCGGTCACCGAAGAGTGCGAGAGTGGGCAGGTGTCGATGGTACTACTGAGCTCCTGAGGAAGGCACGGTGCTATTCTCTCCGTGCCTGCTGCCTCTCGCGCTCTCTCCGAACCCCACATACCTCCCTCTCTCTCTGTGCGACCGTCTATTTGTGAGAGCTTCTATCTTATTGGTGTCGATATCTCGCACTCTCTCACGTATCTCGATTCAAAGTCAGCTTCTTCCCATCTACACACTCTTTGTGCACACTCTACACCATCGTTCTCGCACACTCGCACAGCCATCTGTTGTACAACACACACGCACACACATAAGCACTACGACTCACTAGGACACACGATGGCGATCCATGCATTGTCGACACCATCGATGCCACATCGACCAGGGCAAGAAGACATTATCACTACCGCTGCACGAGCGGTGGCCGTGATGCTGGCCTTCTCGGTGATCGCGATGCTCCTGACGCAGACGGTCGCTCTCGTTTCGCCACGCACTCGAACGAGCACCGCCGTGGTGGCGAGCAACTCCAACAGCCACATCAACACCAAGCATGCGACGCCAGCCGTCTCCAAGAAGACACGGTGCTTCCTCGATATCGCGATCGATGATGTGGAGATCGGACGCGTCGTGATCGAGCTCGAGAGCACGTTGGTACCCAAGGCGTCCGAGAACTTTCGCTCGCTCGCCACGGGTGAGCGCGGGCCGCAGTTCCACTACAAGGGCAAGAGCTTTCATCGTATCATACCTGGCTTCGTGGTGCAAGGAGGCGATCTTCATCTCATCGATCCTGCTGATCGCGTATGTGCATCGACGCTCGCTCATGTCTCGAGACTCGCTCACTCTTGCTGACTCTCGCCAAATCGAATCCATCTTGTATGTGTGTCTCATGTCTCGTGTGTGGATATCAACTTGGTAGGCCTCTCTTCGATTCGATGACGAGCCATCAGGACTGGCCCTCAAGCATGACGCTCGCTATCTGGTTCAGATGGCGAACTCGGGTCCCAACACCAATGGATCGCAGTTTTGTTTCATGCTCGGTGCCGCGCCACATCTCAATGGCAAGCACGTCGTGTTCGGTCGCGTGATCGAAGGCTTCGAGGTCGTTGATCAGATGGAGAAGGCTGGCACGCAACAAGGCACACCGACCTCACGAGTCCTGATCGTTGATTCAGGCGAGTTGTAACGACACATACACTAACTGGCACACACGCACACCCACATAGCATCTATGCATTCATCTATCATCACGTACACGATAGTTAAATAGATAGAGAGAGAGAGAGAGAGAGAGAGAGCTCTACATCGGCACGCCTATCGATATGAGGAGACCTACGCTATCGATCTCGAGGTTCGTGAAGCCTCTACCTCGATTGTGGCTCCTGCTCGCCAGTGGACGAGAGAGAGACAGTATAAAGTGTTTGAGTATCCAACAATTGTTGTTTCGCTGCATCCTGAAGCATACGGTATCGTATCGTATAGTATCGTATCCTTTGTTTATGCCACGTACAAAGCACATGTTCGATTGATGATAGTGTACAACAGCAAACGTAATAGCATGTATATGCATGGTGTGACCGCGTTAGTCTTGAGCTTGGTCTTGGTCTTGGCACGGTTACTTTTGGGGTGATAATGAAGTTGAAGTCGTAGCGACGGCCTTGGGTTGCACGCGCGTTTGTGCAATCATGCTGGTGAGCGGTGTGCGACTCAGTGAGGGGGTCAATCCGATGCAATGATTGGAAGCCAATCGTGCAGCGTGGGCAATCTTTTGTGCAGCATTCTGTTGCTGCCGCACGTCCTGATTGATGCACGCCACAAACAAAGAGGGCACGAGATTGTGAGTGGACAGTAGTACACAAATAACTACAAGAGAGAGAGAGAGAGAGAGAGAGAGAGAGCAAGTATTTAGGATGCATACGCAGAGATTGGTAACAAGCACGGGGATCTCATAGGTCTCAGTGAGCTCGTCCAACTCGCCCAGTGTAAATGCATAGTGATGAGGCTTATCCGCTAGATGAGAGTAACGTGTACGTGTCGATGCGAGTGTCAAGTTCGTAATTACGGTAGAGCAACGCTGGATGAGTCGATGCATGGATGGATGGATGGATGGCATACCGTGAGTAGCAATGATCATCGATCGACCAAGGTAGTAGAAGGGATGTAGCTGTGCGATGGCTGCGTGTAGGGCTTGCAACGAGAGGAGATTGCTCAAGTCGACCATCAGTACGACAAAGTCGATCTTGGGGCGCGTAGGATCAGGCGGCAGCGGCAGCTCACTCGTCATGCGACTGGTGGTGCAGATATGTGAGTCGTGTGTAAGCGCGCGTGTATCAACAACCAACGTGCGAGCTGCGTACATCTCCAAGCCCAAGATCGACGACGACAGAAGCTCGGTCGCGAGGGTGCGCTTGCCTGTGCCCGGGTGCCCGACAATCTGTCACGACACGAGAGGCGCCCTCCTTGGTGTCATTGATTGTTCGAGCGCGCGTAGCCAATCAACGTTCAATGCCATGCGTACCAGCACCGTAGCTTGGTTGAGATTGGCAGGGACTACACCATGGAAGGGCGAGAGCACTGGAGGAGCGGCGGTTGCACTGCTCTCGGCAGGTGGTGGCGATGCTCGATGGCTCATTTAGCGGACGAAGGGTGAGTGTGTGGATCGCGCAGTTGGCGGGAAGTAGAGAGCAGAGCGTGATGCACACAGCGAGAGGCGGGAGAGCGACACCACCAACAGCAACAACGAGGAGACGAGGAGAGAGGAAGCAGCTCGATGCGCTGCGTTAATGTACCAGCAGCCATGAAGGGGCAGTCGATCTCGAGAAGCTCGGTTAGCTCAGTCGGTAGAGCGTGGGCCTAATAAGCTCAAGGTCGTGAGTTCGATCCTCACACTGAGCATCTTCGTCTCCCGCATCGCCCTCCTCGCAAGAGGAAGCGGTGCGGGAGTTTATTTATTGTTGTTTATTTGTTTGTTTGTTTATGCTGCCCACCACCATCAACACCCTTGCCCTATCAACCCACCGCCATCAACCCCATCGAGGTCCCCGGTACTTGGTACTTGATCAGATAAGCTCTCTTAAATTATTGGTACTTGATCAGATAAACTCTTGGATTATTGGTCCTTGATGAGATGAGCTCTCTTGGATTATTGGTACTTGATCAGATATGAGCTCTCTTAAATTATTGGTACTCGAGGAGCTCTCTTGGATTATTGGTACTTGATCAAATGAGCTCTCTTGGATTATTGGTCCTTGATCGGATAAGCTCTCTTAAATTATTGGTGCTTGATCAGATAAGCTCTCGTAAATTATTGGTACTTGATGAGATGAGCTCTCGTCCTCGAGGGCCACGTGTTGATCAACGACCAATAATCCAAGAGAGCTCCTCGAGTACCAATAATTTAAGAGAGCTCATCTGATCAAGTACCAATAATTTAAGAGAGCTCATCTGATCAAGTACCAATAATTTAAGAGAGCTCATTTGATCAAGTACCAATAGTCCAAGAGAGTTTATCTGATCAAGTACCAATAATTTACGAGAGCTCATCTGATCAAGTACCAATAATTTAAGAGAGCTCATCTGATCAAGTACCAATAGTCCAAGAGAGTTTATCTGATCAAGTACCAATAGTCCAAGAGAGTTTATCTCATCAAGGACCAATAATTTAAGAGAGCTTATCTGATCAAGTACCAATAATTTACGAGAGCTCATTTGATCAAGTACCAATAATCCAAGAGAGCTCATCTGATCAAGTACCAATAATCCAAGAGAGCTCATTTGATCAAGTACCAATAATTTACGAGAGCTCATTTGATCAAGTACCAATAATCCAAGAGAGCTCATCTGATCAAGTACCAATAATTTAAGAGAGCCTATCTGATCAAGTACCAATAATTTAAGAGAGCTCATTTGATCAAGCACCAATAATTTACGAGAGCCTATCTGATCAAGCACCAATAATCCAAGAGAGCCTATTTGATCAAGTACCAATAATCCAAGAGAGTTTAGCTCCTCAGGTACCAATAATCCAAGAGAGCCTATCTGATCAAGTACCAATAATCCAAGAGAGCTCATCTGATCAAGTACCAAGTACCGGGGACCTCGATGGGGTTGATGGCGGTGGGTTGATAGGGCAAGGGTGTTGATGGTGGTGGGCAGCATAAATAAACAAACAACAATAAATAAACAACAAATAAATAAACTCCCGCACCGCTTCCTCTTGCGAGGGGCGATGCGGGAGGCGAAGATGCTCAGTGTGAGGATCGAACTCACGACCTTGAGCTTATTAGGCCCACGCTCTACCGACTGAGCTAACCGAGCTTCTCGAGATCGACTGCCCCTTCATGGCTGCTGGTACATTAACGCAGCGCATCGAGCTGCTTCCTCGTTGCTTCCTTCCTCTCCTCGTCTCCTCGTCTCGTTGTTGCTGTTGGTGGTGTCGCTCTCCCGCCTCTCGCCGTGTGCATCACGCCCTGCTCTCTCTCAATGTTGTACAACGTGCTGCAACTTACCATCCGGGCTCTGCGTGTCGCAGGGCTCGTGAGTGTTGCCACTGGTCTTCTTCGATGGGCACAGCCCATGTTGCAGCGACGCGTCTTGCACATCCTCGATCGCTTGCCTCCGACTGGTTTGTTCGATCCACCGGACGATGTGGTCTTTGGCGAGTACTGTCGCCACGTGTTGCGCACGCTCGAGAGCTCTCCTCGCACCGAGTACCTTCGCTCGGCGCAGACCGAGCTGGCGGCCGCGTGCGAGCGCGATCCCGAGATGCATTGGCTCAGTGTCGAGCTCCTTCAACTCGGCGCCGAGCCGCAGCTTCTGCAACTGTGCGAGGCTCTCGAGCGCCTCTCGCCCGGGCGTCTGTACCTCGAGTGGCACGGCCATCGCACGTATGCCGACGCGCAGCGCTTCTCGGATCACGTGCTCGACGAGATCCGCGTCGGCATGCGGCGCAAGGCCTCGCGTACCGGCACTCCACGCTCCGAGCACGACATTGAGGATGGTGTGCAGCGCATCATCGAGAGCGATGCCGCCAAGCGCGCTCACCGAGCCCGCCTGGCCGACGCCATGTGGCCACGAGTCGAGGCCGATCCTGACTACCAGCAGTACCAACGCGCACTCGGTGCCTTCGAGGCATCGGGAGCTGCAGAGTTACAACGTCGCTACCGCGAGATGGACCAGAACGTCGGTCACGGTCGTCGATCACGTGGTAGCGCCTTCGAGGAGCGTGCTCACACGGCCTTTTTACTACTCGAACCACGTCTACGCCAGCGACTACGTGAAACCAATCGTCATCATCACGATCATCATCATCATCAAGTGGAATCAACCATCATCGAGGCACCTCAGAACAATACCGACGAGGAACAGCAAATCGATCCCAATCTGCACTACGTCACCGGAAGCACGTGGATCGATGAAGCTGGCAACATGGTCGGTGAGCTCGATGTCGTCTTCCTCAATGGCGACGAGGTGATCGGTATCGTGGAGTTTAAGTCCAACTGCTACGAGATTGCTGCCGCCGAGCGACAGCACCTCGTCAAGATGCAAGGCCGCCACTCGATACGAACCGACGACGGTCGTCGTCTGCGACTGACAGAACGACCACTCTTCTTTGTGGCAACACTCATCCCCGGTCACGAATACCTCCTTGGTGCCGAAGCGCAAGTCGTTGCCGCCATCACCGATGCGCTCTTTGGCGAGCAGATCGACATCAATGACCACGAACGCATGGCACAACTTGCACATCGTATCCGTGACGACCTAGCACTCACCGAATCACCACAAGATTACATGCGCCGGAACCCTGACCATGTATTGGTGCTGCTCTAAGTGTACCAGTCGAGACATTGAGCACTAGCTATGCTCTCCTCTTTTATGCTCTTCTATTTATTATTTACAAGTACTGTAAAGACACCATCAATACAATCATGAACAGTAAGTTGTAGTAAAGAACAGTAGTACCAACGATCTTCCTCTCCCTTTGTTGTCTCTCTCACTCTCACATCCTACAACCTCGCTCGCTCTCTAGCTATAGCTACTGAATCGAGAGATAATTTGTACAATATGGCATCTGGTCCCTTCCGATGTATTGGACTCACGGGAGGTATTTGCTCGGGCAAGTCATCGATACTCGCATACCTGAGCTCGCTTGGTGCTGGCATCGTTGAGACTGATAAGGCTCGTCTCTCGTGCTATCCCTCACTCTCGATTGAGCCATATCACTAACGTATGATCGCTAATCTTCTCGAGTACAGATTGCACATCAACTCTACCAACCAGGTACCGAGGTACATCGCCAAGTGCTCGAGGCCTTCCCAGCGTTGGTGCCACCCAGCTCGCACGGTAACTCGGCGACACTCGAGATCGATCGCAAGGTCTTGGGCGACATTGTCTTCCGCGATCCATCGCAACGACTCGTATTGAATAGCATCGTATGGCCTGCCGTTCGCTTGTCAGTCGTTGAGGCAATCCAGCGACATCGAGATGCTGGTTTGCGTGCTGCTGTCGTGGTTCGTAGTACCATACTCCACCTTCACCTCCACCTTGAAGCAACGAGAAGCCTCCCGTTACTCATATACGATCATCAATAGGAATCTGCCATGATGCTCGAGGCCTACAACGGTAGACCACCATTTGCTGATGCCGTATGGGTCGCTTGTGTCAAGCCCGAGAACGCCATCATTCGCATGCAAGAGCGCAACCAACTCACGGTCGAACAGGCCCAGAAGCGTCTGGCATCTCAATGGACCAACGAGCAACGTATTGCATACGCTGACGAGGTCATTTGGACGGATGGACCTATTGAGACTACACGTACCTACATCCGGGCTGCTTGGGATCGTTTGTTCGCAACCACAACCTCCTCGTCGTAGTGAATCGACATCATCGCCGCTAACAACATGTAGATTGGTGAGATTATGCATCAACAATCTCACTTAATCTCACTCTCTCACTCACTCAATAGGTAGATATAATCAAGTATTGCTTTATATTGTGAACGGTATAAATGAGTTGAGCTTGATGGATTGGTAGTCGAGTGTGATACGTGTGAGGATTGGTTCATTCGTTTGGTTGCTTGCTGCTGCACGCACACAGAGACACCCACCCGCACACACATCTCACAGTGTAGTGTCTCACTTGTTACTTGTCTACTCAATGTCCAGGCTACGACATCCACTTCAACGTCTCGTTGGTGACCATCTCACTCGTCAGGTGGGTTCAGGTCCTCATCATCATCATGCTTGGTGGTCTCGTCAGACATCGATCCATGGCGCTTCGCTCATCGTGATACCACGAGCAACACCATCATCACCCTCCTCCACCATCATGCTCAATCCAACTACAAGGCCACTCTCTTCGACACCTCGACGTGATAAGAAAGCAACCAATCTCGAAAAGGAACGAGCAGCAGAGGCTGCAGCGGCTGCAGCACGCGAGAGAGCACAGCAGCTCTCGAGCAAGCTCGCAGAGGCCATGGCTGCCGAGAAGGCCAAGGTCAAGAGCAAGACCGACAGCTCCTCGCTCACTGCCAAGTCATTGATGGACTCGAGCTACGGCTCTCATTGGCGTCGATGGCCTCCGACGTGGTTCGCTGCTACCGCTGCGGCTGCCGTGTTAATGTTCACCTGCAACAGCTTGACCACACGTACGACGCGTCGTCGTCGTCGTCGTCGATTGCTCGAACACGAGCCTTGCTTCATCTCTCTCGATAATCTGATGATGGATTGATCGTATCTATGTGTATGCATGCTCTCACACGTTGGGACCATATAGCCAAGTCAATCGATCCAATTGAGGGTGGTGATACTCCGAACGAGAAGTTGCTCTTCCTCGCGTGTACTGCAAACGGTATGCCAAGACACAAGCACAACAATCTCGACACAACAATATGCATACAATGATACTAGAATGATCCTCAAACTCACTCAATCATCGCACTAAATGTAATGCCACCACCAACGACAACAACAGGCAAGTTCTTAATGGACAACACAACGGGACTGTTGCGCGCTCATGGAGCATCATTGATGGCACTGCTGCCATCGGATCTCGAGACCCTACATCACCCATCGTCCAAGACCGATGTTGAACAACTCGATCGAACCTCCAAAGTGCTTCATGCGCTGTCTTGCTTGCGATCGTCAAGTACGCCGAGACTCGAACTTTTGCTCAATCATCGAATCGCTCTACTCACATTGCTCGGCGCGTTCTCTCTCTCTCTCTCTCTCTCTCTCTCTCTCTCTCTCTCTCTCTAGGTCCTGCAAGTATCAAATTCATTCAAGATAACGCTGAGAGAATCGTACAAGCTGCTCGAGTGTGTCTCCAAGCAACGCCTACTCCTGGCATGGCACGCAAAGAGGAATCAGCCATCAACAATGCACGCTTCGTTGCAATGCAGGCGCTTGTGACACTATCGGAATACCGTACGCCATGCTCACATACAACTTACGAGTATACTTTGACAGAGTAGTAGCTGATTTTTGCTCTCTCTCTCTCTCTCTCTCTCTCTCTCTCTCTGTTGTCAATTTACAGCATCGATCGTTCAACGTGCTCAATCCCTCGTAGTACCAATGGCAGAATTCTCTGTAACAGCCAATCGTGCCATTCTACCATTTATGAAGTTCCTCGTCAACTGCGGAGACAATCGTACGACTAGAACCATTCCATGCAAATGCACCCGGTCCATCTCTCAACCAACACTCGGTGCTCGTAGGTGAGGTCCTTATTCAGGCGGCAAAGCGAAACGGCTTCGTAGAGTGGGTCCACTCGTGGCAACAGAATGGAACCAACTTTGAAGCCGAGGCAAGCGTGCATCTCCTCAAGATGCTGTCGGTCGCTTGTCGTCCACTCTTCGACAATCGTGATACCGAGTACGTGCATAATCACAGGAGCACGCGCGTTGGCATTCTTCTCTCTTGCTCTGACGCTCCTCGCCGTGCCAAGTCCGCAGGCATACTTGTCAATCTCCGATCGAGATTGGGCCGTTCTAACGACCGTATATCAAGTCGATATGCCAAGCAGTCGCATCCCGATGGCGTGGTATGCTGCACTTCCTGAGGTACGAAGAGCTCTCATCTCCGTGCCCCATTCCTCGAGTTATTCAACGACCGACTCAATGGTACATTCAGCTTGGAGTTACTGGTGCTATCGGTCTAGTCTGGGGAGGAGCTCGTTCCTTCTTTGCTGGAGCTCAGTCGGTACGTCGGATAGAGTATGCTGTTCAACTCATTCATCAACTCACCGATCACGCTCGTGTATTCTCAGGTGAACCCCAAGCTCCCTGTATCTGCTCTTGCACGAACAAGCACTGGTGCTATCGTAGCAGCAGCAGGCTCTTTGGCCTTGTATGCTTCGATCTCACTCGTATTGTCAATTGCTGATATAGTACCTGAGACTGAGGTATATTTCCTACTCTCTCTCTCTCTCTCTCTCTCTCACTCTCACTCTCACACACACACACACACACACACACACACACTCTCTCTCTCTCTCTCACACACACTCATTCTCTCTTTTACTCACTAACCCACCCTTCAATCATACAGTCTCGAGTACAACGATTATTCTATGGTCTACTCGGAGTCTCGGCTGGAAGCTTTTACTCTCTAATGCTGCTTCGCTTTTCACCATATTCGTTCGTACCCGTGATGATCAGTACTGCCAAATTCCACTACTACGACCAATATATGCGCTAAACCTCCATACGTGCGTGAGTGTATGTGAGTGAGTTACAACGATCCTTGTACGCTGATCGCCAATCATCAGATATGAGTAAACCACCAGTTCACCGTGATTGCTCAATGAGACAAGCAAACTGTGTCGTACTGTTCTTAATTCTCATCAACACACCAACACAACAACACCATGCAACAACAACCATTATCAAACACTATTCAACTACCACGACAAGTAGTTACAGGTTCCGTGTTCGAACTACGTGACCTTGGAGGTTGTAGTAATAGAGACGATGGTGGTTGTCGTGATGATATGGATCTCCAGAATGCATCGTGCGTGTTTGGCGATGATACGACCGAGCATGCTTGTGCCGTTGGTCCCGATGGCTCGCTCGCTTGTGCAGCACCATTCGATCGAGTCAGTACGACGACAGGACCTATGGTGCTACGAGTCCGAGTCGGAAGCGGTTGTGAGGCCAATCGAGTGTACGAGTACTATGCCGATCCAGACCAAGGGATCGCTGGCATCGATAGCGCCGACCGTGCACCTACGCCGACACATGGGCTGTTCTCGCGAGCGCGATATGCGTGTAATCGTCGTCATCGCGAGGCATCGCTGAACCCATTGCGTTGGCTATTTTCTCGCTATCGACTGGCAGCTGAGGCGTTCGCCGAGTGCGTCGGTACCTTCATTCTGACGCTAGTCGTCACTGGGAGCGTGTGCAGTGCCGCGCTCGCCGGCTCGCAAGTCGGTCTCTGGCCGGTCGCGATCGTGTGCGGCCTCGGCGTGGCGCTTGCCATCTACTGCACGGCGGCCATCTCGGGAGCACACCTGAACC
>Ga0209935_1003353_pt1 | contig 16689 bp, 16 predicted proteins | sample ThiBio_1000_plan_2_FD_183958 | JGI IMG/M metagenome (GOLD analysis project Ga0209935, IMG submission 183958) | Wastewater bioreactor microbial communities from Cape Town, South Africa - Thiocy_cont_1000_plan (SPAdes) | ecosystem: Engineered > Bioreactor > Thiocyanate-remediating >... | reverse complement strand
CAGCCTCCATAGGAAACCTTGCAGCAAAGTCATCAGGAAAGCAGAGCGACGCACGGAGGGTAGTTAGCACCTAAGAAATGTTAGAATATAAGCGCAGCGGCTGCTTATTACTTCCACTCTCTCCATTCCCGTCCGCAATGGATAGGTCATTTCAAACAGTATAATGCCTAAAGCATACAGATCGACCTGGAGTAATTTAGTAGAGGTTTGCATTGTGGCTCACCTTTTGATCGTACCGCCCTTCCTTTTCCTGTTCTGGACTACAATAGAACGGTGTTCCTACCTGCAGATGGTTATTGTAATCTACACTTGGTGGGTGGTACCCCAAAAGTGAGGCTTTCGTTTATGATGAAGTGAGGAGAGAATCTGAGCGGTCTAGGTCTACTGCACTGGTCCCCCTGCCGACGCCTGTTGTTGCCAAACCAAAATCTCCAATCTGAAGAAAACTGCGCTTTATATTCATTTGAATGGGGTTTCGCACCTTTGTGTCTCCGTTAGAGTCAAGAAATATATTGGCCGGCTTCAAGTCTCGATGTATGATACCTGTTGTATGGTTGAGAAGAGCGAACTCGCAGCTTCGTTCACCTTGTGAGTGAATATGGTTTAGCCCTTCCAAGATCTGTCTGAATAATCGCCATCTCTGGTCTTCCAGGATTGCATGTTTGTCAATTTCCTGTACTTATGTCAGTTAATTTTATTGGAGGGAGAGTGGCAAACATTTTTTAGTGTATTTCCTGTACAGTATTCCATTTGGATGAATAGGATCTCTGAAATGGAATTCATGCCTCGCTGAGATTCCGCGGAAGGATCACCCACCTAGTACGTCAATGAGCTGTGGGTAAAGTACTTGTTACCAGTACCGAATCGACGGTTTCTGTGCTGTCCTGGTCTGTCAGAGACTCAGTGCTTCGGTCATCACTAAGGGATTCACTGTACTCCCAAGTGTGAAGCTGTGCAGTATATAGATGGGGATCGCTCACTTTGCAGGTTAGCGTGTGTCGGCTTACTGTTTTTACCTGGGTTGCCAGCATCTTCTCCTCTATGCGTATCGTTGGCGTCTATTTGCAGGTAAATCGCTGAAAGGTTAGATTTTTCAAAGGACTCACCAACGTCACCGGCTGGCTCTGTCCAGGCTTGATAGTATCGTACAACGTATTGGTGGTTTAATCGCGACAGGGTAGTAACTTCACGCAACATCTAATGCAGAGTTAATAAATCCTAAAGTTGGCAACTTTTCAACCTTTTGGTGGGAGCTCTGGTCCGCTACGTCCAAGAGGATTTTTTTAATCGCATAAACTCGTTCGTCTAGGATGTTTCTTGCGGCAACTACAGATCCAAAGCCGCCACGACCAAGCTCTTCTAATTCGATAAAATCGGCGTGGTATCGTGAGAGAATCCTCAGATCGAATGTTGAATTATTCCTTCTCTGAAAAGAACGTATAAGGTATTGAATTAATAATTAGCTTTGACTACAACCTCAGTGTTATGACGTGGTCGTGAGGTAGCAAATGAGGAAGGCGGGCTGCCTGGTAGATGCCATCTGTTCGTTGTACTTACATCAACAACGAAGGAGTGTGAAAGAAGATCGTGAACAGTAGTACGATTTGTTCTACGGTGTAAGGTAAGATCAAGATAACGGTCTGTAATACCTTATCAGACAGCACCGTAAGAAGTGTTGTGCATTGTTAGAAAGGTATGAGGGTATCTCTGGAAACTTTGCGCCTGTGCTACTCCCTCCTGCGAGCTCTATCAAGGCAATTCCAAGGCAAAAAAGATCTTCTCGCCTGTTGCACATGCATTGGTGGTCTGACAGTTAAGTCAACTTACTTGGCGGATGCTTGATCGACGTCAATTTCTGCGGTACTAGCGAGCAGGGCTGTGGAATTCTGATGAGGCCCACACGAGTGGAGTAACGTCTCACCTTTGATATTTTCATTTGAACATCCGAAATCAGATAACTTGATATTCCCGTTGTGATCCAGTAGCATATTTCGGCACTAGAACGGATGTCAGATACTAACAACATGCAAACTTCATGCCTTAATATCACCGTGTGCCACTGAATGTTCGTGTAGATATGACAGGCCTTCTAATATTTGTCTTGCATATTTACGAAGCATCTTTTCTTCTAAGCATCCGTCTTCGAGAAGAGAAGCAATCGATGTTGCACCAGACACAAACCTAGTGGCAGTGAGCGTGATATATGCATGCAAGAACCAACTCCATAAATATTCGCAAAGTCTTGTCTTCCTGTTCGGTCCCTAAATAACCCACCAGATGCTGGTGTCGCAAAACTTTCAGGGAGATAATCTCGGCTGCTATCATCCTCATCTTGCTTGCGCGTTAATCGAGTCAAACCATATAGCGTACCGCTTCAGCAGGGTCTCGAGCTCCACTGAAGTCAATCTCCTTAACTGCCATGAGTTTGTGTGTTCTTAAGTTCATGCCCAAAATGACCTCCCCAAAGATGCCCTTCCCAAGAGAGTGTCTACGTTTCCACCTTATTGGCTGCGACTTGTTGGTGTTAATTTTGCCTCGCTGCTTACCTGCTCATTGCCTATTTCTGCACTTGCGTCTTCGCTGAGAGGCTTGGACGCTCTCTGAAGTCTTTCCTCCAGCTTTTTCATTGTGTCAGCCCGATTCCGTCTGCTATACTCGCCTCTAGCGACGAGTTCCTGTTCTGCACAATTGTTGCCAGTACTACTCAACTCACATATTCTTACCTGCAACCAAAATGCCATGTTTGGGTTGAATTTCATTACGTACTGGATCATCTTGGTGCAGCATAAACTCTCTAACCGATTCAACCAGTTCATAGGCCATCTCACATCCTACGAGTTCTTTCGCCTGAAGTTGTGAGGCAATTGATGTGTGTGTAGGAAGTTTAGCGCCTTACACGACGCGCCAACAGTATTGCTAGCTGTTCAAGTTGTAATTCAGTTAGGCCACTTATCTTCTCCAATATGATTTCTGGCACCTGTAATGGATAATTCTTTGTACACCTACTAAAGTTATTCGGTATCACTACTGCATCGTACCGTAACGTAAGCCATATAGCAGAACAAGGATGCATCGTTGCGCCTTGCGGTGGTGTGACCTTAATTTTGTAATGGAGAGGCTGTGTTCCAGGGGCACTAAGAAGAAGAAACTCTTGCTGGAAGATGGCAGCAAGGGCAGCAACTTCAGTGTCCTGTCGGCCCTGCATTTCGTATAGCTACAATGCGAATTCTGTGCAATTACCAAGAAGTTTTTTTATTATTTCAATACAGCAGGAGGGAAAACACCTAAGTCCACGAAATACTTCACTTGAGCACGGAGGTCTGCTTCAGTAAGCTGAGGGTAATCGTAAGTAAAGCCAGTCTTTTCTATCGCAGACCCATCCACCGAGAGGGGATTGTTGTATAGGAGCTCTTGATCCAAATATGGTGTCAAAGGAGAATGTTGCATTCCCGCAGCCTGCCAAGAAAGATATCAGGCAATGTTGTTTTTAAAACTTCACACCTTGCACAATTCCGACCACGGACGAAGGTGCTTCTCGTTGATTTCCTCGGTAATGTTTTTCATATTCACTCTTGCCATGTTTGACACCATGCCGCCAAGAAAGCCAGTTTTAATACCGAACATTGCTTCCAGATGTTTGTTTAGACTGCCTTGAGCTAACAGGAGGTAAGGCGCAGGTTCCCAGAAAACTGAAAATTACTTGAGTCCGACTTGTCGGCCAGATTAAATAGAGCCCCTTCCGGGCATTCTTCCGCCACATGCCACATTGCTTTGCATACATCGTGCACATGAACAGTGGTAATTTTAAGATCGGCCGACCACAGAAATTTCATCTTTTCTGCCAAGTGCCCGTAAACAGCCCCACAAATCAGCCGAGGTGCTGCGGCGCAAGTCAACAAATGCCATCAACTTCTTCTTTATACGCACAAAGTCCCATCACATCACCGGGCCCATATACAACAGCAGGACGTATTATGTTCAGGTGCAAGCTAGCGTAGAGTCAGCTTAACTTCAAGAGTTGAACGTTACCCAGTCATATTGCGCAAAGCTGCTTCGGCTTGTAATTTAAACGTAGCAACACCTGTCCATGGTCTTGTTGGAGAATCTTCTTTGCTGGGTTTCTATCTAGTGTCATCTTGGTCCGCCAGGCAGGGCAGATTCCTCTTACCTTTTTTGGCTCGTAGACTTGTGCCGTTGAGACTTCTACAAATCGCTTTACGTTCTGTTTCGCTGCCTCGGTAGCGCACTTCACCGACAAGTCGAGTACTTTCTCCTTATAGACCTGAGGAGATGTCAGAATACAGGGACGACATACAGTTTGAAACCTCGTCCGTTTGAGAATATTTTGTTTCTGCTGCGAGGTTGAATACGAAGTCAAACCGCCCTTCTGGGATTGCAAAGCACTTGGCAATCGAGACTACCGAGTCGTTAGGTTTAGCAATAAAACTTTAGTACCATTGTTGGTTAAGTTTCCTTGCTGAAATTCAACGATTTCGGCCGCAAATGCCTCTTGGTGCTGAGCTCCTAAGAACGCTGTCTGTGGTAAAACCTTGTCTACCACCCTAATGTACGAGGCAAGCTTATTGTCTACAAGGTATTTTACGAAGTTCCTCCCAATAAAACCAACTCCTCCAAGAACAAGCACCTTTGGCTTTACTATGTCTTCCATTCGTTCATCGAATAAGTCTTATTTTGGAAAGGCCAGAGGCCGAGAGCCTGTATTTTTATTTATGTGGAAACATACAGGCGCTTATCGATCACTGGAGGAATTGGCTTGATTTCTGTGCCAAGCTCCTGCTCTATCTTATACAGATTGAAGCGGTCCTCAAAAGTGATAAGGTTTATAGCAAGGCCCAGGTGCCCAAAGCGACCGGAACGCCCAATCCGATGAAGATACGTTTCAGAGTTTTTGGGAAAATCGAAGTTGATCACAACGTTAACAGCCTGAATATCGATCCCTCGCGTAAATAGATCTAATGCGCGAGTCAGTGTGACAAAGCAAATGTGCCACAGTGCTTACCTGTACACACCAAATTCCGACAGGCTCCATTCCTAAAATCATGAAATACGCGGTTTCGGTGTGATTGCAACATCTTAGCATGAATGTAGAAACACGAGTAACCAAGCTCCGTGATCTTCTTTGCCAACAACTCTACTCGGTTCACAGAATTACAGAAGATGATCGACTGATTAATTTGGAGCTTTTGCTGCATGTTAGTAATGAAACAATGACCCGATATTTACCTTGGAGAAGAGAGTGTTGAGGCAATGCACCTTTTGTCGCTCCTCCACAAAAGCATAATATTGCGTAACCCCTTTCAAGGTGAGTTCCTCCATCAAGTTGATCTCATAGGGTTTTCTAAGGAACCTTTCTTTGAAATCCTTCACAGTAATCGGGAAGGTGGCTGAAAAGAGCAAAATTTGCCTATCCTCAGGAAGGAACGTGATGATTTCTTCCACCAACGGCTGAAATTCGGGCGAGAGAAGTTTATCTGCCTAGAGGAGCCATGGTGGATTAATAGCTGGAGTTAGGGGAAAAAAGGGAGAAAGAAAGAAAACGCTGCTTCATCTTACCTCATCCATTACCAACAAAGCGCACTGATTTAGATCTGCGACTCCTTTTTTTGCCAAATCTAGGACTCGGCCAGGCGTAGCCACCATGATGTGCACCGTGTTGTACAGACGCATGATGTCATCTTTTAGGCTTGTCCCACCAGTGCTTACCATGACTTGAACGTTCATATGTTTGCCCAACTCTTTGCACACTTGAGAGGTTTGCAAGGCCAATTCCCGAGTAGGTACCAAGATGAGTGCTAATAGGAAATAAAAATTTTAGTGCAATATGTCACTAGTGCACTACCTTGTATAAAGTTTTTTTCTGGAGAAGTCTTCTCAAGGGCGGGAATCAAGAAGGAAGCTGTCTTGCCGGTTCCATTTTTTGCACGTGCCAAGATGTCTCTTCCTGCCAAGGCAATAGGGATTGCCTCCTCTTGAATAGGAGAGGGGTTCTCGAAACCTTTTTCATATATCCCCATTAACAGCTCCCTTTTGAGGTAGTAATCTTCGAATTCGTTCCCTTTGGTGGTTGTAACATCTTCAGTGAGAACCGCCTTATCAGTTTTAGCGCGCCGAGCAGCGAGGCTAGCTTTCCACTCGGAAAGATCAGTATAACTACGCACAAAGAAAAGTAAGAACAGCATAAGAAGAAAGCATGGACAACCTCCGTGGCTTTTCAGTGTCTGCTGGGTCTCCCTGCATTTCCGGCAATTATGATGGTGCGTTCTGTCCTTTGTAGACACTTTTTCACAGTCCTCCGCACATCCCTCGTTTCTAGAAACTAAGACAAAAAATATTACTTCATATTCCTGTTTCTTAAAGTAAGTAAAGCGTTCCATATTCATGTGGAAGATTTTTTAGTTGTATATTGTTGTGGTTAACTACATAAAATAGTATAAAATTTTTTTTTCTCATAATAATAATTATGAAAAAAATTTATTTCCAGTATACTCAATTCATAAAAATAACTAAAACAGTAATAACTTTTAGTCATTACACTAAACCTAGAACTAAAATACAATACAAAATAAATCAGATTTTTTGTTATACACAAATTGGTTATTTATTCTCAAAAAGCCTGGAATTTTTCATATAGTTGTAAGAATAAAAGTTTACTAATAGTCATAAAAAGTACTTTTTGGTTATAAAACTCAAACTATCAGTGATCTTACCTTAGTTTGTCCTTCAATACTTAAATCTTTTTATAAGCATTTCTGGTTATATAGGTTGAAAAAACTCCTAAGTTGGGCTTATCACAAAGCTAAGTATTTTTGCTATAAAATCCACTAATAACAAATATATTATAAGAATAATAACACAATTATAAAAGTTTTTACACATTAGAAAAAAAAGAGGAAAAAACAAAGATGAAACTTTTGAGTAAGTTGTAATAGTTTGTACAAAAATCTTTGTTTTTACTCTGACTATAATGGAAAAAAGCAACAGTTTTGTGGGAAGGAAAGACTTGAGTCAAGAGTATTTAGTGTGGAGGCTCACTAAATCAAGAGCCCCCAATACCCAATCTTTGCCTGAATTTTCCCAGGAAATGCACTCTTTTACTTTATACCTCAAAAATTGAAGTCAAAGGTCTTTATCTCACTAAATTAGCTTTGTAACATATTTTATGAATTGAAGTTTGCTTTGAAAGCTTTTTAGCATGACAATAAATCTAAAAAGATTTTTTTCCTGGCCATGGATCTTTTCCCCTAAATAAAAAAACACATCCAAAACTTGATAAAAAGCTGAAAAAAAATGTATCCTTTTTGAAATTATTTGTTTTCCTTTAAACTGTATCGAAAAGCCTGGAATCTTATTAAAGGTTTGAATAACCTTGTAGTACATATTAACACAATTTCAGTAGTTTTTCTAGCACTTAAGCAATTTTTGTAAAAAATAAAGAAAAGAAAAAAAATGAAATTCTTATAAAATAAATGTGAATGTCATTTCATAGTGCTGTTAGTTGAAACTCTTGAGTTGAAAAAAAGATCTAAAGTTGTTATTGTTGATGGCAAAGAGTTTCCCATTTTCTATCATAGTAAACCCTTTTGTACTTTGTGATACTGTAGTTTCCTTAGTATTCTCATCTAGTGTCATTAGATCAGTAGTGTCAAAGGTGCCCTTGACAAAACAAAGTTTGGTGTACCCAAGGAAGCCCATTGCTTGACAGTTTTGATGCCTGGGTAAATCACTAAGATATGTGTTGTAAACTTGTACCATGTCTGTTGTGGTGATTCAATACAAAACTGAAAAAATCACCCCTTTTCTTTCTTTCCATCATTTTAAACAAAGTTTGGATTCTTACAGAGTTTAGTAATAATGTAACGTAACTTTTTACATCACAGGAAGATTTTGAATCTTTTAAGTCCTTCTCATCTTCAAGCCCATTTAGCTAAAAGGCACTTTCTAGGCTATTAAATTAAATCAAGATAAATGATGAAATACCTGTAAAAAATGAGCATTTCGTGGTTTTATGTTAGTTGAAGCTTGTGGTAGTAAAAAGAACCTGTTCCTGACTGGCACCAACACTGTTGAGAAGTGTTTGAAGGCTTTTTGTACTTTTCAAGACTGGAGAAGACCCCCTCCCCCACCGAATTGGCCCCTCATACTACCCCCTTTTCTCATGGCCACCACTACAACCTTCAAAAGTGCCTTTTTGGAGGTATTAGAAAGAAACCTCTGCCCCTCACAAAGAAGCAAGTTTTTCATGCCAACCTGCCCTCATCTCTACAAAATCTGGCGGAAATGTATCCTTCACCCCATGATCCGAGGATTTCTTTGGAAGTTCCTCAGCTTTCAGCCCTTGGCTTAAAGAAGGCCCTGCCCATTTTGCATGCATTTCATCTACTTGTAACAAGGCAAAAAATTGGGAGAGTGGAAAGTTGGTCACTCAGGTCTTGTTTCTTTTTTTTCCAACTATGTAATTGAAGCTTTCCAAAGAGTAAGCCTCCAAAATGGCTTGTAATAGTGGAGTTTCAAACAGGCTCTTTTTAGGGTCAATAGGGTTTATTGATGGTTATAGAAAGTGCCTTTTGGCCAAATGTAGTTACAGAATTAAGTTGTATCGCTTTTTGGATCACTCAAGCTCTTGGAGATAAATGATGGGGATTAAAGAAGGTGAGAAAGGTTGGCCCAGTAATGCTATTAATTTTAGTCGAGCTAAAAGGTTAAAGTGGTTAACTAAGAGACTAAACCAAAAACAGGTTAACTCTAGTTAACCGAGCTAAAAAGCTCAAAAGCTAACAGTTAACTTTTTAGCTTTTAGCTCAATCAACTTTTAACCCACACCGTACATTTTCAGACAGATAGTGAGTCAGCAAAGTAGAGTTTAATCTTGAAGGGGTGTAAAAAAAGGGATGGATTTATTCTGCTAGACTGTTCTTACGGTCTTTGCGTGGTTTGCTTATTTTTTATGGTGTTTGTTAAAAGACATAAATAATAGGGTGGATACACAGTTGTTAGAAAGTTACATTTGAATAAATTAAAGGCACTAATGTTTTAACTTTATTTACATTCTTGCGGCAGAGTGTGTGAAAAAGAAACACTACTAGTACTATTTGTTGACTGTGTTTCTCCAGGTGAAGTTGTGGTAGTTGTAGTTGTAGTCGTAGTGGAAGAGGGAGCTGGTCTTTTGAGATGAGAGGGAAATTTTGGTCGAAGAACAACCAAAATAAATCCAAGAGGAATTACTTCGGTTGGGATGAGTAAAAGCACAGAGTACGGAGAGCTCCACTCCGTCACAGTTAGTATCAATAGCAGCACAGAATGGGCCAAGAAGCTGGCACAACAGATCCCGGCCACGTAAAATATCTTCCTTCCCATCCGTTGGGAGGCATTCGAGTGTGTGTTAAGTTTTGAGACCTTAAAAGTTGTCAGGGTATCGATCATCCTTCCTCACTTACCTCTCTCCATATCCAAGCGCCAGATACCAAGAAGCCAAGTGCGAGGGTGAGAGATAAAAGGGAAACCAGAGAGCGATAAAGCGTACTTAGAATGAACTGTGGCGTCTGATCCCATGTTGTCTCCAACTGTTGCCCGCAATGTAACGACGTACTTGAGTAGGGGATGAACTCAAACAAAAGCACCAGCAATAAAAATATGCCGTAGATAAGGAAGTTCCCGCATATAAACACAGAAAACAGTAGCCTTGGTTGTCTCCTCCCCTTTGCCACCAGCAAAACATGCCTAATGCAACGTTAGCAACGTACAAATGAGAGCACGGTTACCCCAAGAGTAAGAGTAGATAACCAAAAATGGTGAGGAAAATGAACGTTGGCAGCTCCATTAGCACATAATCAGCAGCACCAGACAGAATTATACCCCCAGCCAGCAAAGCTAAGTAAACGCACCGAACTACAAAGGTTGAGTAATAAAAATGTCAAATTCGTACCTGTCGAAAACCCAAGCAAGATAAGACTCAACCAGTTGTGAAACGCAGGCCACATCTTTCGATGGAACAAAAGTCTGCCCACCATAATGGCCGCCAATAACAAGAGTATAGCATACAGGGCAGCCACTAAAGCAATTACCACTATTTCGCCTGTAGACAGGAGAGGATCTTCTATATTTTCCCAATCTGCTTCGCGTAGTATAGGCATGTAGATACTATTGTTCTTCGGAGTAATGATGCCACAGATAGTCTTGTTGTTTAACACAGCAAGTGCGTTTAGAGGGGTTACTTGTGAGCGCCCTACTACCCTGAAATGCAAACTTCAATCATTTGGAACAACCACAATTTCTTAACTCACCCTTCCGCTAAGTCAGGTATTACGTAACGAGGATTCACGGTAAGGTCTGTCAAGTCAATGCACAGCTCCATTGACGTTATGCTAGCACTCAAGGTAGTCAACACCCCATCACCAGCGATTTGACCCACTGCGGCATCAGCAGAGTTGATAACAGCAAACTCCGGTCTATTGTGGGTGACCTTAGCAAATATTGTAGAAAGCGAATAGCTAAGCTCCGCGTTTTGGAAGATGGTGGCTGGGACTCCTTCGATTTGAAGGTCAACGCAGTTCCCTTGTGGAATTGAGTCACTGGCCAAATAAACTGTACTAGGTGGTGCCTAATTTTGTTAAATGATTTTGCGAATATAAAATACGCACTCGCAAAGCAAAAGCGCCTCCTGCACAGGGACGGCCTACGCCAACAACAGGGTTCTGTTCTTCCTCGTAACAATCACTCCCACCAGCACAATCGCAAGAAATTCGCCTTAACGCCTGAAGCCTGTTGGTGAAGCTAGAAACAGTTTAGTGCTTTCCCTGGGCACAACGCTCCTTACCGGCATCTGGCGACAGTACGCATTTGGAAGGCATATTCCGATTGTATTGCGGCCAAAACATCATCTCCTAGTGCTTCAAAATCGAGCGCGGTGGTCCAATTACGAACCGAGATCAACGACACGCTTCGCCACGATAAGCCTTGGAACTTGCCTGGAGTCCAAATCCCCTAGGGTAGGTGACTGTCAGCACTCTCCTTGACTGATCCCACTAACTTTTTTCCAGGAGAAGAAGGGTACAACAGTGCCGTTCACCTCGGAGCATTGCACAGTACTCTTCGGTGTTAGCCATGTGGTGTAATGCTCGTCGATGTAAACCTGTTCCTGACATGCATATCCATGGGCATGGCACTCTGCTTCCGTAGTGGCCTGCGTGTGCCACTCGCCACCAGTGGAATTGCAATCAGTTTGATTGAGGCTATAGTCAACACATCCTATTTCGTCCATAGAAAGCAGCCCTTGCTGAAGAAAATAATACCATGGCGCATAATCGCCGCCAAAGCGTTCATACCATATACGGTAATCACAGTTCGGGTCATTCCAAGGAAGAAGAGGCTGTACACAGGATGCAAATCTGTAGTAGTTTGCGTTTAAATGTTTAAATATGCAATGAACTAAACACACCTTGGTGGAAAGACTTGCAGATTTGTAAACAGAGTTCTGTCCGAGCACCCTAATAATGCCTGTTATTGATATAAGTGTTATCTCAGCATACCTTCAGTTTCACAGTCAGCTTTATTTGTACAGGCTCTCCAAGGATTCAAGTAGCAACGCAAGATGCTTTGCTGACTGTTTGGACAGGACGCCAACCCATTTTCGCAATCTGAACACGACTGACTCGAAAGATTGCAGCTCTAAAGAAAAGTTAGAGGTAGCTTGAAGACCTACGAACCTCATAAACAAAGTTGTTCTCTAGACACTCAGACTGGGGTAAATTAAGGACGCACAATGATTGTTCGGCGTTCCACTCTCCAAGGCAGGAGGAATTTGTGGCATTGGTAGAAAAGCACAATTCCACTACGCCTCCTCCGGGCGTGCATACTTCTCCAGCACAGCTTTGGTCGCACTGGCCTAATAGATTGCACTCGTCCTAGAAAAATAGGCTATTACATTCCATTGATATAATAAACATACCTCTGTTAGATTAAACAGGATTTCACCGCTTGGCAGCCAACACACATTCGTAAAATCGCATGTGTTGGCATCTGTTATTGTCGTGATTTTTACACAGTTACCAGCCGGATCGCAAAGTCCACAAAAGTTTGACTGGGAGGAGTTACACGCGATTCCACAAGACACAGGATCGAGGCCGAGACCCTCACAATCCAACCAATTGCATTGGACAGAAGTTGGGCAATTATCTTGTGAACTCTTAATCTGAGTCTGATTCGGGTTATTTACATCTTCGGCACAATTGGGGACCATACCATTTCACGTATAAAGAGTCCATCATTTAAACATCCAACCAGAGTTTTTATCCAAGAATAAAGTCCTAAATACGGCCTAGAACACGTAGTATACTCACGGTATGGCGTGTCCCAGGAGTAGTGATTTTGATATGGAAGAGCTAGACCATAGTCGCTGACACAATCATCAGTCACATACCAACCAAGGAACTGCTCCAAGAGCTGAGAGCTTGCAAATGAATGCTGTCGCACGATGTAATTGATAATAAAGCTCGGCGCGTTGTCTAAAAGGCACTAAATCTTTCAGTGTGCCAGCTTGTGTCAAATTACCTGAACAAAATTACGTTCGTTGAGAACACGAGCAACGAGGCATTGTGCTGTGGTGAAATCACAAAACCCGCTTTCACAGGAACTACATGGGAAGCCCAAGGTAATATCTTCACCGAATATTGCTGCTTCGCATTTCAGCCAAAAGTCATAATTACCAACCAGGAATGCTGCCTCCTATTGCTGGATTAAAGATTAAGCATATGCAGGTAACATACATCTGAGATAGCCGATGGGCATCCATTTTCAGAATTGGCCACGTTGATTTGTGCAATGTACTCGCCGAGAAATGACGTTGCGCACGAAGGAGTACCACAAAGTTGTGACACCCTGTTTGTGTTGATGGTGCGCTCTTCTGTGGAGGCGTTGGATGGTCTAGCGGTACATACATTTTCCCATTGCAGGGCAAAGTTGCAACATGGGTCCATTTCCGCCTGAGGGCTGGCCTTTGCAAGCGTAAGGGTAGTATAGGGTATTCGTTATTTACCTGATCGAAGTTGCATTGTGTACCAAGAATCTCAACCGGCCTCTCGGTAGTGACCAACAACGATTGCAGATAAGCTTCGCATTCAACCCAGGAACTAGAAAAGGCTGTTGTTTCCAACTAGAAATAATTAGAGAATTTTTGTTTGTTTTCTCCTACCCAAAAGTTTGCGTTTATCAGATCGGTTTCTATCTGACTAGTATCAAGTATTTGCAGCTGGGATTCAAATCTACTTTCTGCACTTTGAAATGATACATAGTCACAGTTCTTTTCGGCTGGTATATTAAGCGGCACTACTTCCGCAACTGCCTACGTATTTATTAATCAGCAGCACTTTTGTCCAACAAACCTCATAGAGCGCATTAGTTACTATTCCACGGAATTCAAGTTGACAGGAGGTCAGATCAGCCAGACTCAAAACAGATTCAGGATATCCGGCAGGAGTTCGGATCCAAAAGAAAATTACACCCTGAAACGTATTCGCTAAAGGTTTCACCTCCTCATCAATAGGCCTTGGTGTTTGTTAGGGCGATCAAGAACTTCTCCCCCTACCTCAGATTGTTCCAATCATCAACCACAAATGTAGAGTATTGAAGGTCGCTAGTAAACGACGGCGCAGGCCATAATATGTTGCCGTTTTCAGTAGGTGGGATGAATGCAATCTTCTTGCAATTGCAAAACTGTCCGCCAAGCGTGGTGCAATCAAAGGTGTGATTACCGCACCTGAAGCGTGCAGAACCTTCAGTTTAAGTAAGTTGGTTTTTGCGCAAAACTATTGGTGTTACTCAGAAGGTCCCATGCCCCCTGATAAAGATTCAGCTCTGTCAATGCCACGGGCTGTAGCTTTTCTGCGCCAAGTCAGTGAAGGAAGGAGAGAGAGATTTACCTGGGTCACTGGAAACCGAAACAAAAGCCTCCCCATAGAGTGCATAAAATGCTATATAGATGATGGAAGAACTCTCGGCGGAGCAAACCGACAAAGCTATACGGCTCACCGAAACTGCATCAAGTACCCATTCGCTGTCGTCTGGCCCGGGATACTGAGTTGTTGAGGATAGGAAAACATAACCCGGATATGCTCCTGGCTGAAACATAAGACCGAACAACCGAGGGCAAGGACCAACCAACACCACACGAGAATAGCTTATACCCATTGGCACGATAGACTCTCCTTCAGGCAGGCACGAATCATTGGATTGTGAACAATCCAAGGAACTGTTGTAGGGGTCCGGGGTATCTGGAGAGAATGATTATGAAACCTACTGGAGTGAGGTCGGAGTGTACCAAGTACTGTAAGGGCGATCGTGAAGCGTGTGGCCAAGGAAGCGGTAACAGAAACGAAAAAAGTTCCAATGGAGAACTCTGGGTGGGAAGGACAAAGAGTCATCGCCTCTCCTGTTTGGGTCCATGACCACCATCTGGTATTCAACGGCCAACCAGTTGTTAGATCATCCAAATCTCGTGATATCAAAAGGTCGGGGTTCCCATAGTCAGGAATGACTGTAATGCGAACAGCCGAACAAGAATCCTCGACCAAAAATCGGAAAAAAAGGACTTCACTGGTTTCCAAAGTGTGAACTTGGGATGTTTCACTGGTTAGTAAGATCCAATCACCCCCACAATATTCAGCAGCCACCGAGCAAGAACACCCTTCAAGAAGCGGTCGGCCACACGTCTGGGTATTGGCATAATCACACTGGCGTTCAGTGCAGGTAAGATTTGGGCTGCAAGCTTGTGGCGCACAGTCATTAATGAAGGTCAAAAGTCGTGGTTGCTCATCAAAAGTGACAGTTGCCACTGCAGCTTGGACTTGTCCGGAAAGCACTTGTTCGCTTTCTGTTGTCTGTGCAGGTAAATTAACTCGTAAACTCCTATTCCGTAAACTTACCTGCAGCTCCGCGCGTAAAACTGATGCTTCTGTGACAAATTAGATTGGGGTAGGCGTCTGACCTTCACATACCTGATAAGGACAGGCTAATTAAACCGGCCAACAGCGTCACCATCACCGGCCGCCACATCAAGTAATGGGCTAACCAGCTTCATGGATTTATACAATGCCATTCACAACAAATTTTGCGCAAATGCCATTAATAACAGCACAATGCCATTCACGAGAGGAACAAATAGCCAAAATAATCCATGCATAGTAAAACAATCAAACACTACACCACGATGAAGCTGCTCCTCCTATCTTTACTGGTGGTTTTTACGGTATCTATGTTCGTTGTTGTATCTCAAACGACTACTGCCCCACTTTGTCTGGACTGTGGTCTGCCCGGATATCCGACCTGCCCACCTGGTTATACCCGACCTTGGAATTGCCCATTGCCTTCGAAGCCACCTCGACACCCTCAGGCAGCTGGTGAAGAACAATAGCTGTTCACTGTAACCCATAAATAAAGTACCCCAATCACTTTTGGGATCGGAGTTGTTCCACCTGTTGTGCTAGCCGATGGCGCTTCCGTGCGAAGTAGCACATCAATTCCTGCTTAAGTATTTGTTCTCGCTTCGCTCCAGGTAATTCGTACAGAGCAACAGACAACGTTTCTAGCAGGCTGCAAGCCCCCTGCCAAAAATCACACTTGAGCGCCTGGATGGTAGGCTTGTCAAGTCCACAACAAAGGTGGTTCACCTCCCTTTTCTGTGCTATGAAGGTTTCCCTCTCCAACTCCAATATCTTTCGTTTGCTCGTTCCGGTGGGCATTTGCAATGCGGAAGGGTGTCGCGCCGCGTTGTTTCGGCACTCAGGACAAAAGTAATCCAGATGATTTGGGTTGCTGTCTTCATAGATCGAAATATCCACGATGATGTCATCATCTTTTGCTAGCACCCAGGACTGGCATTTGTCACAACAGATCCAGCTTCCATCTCCTAGTTCTTGATAAGTCAGTTAGTCCAGATGTCAAACATTTTCATTCGGCCTTACCTTTCGTTTCATGCTGGGGCGCGAGGAAGTTTAAATCTGGTTTTTTACTTGTCCTCTTCGGGGCATACACAACACCAAGCTCTTGCCGGTTTTGCTGGTAGCTCGCCTGTAGTTCGCGCAAACTGCGCGAACCGGTCCACATTTTCGCAGTGAATTTTTTTGTTTAATGGGAACTTTTTCTCGTTTGTTAGTTTGCTTCAGAGAAAGAAGACGGTCATCCAGCTGCGGTCTAGACGAGATGCTGATTAAAGTGAAGGTGTGTATCCTCTTTGCTTCGCTTGCTGACACATGAGTAGAACTTGACAGGCAACATTGTGGAGTTGGATGTAGAAAAAACAGCTAACATCGAAGAAGTGAAAAAAGCTGTGCAGGAGAAAACCGGTATTCCTCCGCCGCAGCAAAGGCTTATATATGGTGGCAAGGCCATGTGCGTATTTTCTCCTTAGAGGAGGATTTAAACTAATTTCAAATGCTCAGGGCTGATGAAAAAACGTTAGAAAGCTACAAGATAGAAGCAGGCGCCGTATTGCACTTGGTTCTTGCCTTGCGGGGTTAGGCCATTTCACTCACTGCACAGGCAATAAAGAGCCGTTTCTTTGGTGTTAGACATTCTAGTGAAATGCGCAGGTAAAGCAAAAATCTACTGCTTGCGCACGTATTGGATCATTTTGTGGCAAAGCGTATCTAAAGCTGTGAGGCGGTTGTGCAAATGGAG
>Ga0209935_1003352_pt1 | contig 16690 bp, 9 predicted proteins | sample ThiBio_1000_plan_2_FD_183958 | JGI IMG/M metagenome (GOLD analysis project Ga0209935, IMG submission 183958) | Wastewater bioreactor microbial communities from Cape Town, South Africa - Thiocy_cont_1000_plan (SPAdes) | ecosystem: Engineered > Bioreactor > Thiocyanate-remediating >... | reverse complement strand
AGGAGTTCTGCAAAAGATGGGCAGTTTTGAAATTTCAATAGGCAAAATGATGCCTTCATCCTTTAGTAAGTTGAACGAGTCATTGAAACATGTGTCCCAGCCTATTTGGTAGGATTTCTAACATTACGGATAAAACGGCGTAGTTACGATCGTAATTACGTCGTACTGAGTGTAATTTCTGAATGTATATTTCTATTTCTACGGTCAAAACGGCGTAATTACACTCTCTACGGTCAATACGCCGTAATTACGCGTAATTGTGACGCAATTTCTTCATTACGCGTAATTACGATGAAATCTCTAAAAAAGAGTGGACATGAGAAGCAATTTTTTATTGAATCTGTTATATGTAAGTAAAACAATGCTCATTTGACTTGTTTAAAGTCGCATATAATTATATTTTATTCAAATCAGTGTATATATATAACAAAAAAGCCTTTCTTGAATGATACAAATAAATTCAGGATTAAAATTAAAATTCAATCAAATGAAAAAACATTTCATTTATCACGCTGTAGCCTATATTCACTCGATAAATCCAATATTTATCGTGAACATCTAGTACGAATCAGTACAGCTGCAAGACCGATAATATTTCCAAAGGGTGATAGCATGCGTAATGTCAGTGAGGCTAATTTGTCGCGTTTATTATTACGTGCTTGTCTGATGTGTTTGTTACGCGCTCGTTGAAGGGGCAAAGTATCCCCTATGATATAGCACCAAGTGTCAGAAGTCGAAACAATTCCATGAATTATTATACTTGTTGCATCGATATTAAATTTGCGATGCAAAAAATTCTGAAATCGTGTCTTAGCCATGTCCCAATTGACATTGTCTTCCGAAGACATTTGATATTCAATCATGAGAAGATTTTGTAGTCTTTGATATTGTTTTATCTAAAATGAAAAAATGACTTGTCTATTTCTCTCATGTAAAAATATTAGATATTTACTCCTCGACATCGAAATGAAGTTCTATCGTTTAGAGGCACGATAACATCACGTAAACTTGACGAAGTCATTCTTAAATTGTTCCAACAACGAGATGGAACTGGTATATATGTGCCCTGAAATGAAATAGAAGTTCAATAATATAAACAACTCGTTAAATCAAATAATTCTTACATAGCGAATTGCATCGTTGATCTCGTTCTCAGAATACTGGGTAGTAAAACAATGTATTGCCATGTTATGATATTATAGAATTGTAGTCGCACAAAAATATCAACAAGTTTTCTTCGACTGTTGTACAGACTAGGATGCAATATAATAAGACGAACTTTTTTTAATTTTAACATTTTATACATGCACAAATGGAAAAATCCAATAGCAAGAATACGGAAGTTTCTACACAAATTATGAGTTATTGCAATAGCATACCTTCCTCTATTAATGATGAAGGAAGTCAAACAAAATAAAAAAATTCATACCTGATCTTGTTTATTGCTCCCATTTACATTCAAATTACTGAGTATAATTTACGTATCTATATATACAGCTGAGTATCATGATCGAGTATAGTAAAAGACATTAAGAATAAATTTTTCATCCCGTCCGCACATCATATATGTGAAGATTCGATGGATTCTCGAAATTTTATTTTAATATAATAATAATAAAAATTTTCCTTTCGTCAAAAAAGATAGTTATTCTCGACAAAGCGTAGCTTCAACAGCAAAATCAATACATGAACCATCGGGAATATGCCCATAACCACCAGAAATAGTTAAATTAAAACAGCCTGTATCATTACTACATAAACTTGCCGTACCATTAAATGTATCGTCAGTGAAATATATATGACCAGCTGTTTTATAATCAATTTCTTTTAATTTTAAAGACTCGCATACTGTAAAAAGAGTATCATTCAACGAATAAATACGAGAAGTACTATTGAAATTTGATGCATTGATAGGGATGATAAAAGTAAAACCAACACCACAAGCACCAATGAATGATTTTACGTCAGCAACAGCACCCTCAATATTATATTCAGCGTATCGAACCAAGGAGAATATCCGTTCACATGATTTATTATCAGTTTGATGTCTTGTAATAATACTCCGTGCGATACAACTTGCAGCTATTAACAACAACAAAACGATCACACTACTCGATTGTATAGTTATCTTCATTGTTTTGATTTGAATATTGAATCTGTCTATATAAAATCGTTTGATTTTATAGTCTGTTTTTTTATGAGAATAAAAAACAATATGTTCTTACGTAGATATCAGTACTTAAAAAAGCAAAAAAAAATAAATATAGAACAATAGGTTGATAAACTACATATGTATGATTATATGCTTGATGAATCTGAGAGAAGCATAAAAAACCCAGCATTAAAACAATATACTCACCTGTACGCAACAATACAAATGAATTAACTAAAATCTAGATCTGAATCTGATAAATTTCATGCAATTAATTGAAATTAAAATATCAAAAGCATAAATTTACGTGATTTTATTGTCTTGGGTAAAAACCCAAAGAGAATTAGTGAGTACACTTGAAATTCTCAAAGGTAAATGATGACGAATGGAAGAAAAGAATAGCAAAAAGTCAACTGGAAAAAATACCACTGAAGAAAAAGCACAGAGGTATATATAAAGTCTTTCTGAGATTACATCGTCGTTTGCTTATTTTCGGTCATATGAAAGTTTTACTACCATCCAGTTTATCTCTTCGTTGTATTAACTACAACGATCGTCACTTAGCAGCTTATGACAATAGATTATTTCTTCAGAATTTCACTGAATCAACGAAACAACATACACTTTGGACAGTTAAGCACTATGGTTCAGTATGGTTTTTGATTAATCAGACTTCGTCAATGTGTCTTATATTTGATACAAAAAACAAACTTATTTACAGTCTAGAAGAAAATGGCTCAAAAAGTAAGGTATTATCGGAAGTTCAAGTAGGCGATCATTTATTCCTTCGATTATCAACGACTGCTTCAGAAAAGAAACTTTCGCTTGAATTACTTGACGAGAATGATCACGAACATAGAGTATCTCCTATATTTTTTGTTCGTGAAGAATTCGATCAAATGTTTCGTGACCTTGGTCCTGATTTTTTGTACAGCCATTATACTGTGATAAATACTATTGCTGACATACTCAACAATGATTATGATTATATCATCATTGGTTCCTCATTTTGTGCTTTGGCTTTTATTCATCAAATCTCACATCACCATCCAGAAGCTAGAATTCTTGTGCTCGAGAGAGGTGTGAAATATTTACCACATCATCATCAACATTGTGATACATCCTCTTCTCCAGGTAGCGTAGAAATTCGACCATGGACAATTTCAGAGGAAACAAAAAACAATGAAATGATTAATAATGTACATGGTCCGATACCATTATTTGGAGGAAGATCTACCTATTGGAGTGGATGGAGTCCAACACCTTCTGAAGATGAACTTGAAGGTTGGCCAGATGATCTCAAAAGTGCGTTACAAAGTCAATATTTTTCCTTAGCACGAAACTTTCTTGGTGTTATCTCAGCTAATGAAATTAGAGCAACAGAAAATAATCATCGTATTTATGGTGCATTTCAATCGCGCTTAAAAGAACGTTTAGATACTGCTACTGCTGACATTGAATCAATTAATCAGGTTTTTCATGCTCCTCTTGCTATGGGTAACGAACAGTAAGTTCATTTTCAGTTTTTATATAATCTATTTTTGTTGGCTTTTTCTTTTGCTTAGATCTATCAAATTTTCCACCCCTCAAGCCATATTAGATATGCCTAATGTTACAGTTGTTTTTGATTGTACTGTAGAAAAGATCATACATGATGGCAGCAAAGCAGTAGCTCTTCAAACGAATCAAAACATTACCTTACCACTCAAAAATAGTAAATTAATTTTAGCAATGAGTACATTACCCGCGACTACATTAGTACTCAATTCGTTCCCACAACTTGCTAATATAGGAAAACGATTGTCAGCACATTTTGTCAGCTCAATCATAGCTCGAGTACCTAGAACGAGTCTATCAATTACAGAAAATGATCCCGATATTCAGTTAGGTGCTGTATACATTACAGGGATGCAAAATAAAGCGCAATTTCATTTGCAATTATCTGCAATTGATTCTCGACAGTGCGAAAATAAACAGATAATCAATGATATTTGCAAAAAATATTCAGCCAATTCAATACCTAGTGAATGTATTGATAAATCTCAAGATTTTGTCGTGATATCTTGCTCAACATTGGGAGAATTAGACTACAAAAACAATCAAAATCATTTTGAGTTGTCTAATAGTTCTCAATGTCTTACAACTAATGGACAGTTGAGCTTTTGTCTAAATGAACAAGACAAACAATTGTGGGATGTCATGGATCAAGCAACATTTCAAGTATTGGAAAAACTATCAAATCAAATTCAATATTGGCATGAGAATGAGAAAACGTGGACAACAGAACGACCTCTACCAAATCAAATACGCAAGAAAAGTCTTGTTCATGATAGTTCGACTATGTGGATAGGTGACAGAAATGATACTGAATCACCAGTAACATATGATTATCGTCTACGAGGTATAGAGAATGTCTACGTTACTGGCGGAGCACTGTGGCCTACCGGTGGATCTTGGAATCCGGTTTTAACTATTGTTGCTATGGCAATGCATTTAGCCGATACTATTCATTAATAGATGAACAGTTTCATGAAGATTTTCTTTTTCTTTTAAAATTATTTAAAATAAGTGTCGAGTTATATTGCATTGGTCAGATAAATAATCCAGGCAAAAGCTTTCTCTGTTTTCCAGATAGCTAATAAATTGAGCTCGATGATTAGGATGAACCATGACGCTAAATAGACAATTGAGAAGACCTTCAGGAAATCTTGGAAAAATAGAACTGGGTGTATTTTTCAAGTATCCTTCGTTTTTACGAATGTAGGAAAATCCATCTCCTCCTGGTACGAAACCAAATAATGTAGGACCACTAAAATATATATGTGGATTATTCGATGTATTTTCATCAAATTGAACACTCAAGTCCATCCGATTATCAGTTACATAAGACGATATACCATTCGTATCGGTTAAATATATCGATATTTTCGTTTGTGATCTTGGATGTTCGAATCCAACGAGAATCAGTTGAGCAGAATAAATGAAAGGCGGGCGATATTTCTCTACTTCCAGATGATAATAATAAGAATGAGAGAGAATATAATCGATTTGTAACAAAACATCTGGATCGACTGCTTGATTCTTATGCGTTAAATCTTCCCATAAGTGTAAGACGTCATTTGCATTGATTTGTGCCAGATTAAAAGTAGCATAAACTAATTGATTAAAATTACTTGTATCAGTCACTTCTCTATAGATTAACTTCATCAAATATGCTAATTTCCAATTGACAATACCATTCGGCAGCGCATGACCGTAACGTGTTGTATACAAATTCTGCCAAAATGAAGGCTGATGCATGATAGTATACCATCGTTTACAAACAAGTTTCATTGAATAAAAATCCAGCGGATCAGTAATATAGAGAAGAATCTTTTCTTGAATAAGATCAGGTAAATCTTCAAACAAACGATAATTACTAATTTCGCATTCTATGTTTGACGATGATAGTTTTTCAGAGATACTGTTGCATTTCTCATTTTTGATATTCATACAATGTTCAATAACAAAATCACCTAACCATGGTGGACTTTTTGTACAGATATGTTCAAGACCAATGAGAATATCTCCACCAATTGAGAGTTGTTTCGCTGCTTGATAAACACAGGCTACTTGTTCGTCTTTTTCAAATTGAAGAAATTCATTTCGTATAATCACTATTTTTTCTTCGTCATTTTGTGACTGAATAATAAATTCATCTTCATCGGAAGGACGTGGACCATGTAGTTTTTCATTATATTGAATAAATAAATCTCCTAATTCTTTCTCTTTTTGTGTAAGAGGACCAGTGATGGTTAGTAATTGTCGATAATCATTAGCTGTTTTTTGCCATCGATATGGATAATAAAGTAGATATTTTTTCAATATGAGAAGAAGTTTTGCCGAAGCGTATCGATAAAAATAATTGTATGGCTCGTAGCGTCTAAATTTAGTATATGTCCATGTTTTGATATTTTTCAATAAAAATGCAGTATATGATGTCATTGATCGTGGCACAGCAAAATCGAATTTTTCTCCATTTCGTAACATAAAAGTGACATAATAATCTAATTGTTCTTCATTAAAACTCGGAATAATCATTTCAATGGTATCGATTTCATATTCTACGATTGATAGATATCTCAATAAATGTTTTGAAGAACATATAATATCAAAATCAAGAAATGCTTCTTTATCACGAATATTAGGTAGAAATTCACGAGCTGCTCGAGATCCAATCAAAATAGATTCGGGTACATCGGACACCACTGAATTTTGTTTCAAAAGTGAAATGATTTCTGATCGATCAGATATTCGATGAATTGTAGCTTTTTGTGACATAAATAACGTTTGAATTCGTCAGTTTTTGTTTTGTATACAAAGAAAAATGAAAATTATCAAATAGATATGTGCTTTTTCTTTCTTATCAGTAAGAGCATTTTATTGAGATAAAACTATGAGATATTGAAAAGAATTCTACGATATCGACTAATCTCTTGTCGAAAAGCTTGTTTATATGCTGATGATGGCAAAACAAATATCGTAAAAGTTAATAACAATGGAATCAATGAAGCATAATTTCCAATAAGATAAAACCAAAAGTCATTCGATGATTGTATACAACTCGATGTAAATGATATAATTAAACGAGGAATATCAAGTATAGTCAAAACACAAGGTGCTATTAAAATATTTTGATGTTGTCGAATTTGTTTGATGAGAATCTTTCTTCGATAAACTGTTTGATTTTTGTTTTTTTCGTGAAAAATAACTTGTTGCCGAGTTTTAACTACAATAATTATAATAGCCGATGTAAAATTGATGATAAATGGTGAAATAAAATGAAATGTCGTTATTACTGTATTGTAAATTTCAATATACTTCGATGAATATTCAACAATACACCAATATCGTTGCTGTTCATTTTCATTTTCAGTAAATAACGTTCGATGAAATGAATCATGAATATTTGTCAATAGTACGAATAGAATTGAACAAACAATAACCCATTTCGAATAATATTTGGCATTTTTCTGTTGAAAATGAATACCTTTCAGAGTTATAACGACTCTTTCAATGGCTACAAATGCTGTTAACCATTGTCCAATTGTCAAACTACATCGAAGAAGAAAATCTATTGCATAACATTGAATTTTTAAAAATAAATAATCTGTTATTGTTCCAATTTGTGATAGTAAAACAATTAAAAACTTGAATAAAAAGAAAAACATAGTAAAATAAGTAAGAATAGATGAACATAGAAGATAAACTCCACAGCCAGATTTACGTGTATTCGCATTTTTAAATGTTATCAGTACAAAACTAGCATTAAGTAACCCAAATAGAACAACAACGATTGTCACATATAAACTGATTAGAATTGCTGATGATTGTTTTGTTAATTGAATATTTGGAGTAATACGAAAGCCTAGGATAGTATCGAGTGAAAGATAATATACATTTGTATTGATTTCACATTGAGATCCATAGAAACACGTTGGACATAGACAAAATGAAATTCGTGAACAATCATTATTATCTTCTTGAAAACATGTACCGCCATTTTTACAACCATTTATTGCCGAACATAATGACTCTTTTTTATGATCAAATCCGAAACAATTTGCAACACGATACTGATCAACTTGTTGACATAAACATAATTGTACATTGTCATAAAAACATTGCAAATCTAAGTCAGATCGTTGACAAGGTTGATGATAGTATTTGATTCGAATTAGTAAATGACTATTCGTAATTGTTTCATTGAATAAATCTGTTATAGGTAAACATTGATTGTATGATTGAACGAAACTTTCTATCACTGATGATTGTTTATAGATTTTTTGTATATGAGCTAAATAGTATGTTTGATTGTCAAATTGAACAAAAACAAGATGAAATGGTAATGGCCAATATATGACAGTTGAATATTGTCCAAAATAGATATGTTTCGATATTGTTGCACGATTTGGATGATCATTCGTTCGAACTTCAATAAAATGAATCGAGATTGTTGACGGTACAAAAAGATTTTCATTAAATGATAAAGTTAATTGTGTTCTATTAAATCGACAAAATTCATCGTCTGATACTTTATCACAGACACATGTCGATTTATTTGTCGACAAATCATGTTCATCCAGTGTTATACATTGACCACGATTTGAACATGTTTGATTTGAACAGATTGTATCTTTGATGAAACAGTTCGGTCCTTTTCGATTCAATGGACAAACACATAATGATCGATTGTTTGCTAATTGACCAAGACATAATGCATCTATCGAACATTGACAATCGTATTTGATCGAACACGATTGTCCTGACCAACTTCGTTCACATTGGCAAAAACTTTGATTTTTTAATGTTAAATCATTTGTATACGAAATACATTTACCATATTGACATTGTCGATCTGAACAAGATTCAATGGAATCATCGACTTTAGGAGGTATATCCAATTGATAAACAAGACGATGAACTGGTAAAAATGAATATTTAATATTTTTAATAAAACTTGTTCGATATCGTAATGTTATTTTTTCATAAACATCAATATGAATGAAATATTCTCTTGATTGTTCTTTCGGTCGTGTTGAATATAATAAATAAATATGAAATTTCTTTTGACAATGTTTTTTTGACAAATAAGTAAGTTGTTCAGTTGAATGAATTGTTCGTTGTTGACTATTATCCATCAATGAAATGACGATAGTAAATGGTATTTGAATAGAATCGGATGAAACACGAAATTGTAATGTTAAACTAATACGTTGATTTTGATATTGACAAGTATCACCATAATAACTTGGCGGACAAAGACAGACACTTGTTGTGAGATTTTTACTTTTATCTAAATAAACTTGTAAATCTAGTCCACGATGGCAGCGTTGTTGATAAGACTTCGGTTCTAAATCTAAATAGATGGGTTTTTGAGGTGTAACAGAGATATCTTCATTTGTTTGCTGATCAAGTGTAAAATATCGTTGTTTTTTGCCTGTTGAATACATATATTGCTTACAAATCAATTTTGCAGTATCGAGACAATCTATTTGTTCAAAAGAATGAGACGTCCTTGCCAAACGTTTCGTTTGCAAATCACCAATTCTGCAAACTTCTTCATAGTCAGATTGAATACAAAACGATCTACCGTCACAGAATGCGTCAATTTGAATACATTCTCGCATAAAATTATTTGGACAATAGAATCTATACCGTTGTGAGCGTTCATAACAATACTGAGATTCATCAATACTACCGATACAATCGATAACTCCATCGTTGGTTTTATTATTAGGTAAACATATTATTTGATTTGTTTCTTGAGAAACACATGAAAGATGATCTTCTGCGCATTTGATTGATGATGGTTCACAATTCAATTCATCAGAACCATCGGCCACATCCCAACGTCCATTGCAATGATTATAAACATGAATTGGTGGCCAAAAGGCACAATTTGTTTCGTCATTACCCAATAAAAGTTCGAATTGAAGGCCTCCGACATCAGTGTGACCATTACAAATCACTGGAAATAATGAATTGAATTGTAAATCGAACATTAATTTGTCTTCATCAATGCAAAACAGCTCACCATAGTTACAATTACATGATCCATCATTAACATATTGTTTAGAAATACAAGTTTCATCGGAACAGTGAAAGTACATGTCACTTTGATTCGTTGGACATGAACGTTCAATTCTAATATTTTCAATTTCATCGTCAAGGTAAAAGCAGTCTGAAATACCATCGTGCACTCGATAGTTTGCAATGTATTTTGGCGAATCGTCACATTTGTATAAACTTGAATTAAGGTATTTTGGTAAGTTGTTATCAAGTGAATCAGAATATTCTCGAAACCATGTTTGCATACAGGAGACAAACTCTGCAAGCCAATGAAAAACTCCAATAAATCCATAACACAGTGAACCATGAACTGGAAAACAAGCATCATTATTGAATAATAATACATTGGGATCTGAGCTGTAAACATGAATTCGTTTTCGATCAAAACAAACATATTTCAATTCTTCGAACGTGGTTTTATTGTATAATAAATTTACATGACCGTATAGAATTGGAATAGCTGATAAATAGATGAAATCTGGACATTTTATTTGTATTATTCGATCACAGAATCCATCGTGACAAATCAATCGACAAATATAAGAATCTGCCATTGGTATATGAATGATACATTTAAATGCTGCCCAACATTTATCAGATATCGAAGTCGGTTTCATCGATATCATTGTATATACTAGAATTTGCAGTCGATTACTCACACATGAACTTAACCAAGGATAATAGTTAAGTTGTCCGACACTATTCAAATGAATGCATGAAACATCATCGAATGCAAAGATTGGTCCCTTAAAGAATGGAGATGAATATATAGGCCCATGATTTTCTATAGGTTCATCAGACTGATCAATACAATCAAAACTATATTTGTTTTCATTTGCTGATTTTGCTGGAATACATTGACCATTAGAACATTGAAATTGATTTTTATCGCATCGATCAACATCTTCTAATTGCCAACAATGTTGTTCATCTAATCCGGAGCCATCTAAACAATCGATTTTGCCATCACATATTTCGGTCCAATCGAGACAGGCTGGACTAGGTCCTCGATTACATTTCAGATGTTGGTAACATGTTAGTAACATTGGTTCATACATATTCAAAGTATAATATTCATCAATCATTTTATCTAATGATGATTTGGAATAATTCAAATCTTTGAAAATATATCGACATTGAGGACCAAAATAGGGAAGAGTACAGTTGTAGAATGTTTCATTTGCGTATAATGATTTTGGATCATTTAAATAGATTTGATATTGTTCGATGAGATCAATAGGTGCTGACCAAAGATACAATTCTTCTGTTGTCACATTCTTTTCGGCTAATTGATCAAATGTAAAAATTGGATCATTATAATTTGGTTTTAAATGAAATTTTGACACTAGTGATTCAGTCATACAAAAAGCAAGAATATGACGTTCATCATATTCATTTGTGAATGGAACTGAAATATAAAGACAATTATGCTGAATATTATCGTCATTATTCAGCCAGTGTGTTCGATGAAAATTAATTTGAATTTCAGTCGAAATCATACGCGAGAATAGCATTAAATTGATAAGAACTGTTCGAAGCAACATGTTTATGATTTTATATCGTTTAAGAGTAAAATTATGTGGGATTTATATAGTTTCTTTTTCAAATGAGCAAAATCATGCGGAAATCTGCTTTTATATTTTTTTATGATAAAATTTTGCTCAAATAAAGATAAAGTATATCACGTGTATACACTACGTATAATATTCACATATTTTTAATAGAATTTCAACATAATCTCCACCATAATTAGCAACAGCAATATCAAGCCAATCATCGTCATTAAAATCACCAATAGCAACAGCATATGGATCGAAATTATAACCTAATGCATAGGATGTTTCATTTCCAAATGTTCCATTTCCAAAACCTTGAACTAATAAAACTTTATTTGTTCCTGCAGTTACAACAACAATATCTAGTATATCATCATTATTAAAATCACCAGTTGCAATTCCATGTGGACGAGAACCAAAACCAGTTGAATATATAGTTTTAATATAAAATGACCCATTACCATATCCAAAAAATATATAAATATTATTTGATTCAGAATTGACAACAATGATATCCGTTTGATTATCTTGATTCAAATCAGCTGTAGTAACTGCAACAGGACGACAATTATCTTGCATAGAATACGTGCTCATCGTTGTAAAAGAACCATCACCAAAACCTAGAAAAATTCCGATATTACTAGTACCATAATTCGCAACAACAACATCGGATTGATTATCTTGATTAAAATCACTAACAGCAACGGATTGCGGGTCAGATCCAAAACCAGTTGAATATGTGATTACGCCACCAAAACTTTGATTTCCATAACTAATATGTATGCCAATATTATTCATTAAAAAATTCGCCGTAGTTATATCTAATTTATTATCATGATTAAAATCTCCAACAGCCATTGATATAGGTCCCGTTTTAGTTCCAGTTGAAAAATAAGGTCCTAATAAAAATCGTCCATCACCTAATCCATAGAGTACTACATGATAATTTATTCCAGGACTTACGACAGCAATATCGATTGCATGATCATTATTAAAATCTCCTGATCGTATACAATAAGGACTAGCTCCATCTCCAATTGAATGCAATACGATCGAATGAAATGTTCCATTACCATAACCATAAAAAATGCCAACACTATCGCTATTTTTATTACTAACAGCAACATCCAATAGATCATCATTATTCAAATCACTAACAATAACAAATGTTGGCATCGATGTATAACCTGTGGAATATTTCATTTGTTTTTGAAATGTTCCATCACCATTATTAATAAAAATACAAATATTATCTTGTCGATAATTTGCAACAACAATATCATCTATTCTATCTTGATTGAAATCACCAACAGCAACAGATTGTGGACGTGAATTATCATCTAATAAATAGATAATTACTGTTGCAAATGATCCATTTCCAAATCCGAATAGAATGCCAATACTATCGTTACGATAATTTGCTACAACGATATCCATATTGCTATCATTATTAAAATCACCTGATGCAGCACCATATGGTTCTGAATTATATCCAGTAGAATATGTTCGAACAGAAGCAAATCTTCCATCTCCATAACCAATTAAAACACCTATGGTATTTGATCCTGTATTTGCTGTAATGATGTCTAATATATGATCATTATTAATATCAACACTGATTACTTCATATGGATACGAATTCAACCCAACTGAATGCACAATTAATTGTTGAAATGTTCCATTGCCATAACCAAAAAGAATGCCAATACTATCATTTGTAGCAAATGTTGCAGCAATATCAACATGTGTATCATTATTTAAATCATAACTTATAATTGATGAGGGCCGTAAACTAAATTGATTTGAATAATTCCGTTGATTTTGAAATGTGATATAATTCGAAGCTAAAAGAATTCCTATACTATCACGACCTTGATTAGCAATAACAAGATCTAAATTATTATCATCATTAAAATCCGATACTGCTATCCAATATGGTTTTGAACCAGTTCCTGTTGCAAATCTAGTCGTATTATAAAATGTTCCATTACCGTAACCAAACAAAATACTAATACTATCATCATATGTATCCGTTGATATAATATCAATTGAATTATCTTGATTCAAATCAGCTGTTGTTACATATTGTGGATAAGCATGTGTGCCAATAAAATACGATGTTTGTGATTTAAATGAACCATTTCCGTATCCAATCAAAACACCAATCGTATCATCACCTGAATTGGCAACAGTTATATCCGATTGATTATCGTTATTAAAATCATTAATAGCAACTGAATGTGGATGTTTACTATTACCAATTGAATAAACTGTTTTATTGAGAAAACTAGCTTGTACATATCTTACTAAAAGACTTATTGAATCAGTACCGGACTCTACAATGCAAATATCCCATCGTGTATTATTATTAAAATCAGCAATAGTAACACCTCTAGGACCTGCACCACTTGGTAATGGATAGGATTGATCGAATTGAAATGTTCCATTTCCATATCCTATGAGAATAGCCACATTAGCAGTACCAAAATTTGTTAGTATTATATCAACTTTATTATCATAATTAACATCACCTAGAGTAAGTGCAGTTGGATTTGAAAATGAATCATCTGTATACATCGTTTTCCCACCAAATGTTCCATTTTCATTACCAAATAAAATAGCAATGTAATCCGAAGTTGAATCCGCTATAACGAAATCTAACCAATTATCATTATTGAGATCAGCAGCAATCATTGAATCTGGATGAGATTGAAATCCTGTTGAATAAGTCACAATTGTTTGGAAATGTCCATGACCATCACCAAAAAAAATACCGACATTACTATTTTGATTATTAGCAACGGCAATATCCAATCGCTTATCTTTATTGAAGTCAGCAACAACGATAGCACAAGGATCTGAACCAATACCTGTTGAATAACTTACTGGATCATTGAAACTACCATTTCCATATCCAAGAAAAATTGCTACATTATCAATACGAACATTAGCAACAACAATATCCAGAAATGTATCATTGTTAAAATCAGCAACAGCAACACTAATTGGAAATGATTGAAAACCAGTTGAATACGATATCATTGAAGAGAATTTTCCATGATCAAAAGCGAGATAAATACCAATAGTATGAGATCGATAATTAGCTACGACAAGATCAATTCGATTATCATTATTAAAATCGCCTGTAGAAATCGATCGGGGAGATGAATTCATTCCAGTTGAATAAGTTATTTCATGTGCAAAATTTCCATTGCCATAACCAAATAAAATACTTATACTATTCGCAGCAGATTTAGTAGCAACTATATCTAGAAATCGATCATTATTTAGATCAACAGCAAGAAGAGATGTTGGACGAGAATTATGTCCAAGAGAATATTGTGTTTGAATAACAGACGAACTTTTTGAATAGCCACTTAAAATTAATATATCGTCTGTTCCATAATTGCTAATAACTAGATCTAATTGATTGTCATTGTTTAAATCTGCGATAGCTGATGAAAATGATTGAGTTTGTTTATCATTCACAAATGTTGTTAAATTTGAAAATGTACCATTTCCATACCCGGGAAGTATATGAATAAAACTATTTTCTGAATCAATAATAATAATGTCAGTTTGATTATCTTGATTAATATCAGCAGTTGTTACATACGATGGAAAAGAATCAGTTCCAATTGTATATATCCATTGTTGCTTAAATGTTCCATCACCATAACCAAAAAATATTCCTATACTATTCGTACCGGAATTAGCGACAACTATATCCGTAAAATTATCATTATTAAAATCACCTGTACTAATTGAACACGGATGTGAATTCATATTTGTTGAATATCTTGTTGAATTAATAAAAGTACCATTGACATAACCAAACAAAATCATTATCTCATTTGTACCATAATTTGTTACGCCAATATCAAGATATTTATCATGATTAAAATCAGCAATAACAAGTGAATATGGAATTGAATCATATCCTGTTGTATAAAAAACTTCATTTCTAAATGTTCCATTTCCATGTCCAAAAAATATTCCTATGCTATTTGTACCATAATAAACAACAATAATATCTTGTTGATTATCATTATTTAAATCATTAACTGTAACAAATAATGGACGTGAATTGCCTGTTGATAACGTTATTTGTTCATGAAAAATTCCATTTTCTCTACCAAAAAATAATCCAATATTATTTGTACCATAATTAGCAACAACAATATCAGTAAATTGATCATGATTCAAATTTGTTACAGCAATTGAATAAGGATTTGAACCGCTGTTTGTTGAATATACAGTTTCATTTACAAATAATCCATTTATATTTTGAAAAAGTATCATGATGTTATCTTTTCCTGAATTAGCTATAACAATATCTAATTTATTGTCTCGATTAAAATCTGCTATAGCAATTGAACGTGGTTGAGATTTTGAGTTCATTGGCTTTTTTACAGTTCGTTCAAATGATAAATAACATATTTGATCTAGCAAGAAAAAGAAAAGATAAATAATGAATGGATTTAATTATACACATACTTGTTCTTTTTGTAGTTAAACAAATAATAAGAACTGCTGTAAGAGTTGATATTAGAATTAATAAAGTAAATATAAAACAGCCATGCATAGATGATAAACTTTTATTAAATTTCATTCTATGAAAAATATGCAATTTTTTGTAAATAACGTTTGCGACGTCAGATATAGCCCAATAACTGATCACGTTTCATTAAAGAAAAACAAAAATTAATTATATTAATCATTGCAGCCAATCAAGACGATCAAAATATTTTTTTGCGTTCTTCACATGCAAGCGTGTAAACAAATAACAAACTGATTATTCATATTTTTTTTCTTTGAATAATAATATAATTAATTATCGGTAAGAAACATTGTTTACTTTTTTCTTGATCGGATGTTGTTTTAACAAATTTTTGTATTCGATTGTTATTTGCATCGTCAATGTAAATATTTCCAATATTATACAGTCATCTATGTGTTTGCATTTGCTGACCATTTATCAACATGACGATAGATACCGCAATTATATCATCATTCGTTGTAACAAACAGCGAGACACGATGGAGTTGATAAAGAATATTAAAATTTGGTCACGCTGTCAATTTGATACGTACATTGAAGAAAATATACCATAAGGATATGTATATCAATTACGCTTTGATTGGCAAATGTAGTTGCATTTGGACAAAATTTGATTTGATGCATAAATACAAATGATACTGATATTTATTTCAATTTATTATATTATCAGAACGTATTTTAATCGTACATAAATAAAAGAGAGAAATGAGCATGTACACAGTTATGATGTGAGTTTTTAACAAAATCAACAAAAAAACATTTTATCATTAAAATGTTAAAAAAATAGTTGTCTTCATTCATGAGTTCAGTT
>Ga0209935_1003349_pt1 | contig 16716 bp, 21 predicted proteins | sample ThiBio_1000_plan_2_FD_183958 | JGI IMG/M metagenome (GOLD analysis project Ga0209935, IMG submission 183958) | Wastewater bioreactor microbial communities from Cape Town, South Africa - Thiocy_cont_1000_plan (SPAdes) | ecosystem: Engineered > Bioreactor > Thiocyanate-remediating >... | reverse complement strand
CCGGTCCCGTGAAGAGCTTGACGAACGAGCAGAACCTCTCGCACACCTCCTCGGACTTGTACACCGTGTCGCACTGTGCGATGCACTCGCCTTGCGTAATCTCCAACAGCTCCTCGGCTGTACTCCAATACACCGAGTCAGCAGCCAATCGATCAGTGCAGAACCAAGGTGATGGAGGTCGGCGTACGCGTGATGCGGTTGTCGGAGTCAGCGAGTGCCACGGATGCAAGCGTCGCCAGCAGCAAGGCCACGGCCACCAGCAGCAGCTGCAGCTCGACGACGTCAGCAAAACAACTCCCAAAGATGGGTTGAGGATGGTGGTTGGCTGCGTACGGTGGATGTCCTTGTGGTTTGCATGGTTAGTTGGGATGGGATGGATGGAGGGATGGAGGGATGGATGGATGGTTGGATGGAGATGCGCACAGCAGCGAGCAACGAGCACAATGAATGGACGATCGATCTCGACGACGACCTCGACCCTGACGCAGACCTCGAGCCCAACTCCTCGCGTGCCAACCCACCGTGACAAACGAGATCTGATACCAATGGACCCCTGGGGTGGGAGGAAGGCCTTTGAATGAATGAGTGAGCCGATCGAAGGAGGATCGACGTGGTGAGGTTGCTGACGTGGCGCCTCGAACAAGAGAACGATAGATCGATTGATTGCTTGGTCGATCGCGGTGTTTCTCGCCTGCAGTAGCTTCTCAACGCAATCTACACTCACATACATATCTTTGGATTTCTATTTGGAACGAGGAAGCACCACTCACAAGAAACATACAGATGGCGCACTCCAGCAATCTAACTACCTAACGAATGAAGGAACAATCAATGAATGTAGCTCTCTCTCTCGATATCTCGCAGAGAATCTCGTATGAGGCAGAAGTGGATCGCGGCTAGACGGTCACAAACACTTCGATCTCCTGAATGAAGAAGGCCTTGGCTCCGGTGAAGAGCGTCTTGCCGATATGCGTCGAGTCGTTGAACGAGCGCGGGAAGCGGCTGTAGCACACGTGGCCGTTGTCGTACAAGCACAGGTCGTGGCCGCCGCCACCTCCGCCAAAGATCGGGAGATACCTACGAGCATGCCAGCAGGATCAGCCTCTGAAACACACGACACATTCGAAGCGAGGCTGTCCTCCACGTACATGTGGTGATTGGTAATGGCAGTCATGGGCGAGACGCATTCGAAGCGAGTCGGAGGCACTCCATGCGGGTTCGACAGCGTGAACACGAAGGCGTACGGGTCGGTCGTATGGCCGTCGCGAGGCGTGAAGCCGACGCGCGTGTAGCCTCCAAACACATGACCCTCCTTGGAGCGCACCACGACCAGCGCCGGACCCATGTTGTCGCAATGTGCGTGGAACGATAGGTGCGCCAGCGAGTCGCGCGAGCCACGATACTGCAGCTTCCAACGATGGTTCGGCAGCCACTGCGCCAGCGTCCGACGCCATTCGGCCTCCTCACCCAGAATCACCGACTGCTCGGCGTCGATCTCGACGTTGTCGCGTGCATCAATACGTCGCTGAAGCTCGGCGATCTGTCGTGCATGGTCGTCACGCAAGGCTGCCAATTCAGCACGCAAGCGCTCGACTTCGCCTTGAAGCTCGTGCAGTTGCAATTGGTCCATCTTGAGTGAGATCGAACGAATGAAGTGGCAAGAAGCTGGCACGACTCGTGTAAGAGTGAGGGAGCAAGTGAAGGCTTGAGGGAGTGAGGGCTTGAGGGAGTGAGGGAGTGAGGGAGTGAGGGCTTGAGGGAGTGAGGGCTTGAGGGAGTGAGGGCTTGAGGTCGTTGCGCGCGACCCTCGGCGAGCTGTGAACCCGCGTGTTGGATCGGGCAATTCCGCGTGCTGGCACGCGCTAACCGATGGCGGGTAATGTGGGCCATATCGCAACCATTGCTCGCCATCGCGATGCTCTTGGCCGCGACTGTGATGGTTCTTGGAGTATGAGCTCGTGCATCGAGGTGTGGCTCGAGTTGGCGCACAGTCCGACACGCGGCTCAGAGGAACGAGAAGATCTCGAACAAGAGTTCGTTCGGAATCATCGACATCGCCGAGCACTCATCGACCACCGATCGAATCATCGTGATCGTCAAGATGGCTTGCTTCATCCATGATGGTGCATATCGATGGAGATCTGGACGCCATGTGAACGTGTCGGCAAGCCATTGATTGGCTCCAATCACATGCACTTGATGGCCTGCCGAGAAGGCGATGTGACCTCGATGCTCGTCGAACGCAACTCCGTGTGGCTTCTCGCGGCTACAATCGAAGAATGAGATGCGATGGCCTTCGTGAGTGAATGATTGCAGTCGAAAGTTGTTGAAGTCGGCGACGATGATTCGGCCTTGGTTGTCGATGCATACTCCTTGGGGATGCAGGAGCTGGCCTGGTTGATTGCCTTGAGAGCCGAACTCGAACAAGAACGAGCCATCGATCGACGACAGCACTTGCACTCGATGGTTGTTGGTGTCAGACACGATGATTCGATGTCGATCCTCATCGATCGCAATGCCCGATGGATGATTGAACTCGCCAGGCTGAGATCCTTGGATGCCGCCGACCGAGAACAAGAACGAGAGATCGATCGACGACAAGAACACCAATCGATGGTTGTCGGAGTCGGCGATAATGATGCGACGATGATGCTTGTCGATCGCAATGCCTCGAGGATACTGGAACTCGAGATCTCCTGATCCACGACGGCCAATGCACGATACGAGCGATTGGTCGCTCAACGACCATGATTGTACTCGACAGTTGCTGAAGTCGGTGATGAGGATGCGATCATGATCGTGATCGATCGCAAGGCCCCATGGATACTTGACCTTGCCTGGTTGGCGGCCCTCCTCGCCGAGCTTGGACACGAACGAGCCACCATCGCACGAGAATACTTGCACTCGGTGATTGTTGGTGTCCACAACGAGCAAGAGACCTCGATGATGGTCGAACACCAAGCCTCGAGGTGAAGACAACAGACCATCGGCACTGCCTGATTGCTTGGTGCCAATCGAGAGCTTGATTCGAGCATCACGATCAACAGAATCGTCTTCCATCTCGTCGAAGAGCTTATCACAGCAACGAGAGATGATCTTGCTTGCGAGACACGAGCAACCGACCAACCAAGAGAGCGAGGGAGAGAGGGCAACGAAGCAAGTGAGCAAGCAGAGGGAGGCCTCTGGTGCCTCTCCTCCCTCTCCTGCTCCAATCCACCTCGCCATTGCCTCGCGATCGATTGATGAAGAGATTGATGAAGAGAGTGAGATGTGCCACTCATTGATTGGGTTCATTGATTGGTTGGTGGAGTGGAAAGGCTGTGAGGCAGTTGCGCACACAGAGAGGCAGGCGCCACACGACGAGACACCAGTTGAGCTTCGTTCGCTTGCGGAGTGCGAATTGGCAATCATGCAAACCATTGCTCGTCATCGTGATGCTCTTGGCCGCGACTGTGATGGCTCTTGGGCCATGAGCTCAGGATGTCGTTCGATTGCTTGCTTGATCCATGAGCAAGGACAGAGGGAGGGTGTGCAGCAGAAGGAGCACTGGACAATCGTCACATTGTGGCGCACTTGCTGCTCGGCCGACCTGACGATGATTCGGTCATCGTGGTTTCGCATTCTTGCGGTTGTTGATAACCATTAGAAATTATGCGCTCCGGAGGCGCGAGCATCGAGAAGATCTCGAACAAGAGCTCGTTCGGAATCATCGACATCGCCGAATCATCGACCAGCGATCGAATCATCGTCATCGTCAAGACCGCTTGCTTCATCCATGATGGTGCATATCGATGACGATCTGGACGCCAAACGAAGTTGGTCTCTGGAAGCCATTGATTGGCTCCAATCACATGCACTCGAGTCCGGGCCGAGAAGGCGATGAGACCTCGATGCTCGTCGAACGCAACTCCGAATGGCAACCGACGGTCACAATCGAACGATGAGATGTGATGGCCCTCGTGAGTGAATGATTGCAGTCGAGAGCTACTACAGTCGGCGACGATGATTCGGCCTTGGTTGGCGATGCACACTCCAAGGGGATTATCGAACTGGCCTGGTTGATTGCCTTGAGAGCCGAACTCGAACAAGAACGAGCCATCGACCGACGACAGCACTTGCACTCGATGATTGTTGGTGTCAGACACGATGATTCGATGTCGATCCTCATCGATCGAGATGCCTTGAGGATAGACGAACTGGCCAGGCCGTAATCCACGCTTGCCGCCGACCGAGAACAAGAACGAGAGATCGATCGACGACAAGAACACCAATCGATGATTGTTGCAATCGACGACGACGATGCGACGGTGATGCTTGTCGATCGCAATGCCTCGAGGATCGCTGAACTCGAGCTCTCCCGATCCGTACTTGCCAATGCACGACACGAACTCTTGGCCACTCAACGACCATGATTGTACTCGATGATTGCCGCTATCGACGACGAGGATGCGATCATAATCGTGGTCGATAGCAATGCTTTCAGGATGTACGAGCTGGCCTGGTTGGTTCCCACACGAGCCGAATTTGGACACGAACGAGCCGTCGTCACACGAAAATACTTGCACTCGATGATTGATACGGTCGACAACGAATAGTAGGCCTCGAAGATGATCGAACGCCAAGCCTCGAGGACAGTAGTGCAGGCGATTGGTGCCGATCGAGAGCTTGATTCGAGCATCACGATCAGCGTCAAGAGGATCGCCTCCCATCTCCAAGAGACGATAGCTTGATACGAGACACACGAGAGATTGTCCACGGCCAACAACGCACCGCAACGGCAAGAGCGACGAGCCGACCTCAACCACAGCGACAGCGAGACGACGAAGGAACAAAGAACAGCACCATCAGCACAAACACGCCCTATCCGCCCCTACAGCCGTCCCGAACCTCTCTGCCAACTCATTCGTTCGTTGGTTGGGGCACGAAGATTGATGTTTTCATTTGGGGGATGACCACGAGAGAGAGAGAGAGAGAGAGAGTCGTGGTCATAACGATCACGACAGACTGAGAGAGCAGTGGGTCAATCGAATGTCAGAGGAACGAGAAGATCTCGAACAAGAGCTCGTTCGGAATCATCGACATCGCCGAACACTCATCGACCACCGATCGAATCATCGTCATCGTCGAGACGGCTTGTTTCATCCATGATGGAGCATATCGATGGAGATTTGGACGCCATGTGAACGTGTCGGCAAGCCATTGATTGGCTCCAATCACATGCACTTGATTACCTGCCGTGAAGGCGATGAGACCTCGATGCTCGTCGAAGGCGACTCCCCATGGGCCGTCATTTTCGTTCTCGTGACAATCGAAGAATGAGATGTGATGGCCTTCGTGAGTGAATGCTTGCAGTCGAAAGTTGTGGCAGTCGGCGACGATGATTCGGCCTTGATTGGCGATGCATATTCCTTGGGGATGCAGGAGCTGGCCTGGTTGATCGCCTTGAGAGCCGAACTCGAACAAGAACGAGCCATCGATCGACGACAATACTTGCATTCGATCATTGTAGGTGTCAGACACGATGATTCGATGTCGATCCTCATCGATCGCAATGCCTATTGGGTAATGGAACTCGCCTTGGTTGCCGCCGACCGAGAACAAGAACGAGAGATCGATCGACGACAAGAACACCAATCGATTGTTGCCAGTGTCGGCGATGACGATGCGACGATGATGCTTGTCGATCGCAATGCCTCGAGGGAACTGGAACTCGAGATCTCCTGATCCACGACGGCCAATGCACGACAAGAACGATTGGTCGCTCAGAGACCATGATTGTATTCGGCTGTTGCTGAAGTCGACGATGAGGATGCGATCATGATAGTGATCGATCGCAAGGCCCCATGGATACTTGACCTTGCCTGGTTGATTGCCTTCCTCGCCGAGCTTGGACACGAGCGAGTCGCCATCTTCGTCGTCGCACGAGAATACTTGCACTCGATGATTGTAGGTATCCACGACGAGCAAGAGACCGCGATGATGGTCGAACACCAAGCCTCGAGGCAAGTAGAACACGCCATCGGCATTGCCTGATTGCTTGGTGCCAATCGAGAGCTTGATTCGAGCATCACGATCAACATAATCGTCTTCCATCTCGTCGAAGAGCTTATCACAGCAACGAGAGATGATCTTGCTTGCGAGACACGAGCAACCGACCAACCAAGAGAGCGAGGGAGAGAGGGCAACGAAGCAAGTGAGCAAGCAGAGGGAGGCCTCTGGTGCCTCTCCCTCTCCTGCTCCAATCCACCTCGCCATTGCCTCGTGATCGATTGATGAAGAGATTGATGAAGAGAGTGAGATGCTGCACTCATTGATTGGGTTCATTGGTTGGTTGGTGGAGTGGAAAGGCTGTGAGACAGTTGCGCACACAGAGAGGCAGGCGCCACACGACGAGACACCAGTTGCGGTTCGTTCGCTTGCGGAGTGCGAATTGGCAATCATGCAAACCATTGCTCGCCATCGCGATGCTCTTGGCCGCGACTGTGATGGCTCTTGGACCATGAGCTCGTGCATCGAGATGTCTCTCGAGTCGGCGCACAGTCCGACACGCGGCTCAGAGGAACGAGAAGATCTCGAACAAGAGCTCGTTCGGAATCATCGACATCGCCGAACACTCATCGACCACCGATCGAATCATCGTCATCGTCGAGATGGCTTGCTTGATCCATGATGGTGCATATCGATGGAGATTTGGACGCCATGTGAACGTGTTGGCAAGCCATTGATTGGCTCCAATCACATGCACCCGATGACCCGCCGAGAAGGCGATGTGACCTCGATGCTCGTCGAATGCAACTCCGTGTGGCTTCTTGGTGCCGCAATCGAACGACGAGATGTGATGGCCTTCGTGAGTGAATGCTTGCAGTCGAATGTTGTGGCAGTCGGCGACGATGATTCGGCCTTGATTGGCGATGCATACTCCTTGGGGATGCATGAACTGACCTGGTTGATTGCCTTGAGAGCCGAACTCGAGCAAGAACGAGCCATCGATCGACGACAGCACTTGCACTCGATGATTGTTGACATCAGAGACGATGATTCGATGTCGATCCTCATCGATCGCAATGCCCGATGGATGATTGAACTCTCCAGGTCGAGAGCCTTGGTTGCTGCCGACCGAGAACAAGAACGAGAGATCGATCGACGACAAGAACACCAATCGATGGTTGTTGTAGTCGGCGATGATGATGCGACGATGATGCTTGTCGATCGCAATGCCTCGAGGGAACTGGAACTCGAGATCTCCTGATCCACGACGGCCGATGCACAACAAGAACGATTGGTCGCTCAGAGACCATGATTGTACTCGACTGTTGCTGAAGTCGGTGATGAGGATGCGATCGTGATCGATCGCAAGGCCCCATGGATACTTGAACTGGCCTGGTTGATCACCCTCCTCGCCGAGCTTGGACACGAACGAGCTGCCGCCATCTTCGTCGTCGCACGAGAATACTTGCACTCGATGATTTTCGGTATCCACGACGAGCAAGAGACCTCGATGATGGTCGAACACCAAGCCTCGAGGCGAACGCAACAGACCATCGGCATCGCCTGGTTGCTTGGTGCCGATCGAGAGCTTGATTCGAGCATCGCCATCAAGAGGATCGTCTTCCATCTCGTCGAAGAGCTCCGAGTTGTCGAAGTTGCGATTCGTATCGACCAATCAGAACAACGAGAGATGATCTTGCTTGCGAGACACGAGCAACCGACCAACCAAGAGAGCGAGGGAGAGAGGGCAACGAAGCAAGTGAGCAAGCAGAGGGAGGCCTCTGGTGCCTCTCCTCCCTCTCCCTGCTCCAATCCACCTCGCCATTGCCTCGTGATCGATTGATGAAGAGATTGATGAAGAGATTGAGATGCTGCACTCATTGATTGGGTTCATTGGTTGGTTGGTGGAGTGGAAAGGCTGTGAGACAGTTGCGCACACAGAGAGGCAGGCGCCACACGACGAGACACCAGTTGCGGTTCGTTCGCTTGCGGAGTGCGAATTGGCAATCATGCAAACCATTGCTCGTCATCGTGATGCTCTTGGCCGTGACTGTGATGGCTCTTGGACCATGAGCTCGTGCATCTCCGAGAGGGATACCAAGCAAGGCAAGTAGCGACCTCAAGAACAGCAAGCGGCATTGCGTTGTTGCTGCTGCCTCCTCGACACGATGCTGCGGGCTGCTGTTCTACTCGCTCGAGTGCTACCTCGTTACTCGTCCAACAGCACACAATCGAGATCATTGCGTTTATTCTTAACTACAACAACGCAACCACCACCACGACGACGACAACGAGTGGCAGTGGGCGTATCAGGAGGCGTTGATTCGTCGGTGACGGCCTTGTTGCTCTCGCGAGATCCTCGCTACGATGTGGTTGGAATCCACATGCGCAACTGGAACCACAACGATGAAGATGATCTACAAGTTCGACAGTGCAGTGAGCGTGATGAGAACGATGCTCGAGCACTATGTGAGCACCTGAAGATACCCTTTCATTTGGTATACATACGCATGCATCAATCAACTGTCAATCGAGCAGGATGCTGACCTCGATCGAGCAGGTGAACTTTGAAGGGCAGTACTGGACATCAGTATTCGAGAGGACACTCGCGGCTCTAGCAGCTGGAGATACTCCCAATCCCGACGTGGCTTGCAACCGTGAGATCAAGTTCAATGCCTTGCTGCATTACGTGAGCGATCCGTGTGGCGCCGTGCGCGCTGATGCTCTTGCAACAGGACACTATGCTCGTGTTCGAGGTCCACATCGTGATGATGCTGATCATGACGATGAGGACAACGACGCGAACGAACAACCCGACCATCGACAGTATGAGCTGCTATGCGGCGTGGATGCCAGCAAGGACCAGAGCTACTTCCTGTGTCAGGTGAGCTCGCAAGCGCTGTCGAAGGTCCTGTTCCCTCTGGGCCATTTGCACAAACGAGAGGTTCGACGCATCGCTCACGAAGCCGGACTATCGACCGCTAGCAAGAAGGACAGTGTTGGCATCTGCTTCATCGGCAAGCGACCCTTTCGAGACTTTATGCGTAAGTGAGTGCGTAAGACTCGATGGCTCACGCACGCGCACTCACCGAATGGTAATGTGGCAATCGATAGAGCAATTCCTTCCTTCGACACCTGGGAACGTGGTCGATATCGACACTGGCAAAGTGGTTGAGAAGCACGGAGGACTCTGGTGGTATACGATCGGACAAGGAGCTCGCATCGGTGGTCTCAAGGACAAGTACGATCCTCTTTCGTTCAATTGGTCAATCGATCGATCTATTCGTTGATTGGAAGATGCTCGCCAGGTTGTATGTAGTCGACAAGAACCTGCAGACCAATGAGGTATTTGTAGCATCGGGACACGATCATCCAGCTCTCTATCGAACGTGGCTGCAGAGTGACGACTTTGTATGGATCGCTGGCGCACCACCTTCATCATTGGTACTCAAATGCTTGCTCTCGATTATCGCGATGGCCGCAACGTGTGTGTGCTGATTGTTAGCATCATGACGCTCACTAGAACGACAAGGAGCTCTCATTCAAGCCTCGCTATCGCTCCGTGTCAGAGCGCTGTCGCGTCTCGCTGCCGTGTGTGACATCAAACTCTTCGATCGTTCGCGTAGAGTTTTGTGAGCCAGCGAGAGCCATTACCAAGGGCCAGATCGTGGCGTTGTACGACGGAGAGGTGTGCCTTGGTGGTGGTACCATCAACCACTACTCGCCGTCACTGCATGCTCGATGATGATGCACGGCACTGCTACATTCATAAACACACATACGTTCCCCACGCAAGTGGTCGGTACAAGAAGTGACAGGAGAATCGTGCGAGCCATCTTCTATTTACAAGCAGCACTGTAACAACATTTAGATTTGCAAATCCTATGAACAACATGGACAACGAGCAACGAGTCGAGCTGCTCTCTTCTACCAACTAACAAGACGAATGAGTGCAAATGGAACCACGAGGGTGCCGAGAAGTCGCGTGGGCCGATGTGGTGGATCTCGAAGGGACTGCAGTGGGTGCCTGGCACGCGAGGTGGTCTATCTATTGTGTGGGCGTGTTGGGCGTGTTCGGAATGGTGGTCATGACCGGGGTGGCGGGAGCTGGTGCGGTCGATGGCTGCCTTCCTCCAGCGTTGCTGCGGATCGCCGGCAGCTGCACTTGTAGCGCGGCTTGCACAGCGCTCTCGATGCTGGTGCTTTGAAGTGCAGCAGCGGCCGGGGGAGCCGATACTGGCGTGGCGCGCGCCACCGGCATCATCGGCATGCTATCGGTACCAATCGCCAGCGAATCATCCGAGAGTGACGGTGATGCCAAGGCACTAGGCGAGGTCGCCACTGTGGCCGTGGCTGGAGTAGAGGGCTGCCTCGGCTGCCTGGGAAGCTGTGGAAGTTGCGCCGACGGAATCTGGCTCGGCTGGCCTCGCGAACCTCGCGGAGCAGGCTCGGAGAATGGTTGCGGCACCTGCTGCAGAGGCGCTTGTTGCTGAGGCTGCTTGGGCTGTCTCTGACTCGGTGGAACGCTCGGGCCAATGTTGGGGCGTTGCGTCGACGGAATGCTCCTGGGCCCGATGTTGGGCTGCAACGGAGTAGCCACGGCCACTTGTGGTGGAGCGGCCCCCGTCGTGGCCGGAGGCACTCCAGTCGGCGGCAATGTGAACGGAGACACGACCGCGGCGGGTGGTGCATAGGGCGATGGCGACTGCTGTGGGCTCACTCCTGTCGTTGGTGTTCGTGTCTGTGTCGGTGGTGGCAGCAAGTAAGCAATCAGTAACCCATGCTCATCACGCACGCATGTAGAGAGTGAAAGACATACGCCAAGAGCTGCCGTGAGGTCAAAGACAGTCGACTCGGTGACGGCACCACTACCAGAGCTCGGAACGCGAGGTGCGATAGGCGTCGTTGCGACGGGTCGTTGGAGCTGAGCCTCAAAAGGTCGGGTACCACCGAGCTCGATCAACGGCGCGTTGTTGGCTGATGGGCTCCTCGGTGGACTCTTTCTGCCAAAGACCGAGAGCGGCGTCGTCATAGCTTGGTCGATACCAGTCGCCAGCGGGCTGGTGACGCTTTGGTTCATGACGCCATTAATGTTCCTACACGAGTGCGGCGGGTAACGACGAATTAGCCAACATGAGAGTGCTTGGCACGAGTGGTCAGCCGTGTCGCAATCATACTGTTTGGGCGCCGATGAACGACGCGACACCGCGTTGATGAAGCTCTCGTAAAAGATGGGCTGCGCCTCGGTACGGCTCGGCAGCAATACGTCATAGCGCACGAGTTGGAATTGAGCTGCGCACAGTGGGCGGTAGTTCGGGTCATGCGGGCATATCTCAACATTCGATAGCCATCTATGCATGCAAGCACGCAGTCAATCATCACCGTTGCAAGTAGGCACGCGCATTATGTGGCTGTGGCTGGCTGGTCGGCCTATCGAACATACCCGCTGGCCACTTGTGACTGCGAATGTGTCAAGGCCTGTTGCGCTGCTGCTGTAGCAGGTGCTGGTGGCCAGGAGCGCAACTCTTGCCAAGTCACGCGTCGACCAAGATCCCACTCCAGTTCCGGCTTAAAGTCCGCAAACAACGTCTTTGGATTGGTGCTCGAATCTATAGAAAGCAATAGCAACAACAGCAACAGCAACAACATGAGCGTCTTGCGGCTTCGTTCTTTGTAGACGCCAAATGGACATACCAGTGACATCACCAGCTCGCGCAATAACCTGGTGTTGAATCAGCTGACCAAAGCCATTTGCACTGTACACTCGGCCCTTGTAGGCAGGCGAGAAGAGGAACGCCACGAGAACTGGAGCAAGGTGAGTGAATGTGGAAGGTTCTGTGCTCGAGTACGAGCCAAACCGTATCGGTAAGGTTGCGTACTTTGCGTGGTATCATCGTTCTCGCTCAATGCTCGCTGACGGCATCGAGCCAATGCTGACAACGAGACGTGCACCGGCTGTATTATTCACGAGGGTTAGTTCGTTGGTTACCAACATGCGCTCAGCAGCATTCTTCGTGTGCGGGGGAGATATCTACCTTGGAGTGCTCCTTAAAGAAAGACGCTGCCGTATCGGAAGCACCAGCACCTCGTTTGCTCTTGGCTGATCGTGGAACGTGTGTCGTGACGCTCACCTCGCCGCCGCACATGTTGATCGCATACAAATCTGTCGTACCAGTAAGAGTATGCACGTGAGCGTGAGTGAGTGAGTGAGTGAATGAGTATGCGAATGCACAACGAGCTTTGCGTGCACGAGGAGCGATAACATACGCGTCGTGCCGTTAAAGGTGCTCACGGCCACCCACTTGGAGTCGCAACTGAAGCTCACATTCTGCACGATGGCGGCCGTGAAGCCACGAGAGAGCGTGTAGAGGTGCACGTAGTTCAATTGCCCATACGTTGAGCTCAGCGAGAAATCGTAAATGTGAAAGTTCTTGCCCTCGATCGGGGCCGTGAGCAACTGCCGAGATGCGCGCAGTCAATAATGTTAGCTTGCAGCAACGAACAAACAAGCGAACGAGCGGGCGGGCGAGACAGCTGATACTATACCAGGGTGCCACTTGGGTTCCAGGCCAAGGCAGCCAACGGAGACGAGTGTGCTCGGAAGCGAGTCAAGATGCCTCGCTCGGACTTGGTTTGGCTCTCGTCGGTGGCAGCGCCACGCTCAGCATCCTCTTGGCCCTGGAACATGTCGTACAAGGCCACGACACCAGCGGCGCCGGCTGCGACGAGCTCGTCGATCGCCGTAGTGCTCACGGTACTCGAAGGGCTGATGGGGAGCACGGCGTTGGCCATGCCGAGATTGGCACCATTGCCAGTCTCGCCCTGTTGATCATCATGGTCATCAACAGCTTGGCTCGAACTCGGTCCTGTTCCTGAACCAAAGTAATTGTAGGCTGCTTTCCATCCCATATCACCTGTACCCATCAGAGAGAGAGCGTGAGTGAGTGAGAGAGTGAGTGAGCGTGAGTGAGTGATTGATTGAACGATTGACAAATGAGCCTAGCATACCAATCTTGTAGAGGCCATTGGCAATTGAGCCACCAGCCTCGAGAGCGATATGGGCCGCGGTGCTCACCATCGAGGGAGTCTCTTGGAGAGGCGTATTACTTGCGTACGCTAGCCATCGAGACCCTACCGCAAAGATTCCCTTGCTCCAGGGAAAGTTCGGAAAGGTTCGCACACTAAACAAACGCTTGAGCGTGCTTGGATGGAAGCCGTAGATTCGCGACTCCAAGGACTGCGGATGTAGTCGAACGTGGATGAGAAGAGATCCCAACGCAAGTGAGAGTGATGGACATATGGTGGCGATACATACGACGAGAAAGAATCGGTTGGTGCATACAGCGCCATAAACGGGCGAGACAAACTTGAGAGTGCACTTCATGTAATCGTGTCGAGTGCCGCTCATCGAGTAGAGCTTGATCACGTTACGGGGAAAGTGGTCTCGATCCTCGGCCGAACTGAATCACACGACCGAGAACATACTCTACCGTCAGGTAATGAATGGCACCCGGCAGCACAGGGAGCACAGAGAGAGAGAGAGAGAGAGAGAGAGAGGCAGCAGGCGTACACAGCGGCGATAACGGGGCGTTTGTTGAAGAAGGGCGAAGCCGAGGTGTCGGGTTGCTCGGGCGAGCACATGACCGTGAGTTGGCGGATCGAGCCCTCGCGGCGCGACGTTAGCTCGCGTGCCTCTCGCTCGTCCTCGACGTCCCAGATTTGAAAGCCCGACGTGTAGCACAAGAGCAGGCATAGACGGCTATCATCAAGTATTCGAAGTTTTGCAGAACATCGAGGTCGTTGAGATGCGTGGCATCGCGATCGAGAGAGAGAGAGAGAGAGAGAGAGAGAGAGAGTCCAGCTCGTGTCAACAGTAACGAACGATACTCCTGCGTGCATATCGAAGAAGAGGCGTACCGGCCATAGGGAGTATCGATGTAATCGAACTGGCAGGAGAGTACGCGGTCGCGGGTGTCGGAGGCGGCTGTAGCAGGAGTGGCGCCCTTGATGCTGGTCGGCAGATACGACGACCAGCCCGAGAGATACGAGCCCACGACCGCCATCATCGACTGGTCTACATCGCTGCATGGTCGTAGGATGAGTTGGTGGACAAGCAGGTGGGTTATTGGTGAGTGCGAGCGAGCTAGGCTGGGGCTGGGGATGGCTGGGATGGGGATGGGCTGGGCTGGGGCGTACGTGGCGGGGCGAGCCTCGACGCGGTTGTAGCGCGGCTTGGTGTCGGCCATTGCGGCGGGCAAGAACGTGTATCACGCTTGATGGAACAGAACCAGCGACTGAACGAAGGACTCGATGGTGATTGGAGTGTGGGAGATACTAGTGTGATGTGGCTCGGTAGTTGAGCGTAGACGTGGCTGCCGTGGTCGAGGCGACAGCGGATTGCGGCGAGGACCCTACGCTCGCTCGCTCGCTCGCTCTCGTACTCGGCAGAATACGCAGCGGTGGGAAGAAGGCGGAAGGAGATAGAGCCCGTTGGAGTTGGGCTTGAAGCCTTCTCTCCGAGGTAGCTAGCGATGGATGCGCTGAGCCGAGCAGCAATGCGATGCCGATAACGAAGACACGATGGTGTGGAGAGACGAGAGATCGATAGAGAGATCGAGTGTAGTGCGAGTGGTGGAGAGGAGGCGAACAACAAGAGACTGCCGCTGAGCCTCGTCAGCTGCCACGCCAAAGTCTTGTTGCTCTGCCTGCGCTATGGGAGAGGCAAACCACCTTGCGATCGCCGTTCTGCGATCCTCCACTTTCGCTCTTTCGCTCTTTCGCTGTTTCGCTCTTTCGTTGTTTCGTTGTTTCGCTATTTCGCTCTTTCGTTGTTTCGCTGGCATCACTGTTCTTATCACCAACGATCGCGCCATCGATCCATCTCCATCAAGACCATGCCTTCGCGACATGCTGTCTCGATCGACGTGGTGCTCGAATGTCCACCACATGCCTCGTTGCATCGTGTGATCGACTTGACGACGATCAACGAGGATTTCACGGTGGCTATCTCGAACGCGATCGCTCGTGCGTTGCATAACCGTCGTGTCACGATCGATGCCGCGCTTCCGTTTCGATGGCTGGGCGTTTCGTATCTCGTTCGCGTGGCTGCTATCGAACCCATGCCATTGCATCGATCTCGACCGATACGCATTCGAAGTTGTCGAGCGATTCAGCAGCTAGATGACGACGATGACAGTGACGAAGACGATGGCTACGCCGATGATACCGACACCGCACTCGATCGATACTCTCGACGCACCACCACCTCAGCCAGCGACTCAGCACTCGAACAGCCACTCACACGAATCAATCTACTCAACTCCAAGAACTCACCCAACGACCGTTATCTATCAATTGAATCGAATCGAGTGTCTTCCACGGCTGCCGACTCTGCGACAGCCTCATCGCCATCGCCATCGTCATCATTGAGCTTCTTGACATTGAAACGCGATGCACAAGTTGTCGGATGCACCCAGCAGCTTGCATCACTGAATCGTCTATTTGGAGCTGCCTTGCTGCAACACAAGTTGGTGTGTGTGTGGCTTGTGCAACCTACACGCGAAAGACGTGCTCCAACACACCAACTCATCGATTCTCGTGAATCTCTCGCACACGCAACTTAGAACCTTCAAGCTGGTCACACGAATCATGCAGCAACGGCCCTCCTGCTATGGGGCCCTGCAGGAGTCGGCAAGACGCTCTTGATCCAGTGCGTCCTACCCATAGTATTGCAGCTCCCTCGCTATTACTGAATCCACTTGCTGCTAGCTCGATCGAGTGCTTCTCGGGAGTGGTGGTCAAGGTCGATGGGCGTCAGATCACGCTCCACGGTCTCGGAGAGAGCGAGCGCTCGATCCGCTCCGTGGCATCCAATCCAACCGTGCCAGCAGTAGTTATCATTGATCATCTCGACGCAGTTGCTGGTTCTTCGACCGTCGGGCAACATTCGAGGTATCCCAACTGTCTCTGGTGAATGATATCGTACCTCGTCACACACGCAATTCCTCACACGTCATGAATCGAATCAATAGGGCGATATCATCACAACTCCTTGGATTGATTGATGAACTACTCTCACGAAACCCACTTGTGCTATGTATTGGAGTCGTTCGGGATATCTCGGCCATACAAGCTGAGTACCGCCGTGCAGGCAGGTAAGTCTCTCTCGAACCTCAAACTCTCTCTCTCTCGCTCGACTTGCGCTCCAACTCTGACCATCCCTGCAAGATTCGATCGAGACCTCTTCCTGCAAACACCCGACTTCAACGACCGACTGAGAATCATCCAAGCGCTCCTCGACTCGGCTCGCAGCGAAACCCTCGTTGAGTTGAGCAAACGAGTGGCACATTCCACAGCAGGATACACTGGCAACGACCTCAAGTCCGTGTGTCGAACAGCGTGCTTGAATGCCGTCGGTCGAGCACTACAAGCCTCCACTGCTCTTGGCACCACGGCTGAATCAACCGAGAACCTTACTCTGCTCGAGGGTCACAAGATCGAACTCGAATGGCCGGACTTTGCTCTTGCGATCGGCGAGGTTCGACCAGCGAATCTCGGCGGATCATGGGCTCCGCGACCTCCCAAGCTCGACGCTGATGGCGGCATGGATCAAGTTGTCGGGTATGAACTCGAAACGCACTTCGAGCCATGCAGAGTGTGTCATTCATCGGCCTTGGTTCTTGATGCTTGTGTTGCAGTTGTGAGGAAGCCAAACGAGCGTTTGCACAG
>Ga0209935_1003347_pt1 | contig 16724 bp, 15 predicted proteins | sample ThiBio_1000_plan_2_FD_183958 | JGI IMG/M metagenome (GOLD analysis project Ga0209935, IMG submission 183958) | Wastewater bioreactor microbial communities from Cape Town, South Africa - Thiocy_cont_1000_plan (SPAdes) | ecosystem: Engineered > Bioreactor > Thiocyanate-remediating >... | reverse complement strand
GGGGGGGGGCTAGTCGCGGTTGCACGAATGACCGGACGGATCCAAATGCTCGTTACAGAAGACCTGCTCGCACTGTTCGCAGATCCGCCCGTGCTGATGCGTGTTGCACAACCATCGATTACAACGCCGCATTGTGCATTTCTTGAGCTGATCTTGGTGATCGGCGCAGTAACGGCAGCTACAGTCTTGGGCGCAGCATTTCTTCAAGTGGCCATCGCAGTAGAGGTTATCATTACAACTTCCATTACATTTCGTTAGGTATGCCGCCCAATGCGTTTGGCAGTACACTTGATCACATCCGTCCTTGTGGCTACATCGTTGAACATGGCGTTTGCAGTAGGCCGGATTGGCACAATCCTCGTTGGTGCATTTCTGCACGTGGGTGTCGCAGTAAACTTTATCCGCACACTTCTTGTGGTTGCATTTCTTGACGTGGGCGTCGCAGTAAACGTGATCGACACAACCCTCTTCGTGGCATGTCTGGACGTGGGTATCGCAGTAAAGTTTATCCGCACACTTCTTGTGGTTGCATTTCTTGACGTGGGCATCGCAGTAAAAGTGATCTCCACAACCCTCTTCGCGGCATGTCTTGACGTGGGTGTCGCAGTAAAGTTTATCCGCACACTGCTTGTGGTTGCATTTCTCGAGGTGGTCATCGCAGTAGACAAACGTGCAAACCTTACATTTACGTGTTTGCTGGTGGATGCCGCAATACCGTATCCTACAACTTCGCATGCTGCATGTCTTGAGGTGGTTAGCCCAATGCGCGTCGCAGTAGACCTCACCATCGCTATGGTGAGCGGCGCATTTCTTAACGTGATCATCGCAGTAGACGTGACCCTGACACTTGGTATCGTTGCATTTCTTGAAGTGGTCAGCCCAATGCGTTTCGCAGTAGACCTCACCATTGCTATGGTGAGCGGCACATTTCTGAACGTGATCATCGCAGTAGACGTGACCCTGACACTTGGTATCGTTGCATTTCTTGAAGTGGTCAGCCCAATGCGTTTCGCAGTAGACCTCACCATTGCTATGGTGAGCGGCACATTTCTGAACGTGATCATCGCAGTAGGCCTGACCCTGACACTCAGGATGATTGCATTTCTGAACGTGGTCACTGCAGTAGGCCTGACCCTGACACTCAGGATGATTGCATTTCTGAACGTGGTCACTGCAGTAGGCCTGACCCTGACACTCAGGATGATTGCATTTCTGACCGTGCTCACTGCAGTAGACCTTATCTTTACAATCGCCATTGTTGCATTTCCTGAGGTGGTCATTGCAATAGACCTTTCCGTGACACTCGCTGTCAAAGCATTGGTGACCTTCCCGATGTTGTTTACAACAAGAAAACGGACTATGCTCGCAGGGACGGCAAGAACTACATCTAAGATTCTGCGGATGGTTGCCGTCTCTGCAAAACGTGACGCAACCTCTTTCGATGCAGATATCAAGGCGCGTAATCGTATGGTCCGGACAATACCAGTCACAGCAAGCCGACGAGTCACACTTCGTAAGGTGGTTTGCGCAGAAATGCTTGCCACAGTAACTGTCGCTGCATTGAGTAAGAGCACTGACATGTTCCCGGCAAGCGAGGACCTTGCAGCCGCTGTTGTGGCACTTGAGCAAGCGATCGTTAAAATGAGTATCGCAATAGGCTTCCGTGCAACCTCTACCTGTGCATTTTACAAGATGGGCATCGCAGTAAACCTTGCCAGTACAACTTTCGTGGTTGCATCGGCGGGTGTCCTGATGTGACGGGCAAAAGGACGTGGAGCATTTGGCCACATTGCATTTGACTACCTGCAGACACGTACAGCAGTACGTATCGCAAAAGGGATGAAAGCACCTGGAAAGCTGACTGGAGTGCTTCACAGGGCACAACGATCCGCACTGAGCCTGCCAAACAAAATTGCGCTTATCATCCACACTTTTCGTTTTGCAGTAGAAATAATCGTGTTTGGAGCAAAACAAATATCCACAAGAGCACGGGACAGGGGAACCATTGGCAGAAACACAATAGGAGCACCAGCCAGTAAGGCAGAAGTTTGACTTTGCCGTGTGACCGCAAATCAGTTCCATCTGGTGAAGTCTGAGGTTCCACCGCTTACAGTAGAAGCAAGTGTACCACTGAGCCTTCCTCTGCCATTCCAGGGAAACAGTATTCCATCCCATAGCGCAGCCCTCTGTGGGGCAAGCTGGCCTGCCATCTGCGCAACCGAGTACACGCTTCGTTTGCTTGCCTGAGTCGCATTCATGTAGTTCTTCATCTCCAATGCGATTACAAGTCCACGCCTGACACAAGGTGATGAGCCGCTTCCTAGCAGAAGGGAGAACTCGACCAGGAGAGTAGCTTCCCGGGTGCATGAGAACGACCATTTGCTCTCCACTCGTGCGATAGTAGATTTCCTGGACCTGATCATGAATCGGTTTAGGTGGGAAGTCAGGGTTCTTGAAGAGATACACCGCGACATTGGAGCTGCGCTGCAACACGAGCTCCAAAAACTTGGCAGTATATCGTTGCCAGCAATCTCGCATTTCAGGGCTCTCAAGAGATTTGCTACCCTGAAAAATCGTGCGGTACAGATTGACGGGCACTATTCCTTTGGCTTGTAAACGAAGCTTGGGATAATCGCCAGTCCAGTTCACGCCAGTAACCCAGTTCATCCGCTCATGTGGTTCCCAATCCCAATCAGGAACGTGGAAAGCAATCCCTGATTCCGTTGACTCCCGCGGCGGAGGGTCAGCGCCAAACATCAGCACGCGAATATCCTCCGGGGATATCAGTTTCTCCACGTCCCATATCGACCCTTTCTTCCAGTTCTTGGGGAATATTTTCGTGCACTTCATGAGAGACAGGTGCACCAACGCACGAATGGCCCAAGGAAGAAGAGTCTCCCAGCCAGCTCGCCATCCACACAGAGGTATGAGAACCTCGCGAAACCCACCATCGTGCAATACCTCGACTTTGTCATCACTCTCCTTCCTCACCACAACATAACAGGCCTCTGCTTTCTGCCCAGATAATAACTGCACTTCCTCCTTGTCGAAACACAGCGTAAAGAGTTGTCCTTCTTGTATGTCATTGAAGAACCTATCAAAGTGCCACGCTACTTGGCAGCATAGATGGTCCACGTTCGTTGGCTTCACAAATCGAAAGTGCTGAACTGCTCGCCTACCAAGCTCTACTGGCGCTGCTTGTGGCGGAGTTTGCTGGTTGGCCTCAGCGCCAGAACCAGGAACAACAGCATCAGCCATCGAGGCAGCCATGACGCGGGCAAGGCGAAGCAACGAAACAACAAGCAAACCATAACCGCTGGTGGGAGGATACGTAAACCCAAAGCCGCTAGTCCTGTAGACCAGTAGCGAGCTCCGCAGCAATCGCTAAGCCCCCAACTGCGTGTTCCCTTGAGCCCCACCCGCTTTATTGCTGAGCCTGCCCTCGCTCGACGCACACGTCGCAAACTTTGCACGCCAGAGCGCGCTCGCCAAAGTGGCGCAGCAGCATGGTGCGGCGACACAGACGCCGGTTGGCGGCGAAGCGCAGCACGTCGTCGAGCATCTCCTGCTTGCGGGCGCGCATCTCGACCTCGATCTCGCCGCGCTCGCTCTCGGTGCCGGCGCTGCTGTCGACCGCGTGCTGCGTGATCTCCTCCACGCGCTTGCGGTCCTTGGGCGAGAAGAACAGCACGCAGTCGGCCTGCAGGCCGTCGCGTCCCTGAGCAGGCACAGAGTCAGCCAAGTGCGGCTGGCATCAAAGCGATCGGAAAGTGACGTACAGCACGCCCGGTCTGCTGGTAGTACGCCTCGAGGCTCGAGGGGATGGTTTGGTGCACGATGAAGCGCACGTTGGGCTTGTCGACGCCCATGCCGAAGGCGATCGTGGTGCACATGACCAGCGCCTGGTCGGTCATCCAGAGCTCCTGCTTGCGGTTGCGCTCGGCCATGCCGAGCTTGCCGTGGTAAAAGTCGGCGCTGACGCCGTGGCTCTTGAGCGCCTCGGCCAGCTTCTCGGAGTCGCGCTGCGTCAGGCAGTACACGATGCCGCTCTCGCCGCGGTGCTCGTTGATGAAGCGCACGATGGTCGAGGTCATGTCGGCCTTCTTGGGATACACCAAGTACACGAGGTTGCTGCGGAGGTAGGGAGCTTGCAGGCACACGGCCGACTGCTCGAGCTTGAGGTTCAGGAGAATGTCGGCCTGCGTCTCTGCGGTCGCCGTGGCCGTGGCGCACAGGAACGGCAGGCGCGGGAAGCCATCGCGCAGGACGCTCAGTTTCTGCATCAGTAGAGTAGAGTAGTGAGCGAACGAGCGCCATTCTCGCGACAAGTTCAGATCGCAACGCTCACGTACACGATAGTTGGGTCGAAAGTCGTGGCCCCATTCGCTGATACAGTGAGCCTCATCGACCACGACACGGGCGAGTTGTTGCCTCGAGTCGAGGGTCTCGAGTGATCTCATGAACTGCAAGAAGCGAGCATTCGCGCGTTTGATCAGTGAGTGTGATTGCTTGCACACCGAGCCAACGCCAAGAGATGGATACCTCTCGACTCAGAGACACTCGCTCAGGAGTAGCGAACACCAACTTGTACTTGGCATCAGCAATATCTATCCACCCAACCAACCCAATCAATCCAATCGTTCATTTCAATCAATTCAATCAGCGACCTCATACCTCGATAGACGGTGGCGGCAGTAGAAGCACCGATCGAACCAACGAGCGAGATGGTCGGAATGCCCAATCGCTTCAGCTTGAGCACTTGATCGTTGATGAGCGACACCAATGGCTCGATCACCACCGTGACTCCCGAGGTACACACGGCTGGCAACTGGAAGCACAACGACTTGCCAGCTCCAGTCGGCAGCAGCAACATCACATGCTCCCCGAGCATCGTTGCATTGATGGCCTCACGTTGCAGCATCTTGAATCCAGAGTTCCCAAACAACTATACGATACAATACCACAGAGTCGCAGCATTGCAATCTCTCGTGAGCGCCATGTATCGAGGGGATTCGATCTCGACTCGCTCGAGAGAGACTGGTGTTCCTCATACTTGACGATTGGCATCGACGACAATCTCGTCCCAAGGCTGAGGTGCCGACCAGACCTTGGCGGTTCCCGACGGTGGTCGAGCGGCTCGCGTGGGAGTTCGAGCTGGAGCCGTTCGTGTGATATACTCACTCCATCGAGCGATCCATCGCGAGTACGCCGTCGGAGTCGCGAGTACTGGTGATCGAGTGTCTGCCTCATTGTCGAGAGGCTCGAAAGGATCGATGGGTTCGATGGTGATCGGTATCGTATCGATGGGTTGCTCCTCCTTGGTAGGAGATACTTGTTGCTTGTGTTGAATGATTGGATCGATAGTATCAAGTGTCGAGCTGAGCTCCTGTGCTGATGCTATCTTCTTCGTCGTCGTTGTCGTTGTTGTAGCGGTGGTTGTTGTAGTTGTACTAGTATCTTTCTTACGAGATACACGTCGTTTACGAGGAGTCGTGGCTAATGTGGCCGGCAACACTGCAGCACCATCCTCGCTCGTTGTAGGTTCTAACTCGATAGCTATTGTCTTTGGCACTGTATCTGGCTTGCTATTATCTCGTTCTACTACTGCCGTGGTTGTACGCAACGCTGCCGCAGTCACTACAACGTTCTTCTCGAGTAGATCGTTGAGTTCAAGCTTCTTCTTCTTGGCTTTCGGCAACGACAATGAGTTGATCGCACTCGAGCGACTAAACGCTCGACACTTGGTTACGACTCCATGGAGTTGACTATGTGATTGGCGTGAGATTGATAGCAAGCCAACAAGTCGAATGAATCGAATAGCGAGCATCTCTATCTACACTTGCTTGCTTGTGTGTGAGTGAGGGAAGGACAACAGAACAGTGAAGCTCTTCCCTCCTCTCCACTCCTCTCTCACACAACCCCAGGAATCATCATCACTGGATAGATAGATTGCGGGAATCAAGACTACTAGAAACAATTTCATTCCTTCAAAATGTATACAAACATCTATATATACTACCAAGGAAAACGATAGTGATATCATGAATAGAACTCTTACAAACATGTTCGGTACGAATGATATCGATAGAGAGCGTATGAGATGCGAAAAAGCAACAATCAAAAATGACAAACAACAACAACAACAACAAAGAAGTGCAAAGGTACGATAGATAGTTAGCTATTGCAAGCCAACTAGCCATATAGAAAAAAGACATGCAAAGAGATCTCGATAGAGATGAATAGATTGATTTAAGCAGGTGAATAATCAGCCTCATTGATAGTCAAATCAGAGACTGAATCGTACTGAGTCGAAGCACGACGACGACGTTTCGGGACCTCGTTACGAAGCCATCGACGATAGGGAGTATCAAAGATAAAGAGAATGCACGCGATAAAGGCCAAGCACCACACGAAACCAAAGACCGATGCCGCGAGCGCAAAGTCGCCTTGCCACGTGCCGGTAATGTACGAGTCGCAACCGTACTGACCGCCCGAGAGCAGAACGGCGAACGACGTAAAGTGCGACGTCGTGCCGCAGATGAGTGTCGAGGTCGTGTTCTTCGAGAGGCACTTGTCTTGGCATTGCCAGTGGCCGTTCGAGTCAATGTATGCCAGACAGGCCTTGTCGTAGTTCTTGCTGCGAAAGTATTGGAAGCACAGCGTGGCCGCGGCCGTGAGTTGCGACGTGCCGTCCGAGAGCGTGACCTCGATGGCCACCGAGCCGAGTTCGACGTTCGAGTTCGAGTTGGCGCTCGACAGCACCATGGGGTCGACCGGGCCGACCACCAGCTCCACCGGGGAGCCGTTCGTGTTCGACATGCTCTGTGCCGGCAGTTCGACCGACACCACCACTTGACCCGACGGAGTGTTCACTACCACCTGCGTCGTGGTGCCTGGCGACAGCGACACGGGTTGCGAGCTATTGCCGGCAAGCGTCTGCACCGACGGCGAGCCGGGAGTGGGCGAGAGCGTGGTGCCCGTGTCGATGGCCGTCATGATTGGCGGAGGAACGTTGGGTGTACTTGGCGAGGTGGCGTTGACTGGCGGTGGTGAAGCGATTCCCGGCGGAGAGGGAGGAGTCGTTGTCGAGCTGTTGGACGTCGACGGAGTGGCGAGCGTAGCGTTGACTGGCAACGAAGGCGGTGGCGGCGGCGACGGCGGTGGCGTACTTGGCGGAGGAGGTGTCGGCGAGCCATTTTGGCATGGTACGCATGGGCCACCACAATCGACACCAAGCTCACCTTGATTCTGTACACCGTCCGAGCACGAAGCCGAACCGAGACAGCGCACTTGGATGGAGCTCGTCGGTAAGGGAACGGCATTGGTGGTCAAGGTAAAGAAGGTGCTCTCGATGCCGGTCGAGGTCGGTGAGCACGAGAGCGTCACGTGCACGACACTCAGTGGATCGACCGAGAGCGGCAGCGTCGTCATCAGACTCAACCACGTGTTGGGAGACGTAGCTTGATCGACAAAGCTCGTCAGTTGCAACGGAGCATTGCCGGTACTCGAGATCACCAAGCTCGACTGTGCCGAGGAGCCGACAGGAATGGTGCCAAAGTCGATGAGCATCGCCGACTGGAACGTGAGTGCAGCGACGAGGGCGTTCCATTGAAAGGTGACGAGTGTCGAGGGTGCGGGCATTTGAGACGATTGCAACAAGATGGCGATCGAGTGTTGATTCGCCGCCAGTGGCACGATCTGCAGCGTCACTGGCATCACGGCGCTGTTGGCCGGCAGCGTGAGACTGCTTGGTGACAAGGAAGCAACGACGCTCGGGTTGGAGAAGGTATTGTCGCGAAGACCGAGCACACCTCTTCTCGTGTTGGTCGAGTTGCTCGGCGGAGGATCACCGGATTGCAGCGTCAAGTCAATGGTGATAGTCTGCGACAGCGGATTCTGAAACGCGAGTTGGCGTTGGAACGCGACACCACCAGTCAGAGTGCCGAGTTGCGGGTTGCCCGGTTGTACTTGAAGCGATTGCGTCGAGATGCACACAATGTCGTATTGCGAGACGATGCCCTGGAGATCCGCCGTGTAGAGTACGACTCGTGCCGTGTAGACGGCACCCACAATGTTCATGTCGGGTGTACACGACACGATGAGAGGCACCGATTGGCCGGGTTGAACCACCATTGTGGTTTGTTGGTTCCAGTTGATGGCGAGCACGTTCGAGGTCGGAAAGCTGGCAACCAGATTGAGCGGAGTGAGTGCTTGTGTCGTGATCGAGATGGACGCTTGCGTCGTGACAAAGGCCGGTGCATTGGAGATGGTGACGGTCGAGTTGCTTGGCGGAGTGCTGAGGAAACCGCCATCGACCGTGGCGCTGCACGAGAGCGTGTACGTGACATTCGGTGTCGAGAGATCCCACGTCGAGAGCACGAGCAGTTCCGTGTAGGTGGTGGTCGGCGGTATGTTGGGAGGCACCGTACAACGAATCGTAAAGTTGGCGGGTTGAACGTTGATCGGGAACGATGGAATGCCGTCGACGATCGAGAACCACGAATTGGGTTCAAAGGGTTGAATCTGCGCAATGACCAGCACGTCGTACGCAATGTTGTTCATCGTGACGGTGACGGTCGGTGTCGAGAGATCAAACGCCAAGGTCGAGCCGGCCGGTGGATTCGACGAGTAGACTGGTGACGAGATGCAACCGATGCGATAGCTCACCGTCGGTTGTACGGGATCATTGGTCGACAGCACGAGATAGTCGTGAAAGTTGCCGACATACCGAGCGTCGGGAGGTTGGCATCGGACGACAATCTCGGCAACGTCGGTCGGCGCGTTGCTGAGATTCGCGATCGGCAAGCCGGATGCGACCGAGAGCCACGACTTGGGATAGAACGATCCCGATTGCGTGACTTGCATCGAACCAAAGCCAACGTTGCGAACCGTAATGTTGGTATACGTGGCAGCCGTAATGAAGCCGAGAGAAATATTGCCGGGTGCCGATGGTAGACTCTGAAAGGCCGGAGCATACGCGCACGAGAGCGTGTAGTTGTACAGTGGTTGCAGGCGATCCGAAGTCAAGAACGTGAACGTTTCAACATAGGGACTCGTGAATCCAGCTCGCGGAACACAGGTGAACGTGAGATTGTAGCTCGACAGGCCCGACACTACGGCTGGATACGACGAGGCATTGAACGAGAACCACGAGTACTGCGCCAATGGAGCCACCGGATTAATGAACAATCCGCCAGCGTCGAGATTGTTGACAACGATCGAAGCCATGCTGCCAGATGGACCAGCAGGAGGGAATTCGAGTACACCACCATTGGCTGGTGGAATCGTAATGGCTTGGGGAGTCTTGACGGTACACGTAAACAAGATCGAAAGGATCGGGCGGAACGGATCGTTGGTACCGAGTGTAAAGTTGAGTGACGAACTTCCTGAAGCACCAAGAGGAATCGAACAATTGAAGGTAAAGGGAGAAATTTCACTCGCCGGAATGGCCATCGAGCTGTCGAACATGACCGTGATCCATGGTGCAACCGACAGACTCATCGGTGTCAAGGTCAATGGCATTTGGCCAGCATTAGTTATGGCACCGGCCACAAGATACGAGGCACCAGGCGGAACAACTTTGGTAACCGTGAGCGGTGCTCGAGCAATCGGACCAACTCCACAGGTCGGTTGAATAGTACCCGTTGGACAATCACATGTACCAGCCATTGGTCCATACGCAATACATTGCAATGGTGGTTGGCATGAACAACTTCCCGCATTAAATCCATTTGGATATTCTGTTTCAACACAATTCATAACGTTATTATCAAGATCACAAAAGAGAAAGAAAGAGAGAAGAATGAGAGAGAGAGAGAGAGAGAGAGAGAGAGAGAGAAGTAAGAATGATACATACGATAAGTAAAACTAATGAATGAAGGTACATAAAGACCAGAGAATAACTCGAGTCCTTGAACCGCAGTAAAAGTCTTGCCAAACTTGTCGACCGTTACATGAGTAGCACGACCAGCACCAAAGAATGGATGAGGACGAGAGAAGGCGCCAATTGCTGAGGAGTAGTCTTGATTGGAAACAAGAGGAGCAACATAACCGGGAGCGAAATCTTGTGCCACAGTTACATCGACCTTGGTGAGTCCCGATTGTGAACCGACCGAAATCACTTGAGCCGTGGATTGTTCGGCAACTGCGAGTTGATACAATCGAACTGGAAGATCCAAGAGCGGATTCGTGTAATCGAAATGCGACAAGTCCTGCGAGACTGCCGGAACCGCGAGCCAAGATACTGTGACATGAATGGATTTCGTGGCCGAGTAGGAAGACGTGCTCGGATAAACCAAGAGCGCATGGGTCTGGCCATTGGGAGCAGCGTCGCAAGATGCGATCCACATTCCAAGAGGTTGCGGGAACTGCTTGCTCGATAACGAGTAACTCCAGTGGTCGAGTAACGAACCATCGGGAGCGATTCGCAACATGTTGGCAACCGCCGATGGCACTTGAGACACTTGGAGATTGTCAAGGACCACAATGATTCCGGTGCTCGTCGGGTCGGAAACGAGGAACGAGATGCCAAGAGGCTGCTTGTTGATAAAGCTTGGTGGAATGCGCGTCTCTCGAAGTGGAAGCATGACGGACGTGGTGGTCATGGCGTTGCACGTGAGAGCCGGCAACATCACCGATCCGATCGTGCTTGGTTGAGGCTGCATCATTACTCCGTCCGACATCCATTGGAGAGTCAGAATGGTGGCTTGCGGATTGTGGATCGAGAGCGTGAACGTCGATCGAATGGCACACGCCGAAGTGATGGCAACATCGAGCGATACGATCGGTGAATACATGACGCTCGATTCCTGAATGGTGACGAGAGACACGCTCTGCGGAAGGCAAGCTGGATTGGCAACAGTATCGAGAGTCAAGACCATGGAACCGATCGTGGAGCTGTTCGAGAGATAGACACTCGCGGCACAACTCGAAATCACTTGAGGCAACACATTGGCGAGTGTCGAGTAATCGTCGACAAATGATGTCGGTGGATCGACGGTCACCAAGGCCGTTGCAATACTCGAGTTGCCGGCAATCACCATCACGGGCACAAGACTGCGTACATTCATTCCAACGATAATGTTGCCAGTGTCGGGCTCGAGCGACAGGCACGTCGGATGAATCTCAGTCACGCCTGATTGAGAAGATGATGATCCTTGTGAATAAAGTTCCCATTGGTTGTTGGCAAACTTTGAGTCTTGATATTGCTTGAGTAGAAACTGTGAATTTCCATTCACATCAATGTAGTTGCCATATACAATCGTTTCTCCTGATACTGTATATACGCACGCACACACACACACACGCGCGCACACACACAAGATATTAGTTGGTATTCAATTTCTACATGTGAGAGGAGCTTGAGATACCTCGTGAAACAACGTGAGCATTCCAGGAAGATTGATCAATATCTTCACAATCTCCATCGGAACGTGGAAAGATTGTAGTTACACAATTGGAGACGCATGTTGGGAACGATGGTATGAATGAAGCAGAACTCAAGAAACTCAAGCCATTCTCAATGACAATCATGTTGAATTGACCCGCCGTAAAGGGAATGTCGTTTTGCATTCCGGTCGAGAAGCTGAATGACACGATTCCCGCACTCGGAAGTGCCGGCACTCCCATGATCACTCGACCAGTCAGATCAACGATCGGTCGACCGAACGGTAAGCTGCCCGAGACCGTATAGTTGACAGTTTTGTAGTCGGCCTGGTTGCTCACTTGAAGCGTACAATACTTGATGGAGGAATCACAACTCGTTGCTACCAACATGTCTTGCGGAGCATAGAATACTCCTGTTGGTACTTGTGCAAGAAATGGTATGCTCATTGAAGATTGAGATACTATCCAAGATACGAGAGTAAGTTAGAGATACTCTATCAACCAATGAATATTCTCTCTCTCTCTCACTCTCTCGTTGTGTGTGCGTGTGTGTAAATGTACCTAATGAACATGGAGGTGTATTTCCATTCCAACAACTACACATTTGAGCAGATCCAGGTGCAGAGAATGGTAAAGTACCAGCAAATTGACACGATTGTGGATCTTGCATCACTATACAAAGAATGGCATTGTTTGTAAGTTAGATTGAATACACGAGAGAGAGAGAGAGAGAGAAGAGAGAAAGAGAGTGCTACGTACAGTAACTGATTGCAGCAAATTGGCCATTCAGAGTCGAATAGAATGCAAGATAGATTGTACCATAAATATTGGTAGCAATAGAAACGGGTACCATGTTGTCCGATGGAACGATCGGGATGGCAAAGATGACCGAGGAGATCGAACAGCGCAACAACACGGCCGAGGTACCAGTAGTCATGGTGATTGGAGTACGATGGAGTCCATCATAGAATGTAGCCGAATCGAGGCCTTGCGCCTTGATCAGCACCAATATGCCTTGGGCTGCATCGGTGGAGAACGTGACCGTCGCAACGTTCGCTGCGGCAGCTCGAGAGATCGAGGTTGAACTGCCAAAGTCGATCGAGAGTGACCAAGAAGGAGACGTGCCCGAGGATGCAAAGGTCTGGATGAGGATCGATGCTTGCTGTGCAGAGTAGTACGAATCCATTTGACGAGTAACTAACACTGCTTGCCAGTACTGCGTTGATGTTGGATCACTCCATGTCGCTAGGATTCGACGTGTGACACCACTATGTACTGGTAAAACCTAATTATCTCAACAATTATTCTCGTACCAATTAGTATTCCCAATGGTGCTTGAGTGAGTGAGAGAGAGAGAGAGAGAGAGATACATACACTAAGAGGAATGATAGGTTGTTGAAGAGTAATACTCAGAGGCAAGGAAAGTTGAAAGAGACTCAAACTACTGAAAGGATTGGAGTTTGAGGTTCCAGTGGATACACCATTGACTTGAATCGTCGAACCATCGTAGGAGCCCATCAAGAGTGCTGTCTCGCTACCGCCACTGAGTACCACGGCAAGTGAACCGATTGGAGTCGTTGTTTGAATGTGGTAGAGGACCGTTAGGCTCGCTGTGCCGACGAGTGAAGGATCGAGCGATACTTGAACCATGAAACACTCGAGGCTGTTGGGGCAGTAGGTCCACAGCACCGCCGTAGCGCTGAGGTATTGCAACGACGACCATTGGGCGTTGGGGTTCGAGCCCGACACGTCGCAACCGGCACCACAAGGAGGAACGAAGGCGTTGGTCCATGTGTTGTTCGAGAGCGAGTAGATGGCCAGGAACGGTGCATTGATCGGACCCGGTAGCATAAAGGCCGTGTCAAAGTTGAGTGCGGCACCGACTACGGAGGCAGCACCCGCAAAGAGGATCATGTTGGTCGTTGGCATGGCTAGCGCCGCGGTTGCCACGAGCGTGTCCAACCGAGTCGTCGGGGTCACGGTGCCGATGGCCACATTGGTAGCGAGGCTCACTCGATCCATAGGAATGATTTGGATCGAATTGTCGGATCCCGCAAAGATGGCAAAGACATTGGGGTTCTCGTTCATGGTCAACATGAATACAAAGGTACCACTCAATGTCGTTGTGATTGATTGAGTACTCGTTGATGTGTAATCAGGATAGACCAATTCTATGTGCATCATAAGAATGAGACTGAGTCAGTGAGAGCGCGAAATAACAGCACAGCACAGCACAACAGAGCACAACACAGCACAACACAGCACAACATATAAGGGTAAAAGAAAGATGAGACGTACGGGAGGCGCAATCGTCACCACCAAAACCAGTTGGGCAAAGGCATTGATTGATTCCAACACATGTACCACTTTGACAGCGTGTACATGCGAGCCCAGTAGCACTACAATCGGTGCCTTGAATTGCGTAATTGCATACACATTCCGAAGCTCCTCCTCCCATGTACTGACATGAACCAAAGCCTAAACTTTCGTGACAGCTGGCAAAGTTTGCACATACTGTCATCATCATCATTCAGCAGTGAGTAATGAGTGAATAAGTGATAAGTGCACTGAAGAATTTGAGAGAACCCAATCGTACAGTTGACTTGGAACAAGAAAGCTGCATCAGAAGCAACACTGGTATCAAAAGGTACGGAGGGGAAGAGTTGCGCGCTCGATACTGAGCTCTGACCCGCAAGGTTGAACGATCCCGAATTTTGATTGATTGTTGAACAAGAGGTCGGATAGGCGTTGGAGGATTCCGAGAGATACAAGATCGAGGAAGCTGCGAGATTGAACCCGCCGTTGCCGAACGGAACCATGACCAGGCCTCCGGCACCGACACACGTTCCAGACAGCGAGAATCCCGTGATAGGATCAGACACTATCATCGAGCGAGTGGCTTGCTTGTCAGTCATTGGTCAGTTGGGGCCGAGTGACGACAGTACGTACGGAAAGAAGCCACTCGAGGTACGACCAGCGAGTTGGAGAGCGTTGGGAGGAAGGTACGCATCGGGGCTCCGGTGTCGGCCCACTCCGAGAAGCCGATCGCCACCGAATTGTCGTACGCTTCGATCGTGGCGAACGCGGCAACGGGGCCAGCTGGGACCGTGACGTGTCGCTTGTTGGTCGCGAAACTCGTTCCATCATACGCGCTACCTTGCACAAATATGGCATTGAGAGAGGACTCTTGGTTGGAGCTGATGAGACATCCAGTCGCAGGATCAAAGAACACTTGATAGACTGACGAGGTGAACGTCACCGAGTTGGGCATCGGGCATGTGGTCGCACTCGAGAATGGAAGGGAACTTCCTGCTCCAGAGAGATACAACAATGAGTGGGATCAGAAATGGTGATTGAGAGAGAGAGAGAGAGAGAGAGAGAGAGAGAGAGAGAGAGAGAGAGAGAGTATGTGTGAGCGAGCGAGAACACGCGCATAAAATACCTGCACCGTTGGTCGCTCCATAGACTGAGAGCAAACTTGTCGAAGAGCTGAAGAGAATGGTTGGCGATCCAATGGTGGTCGTCCATACGGGAGTAGTTGGTACGGCGCCCAACGAGAAGTCGAGATTGAAGACTGCCAACGAGTATTGCGAGCCTCCCACCAACATCGATGCCGCGAGTTGTTGCAGCATCTTGATCTCGACTACTTGCTGGAGGACAGGCGCTGGAGTCGCGGCAGCTTGCAAGACACGTGTAGCACCCGAGAAAACGACCGACGTATCAAATCCATTGACTACGTTGGTGAACCTATTATATCATGAGAGAGAGAGAGAGAGAAACGAATAAGTATGGAGGATAGATGGATGGATGACTGTCGTCGCTAGATTGTCGCTGTGAAGGGTAGGCGCTTTGAGTGTGTTTGAGGGGAGTGGCGCGCGATGATTCGTGCTAGAAGGAAACAGCCGAGAAATGCCGCTAACGGTGGTGTCCGCATATTCAAACCAAGTAGCGCGGGCCTTGAAGAAATAACCCAAAAAATACGCCCTTCCTTCCTCTATCTAAGAGCCCCGAGAAATGATAACAATACTGATACTTTCAAGGAGGAGTAGAGTAGAAGAATCTCTGGGGTTGTGATGGTGGTGGTGGTATGGAGGAGTGCGTACAAGAGAGCTGTGATATCAGAAGCACCTGTGGCACCGATACTCCATGTCGTCATCGATGGCCACGCAGTCACTTGTAACGGCCCATCTTGCGTGGTCGTCACGAGTACAACCACTTGGTTCTGGTAGCCTCTCGTGAGTGACAAGCTTGCGCGGAACACCAAGCAAGCAACGAGCAATGCTGCTGCTGCACGACGTACCTTCGGACCAGCGACGCACGTGATGGACGCAACCGACACTTGGCCAGCGTTTGCGCTCGAGATCGTGTACACGACGCTCGGCGCACCGTTCGCTGGGTCGATGGCCGTCACGAAACCAGATACGGCAGACGCGTCGCCCGAGACCGCTTGCACGCGCGGTAGCTGGAACGAGGTTCCAAAGGTGCCGACGTGGATAAGAGGCAACGGATTGGTTTGCGAACACACACTCGCACCAGTGGCGCCAGCGGTGTACGCCGTGAACCACGTTACGTAGTTGGCGTGCGTAACCGCCGCGAGCGCCAGTATCGCCACGAACGATGCTACGGTGCTTCGCATCGCCATGGCCGTGGTGGGTACGCGAGCCTCTCGAGAGAGCGAGTACGCCGCAGTGTCGCGGTGATGATCTCCAAACGACGAACGAGAACGAACAAGAGAGAAGAGAGAGTCCACCCTCAGCGCGCGCGAGAGAGAAGTACGCGCCACTCACCGTACTCACCGTACTCCGACAACCGCCTTACCAGAGAGCGAAGAGATACACACGCACAATGGCAGACGCACAAGAGGGAGCGAGTGCGCCAGAGACAGAACGAGACGACAAGAACTCAAAGATGCCGCACTGCTCCAGTGTACTCCAACCTCTCTCTCTCGCCAGCACGTGAGAAGGAGGAGCAGCAGTACTGCGCGCGTGCTCCAGAGCCTGCTGCCGAGAGCGCTGTGGAGTTTTCCGCTCTGGGATTCCGGGGTATGGAGATTGTTGCCGGGGTACGGCTCCCACGAACTCCTGGTCCGTTCGCTGAGCGCCAGACGCAGAAGCGAGAGAATCTACTTCCCCACACCAGAGGCCAGAGAGAAAGAGGGAATCTCTCTGTGTTCTTTTGCTTGCTATCCCATCCTCCCACACAACAACAACCAAAGCACCTCCTCGTGTTGTTTCATCTGTCGATACCTCCCAGTGGAACAAACTACGAGAATGTCACACAATGAACTGCTTGCGCAGTTCCAGATGGTGACCGGTACGGCTGATACCGTGTCACGACAG
>Ga0209935_1003344_pt1 | contig 16733 bp, 27 predicted proteins | sample ThiBio_1000_plan_2_FD_183958 | JGI IMG/M metagenome (GOLD analysis project Ga0209935, IMG submission 183958) | Wastewater bioreactor microbial communities from Cape Town, South Africa - Thiocy_cont_1000_plan (SPAdes) | ecosystem: Engineered > Bioreactor > Thiocyanate-remediating >... | reverse complement strand
GAGTTCGTCGACGCGCTCATATTCGAGCGGGAGGTCAAGTCTCGCTGCAAGTGGAACCAAACTAGTGCGTCTGCTGTTCGATCGTGAGACTGCGCAATCGAACCACAAGACTAATCGCTCGCTGTGTATGTGTGTGTCACACACGCAGTGCGCCAATCGAGAGCCTTGCATCTCGATACGCTGGTGAGCATTTCGAGCATCTATCGGAACTACAATGGTGCGCAATGGCCCTCGAGGCGATGCCGCAGCTTTGCAGCTCACGTCGAGATGGGTGGTGTGCACAGGCGGCTATCAAGGCCTGACGTTCCGACCAACGACCTACAAGAAAGATAGCGTGCTGCGCTGCATTCCGATCAATCTGCATACGCAATTGATGCGTGTCTCGGAGCAGCAGAGCTTTGCCGATGCCGTGACCTTTGAGAACATTACGTTCGGCGCACCGGCGGCGCACTGCTTCAAGTTCAAGACCAACCTGCGAGTGCTGCACGAGACGCGCATGAAGCTGTTGCAACAAGCAACCGCACTCGCCGAGGCCAATGGGCAGCCTGTATGCGCCGCGCTGCTACCGCCTTGTAAGCTGCTACCGACGGCGCTCGTGTCGCCCGAGACCTCGATGAATGCTCCTGTCTCGGCGGGCCTGACGTTCCTCGGCTCCGAACAGTTGCGAAAGTACGTCTGCATGCGTGTGCGTGTGGCAGTTGGAGAGTGCCTGACTCTGGCGTACAACAACAACAACAGACTGGAGGAGGTCGAGTACCTGTTAATGGAGCGCTCGGACGTGTGCATTCCGCAAGCGTTGGCGGCGCTGGTGACTTCGTTCTTACAGGTCCGTTCCGTTACGAACCTCGCGTGTGATGTACCAAACTCATCCTCATCTGACGATGATCCGTGCGTGGCACAGAAACTCGAGCTCTCGATCGATAATTCTGCCTTCCAAGAGCAACTGGCTGCAGTCGGGTACGACGACAGCGCTCCTACCGCAAGACCTACAACCATGGACTCTAACACGAGGGCGTGAGGACAGCTTCTTGGTGCATTTCGAGAGCCTCCTCAGCACGCACGGCTCGGAGATTGGCATGCTAAGCGACATGGAGTATGCCGTTCGGTGCCTCTCGCTTTTTGCGTTCTCGGTACGTCGCCGAATGCAGCAGCAGCAGCAGCAGCAGCGGCAACGACGACACTTGGCCTTACGTGTGCACGCGCAGTTCCGTGCCCACGATCACACCGAGGTGTCGTGCAAGTTGGTCGGCCTGTGGATGGAACGCCAATCGGGCTACGATCTGACGATACAACCAGCGGGGCCATTTGCGTCGGTTCCACCGCAGTTCGTCATTGAGATCATGATGCCGCAGACCATGTACCGCTTGATGATTCCATCGCTCCGCGCGCCCGAGAAGCTGGTCACCGTGTTCCCGGTCCTCTTCACCCAGGTACGGTAGCCGCACTCGTTCTCGATTGACTCTCTCTCTCTCTCTCTGTCTCTCACACAAGCAAACTGCTGATATCGATTTCTTGCTTGCTAGGGCATCAACGAGAACCAAACGGTGGCGATTCGCCTGGGCGAGTGCAAGCTCCAGGAGGACATCAATATCGAGAACCTTGACCGATTGCAATACTACTTTGCTCGCTATCGGTACGCTTGTTGCAAGGTGCAATCGGCGCAGCATCAATCAGGTCGAATCTGATCGACAGCGCGCGTGTTGGTTGCTGCAGACGATTCCGTGAGGCTCGAATTCAGACGCAGCCTGATAAGGTGCTCGAGTCGCTGGAGCTCGAGTTCCAGCGCATCAACGCCATCATTCGAACGTCGAAGAACGAGAAGAACGTCGAGATCCTACCGCTGACAGCCGACTTTACTCGCCGCCTGCATGCTGGACGCTTGACGTCGTGCAAGAGTGCTAAGGACCGAACGTCGATGTCGATCACGTGGGAGCAAGCGCGCATCCTGAATCAACAGTACGTAGGAGGTGAGAGATATGAAGTCTGATTGATTGATTGATTGATTGATTGGCCGGCGGCAGATTCGGAGTTTCGAGCCAAGATATCCCCAAGATACGCGAAGAGATGCGCTCGAATGGCGTTCGTCGCGAAAATGCCTTCAAGAACATTGGTACGTTCACGAGCAAGCGAGCCAGCAAGAGAATGCCGGCGACTCCGCTCACGTTCACACATGGCGTAGGCAAGCAAAAGTTTGCCTTCAACAAGCTGCAGCTCAAGCTCATTCCCGAGGAGTACCGAGCGCCAAAGGGAACGGGAAGCGGCACGGCTCGCACGTAGAGCTGAATGGCGTGGTTGTGTACAAAAGAGAGTTGTGCGATATCGAGCATCGTAGCCACAGTGGCGGGCTATTGATTGTGCGTGTTGTGTACGGCTGGTTAGAGTTGGAGGTGGAGGTGGCGTTGTTGCTTTTCTCGCTGCTTGTACGAATAGATGGATCGATCGATCGATGCCTTGCAGGACAGAATGAGTATATGAGTGTATGTATATATGCTCATGCAGACATCAGGCTGTCGGTGGCGTGTATAGTAGCGCGTCATCGTCGCGCTCGTGCGAGTCCTGCACGTTGAACTTGAGTGCCGCTCGGAAGCCTTCGACGCCCTTGCACGACAGCAGATCGTCGACGCTCTGGTTCCAACTCACACGCCACGGCGTGTTGTCTTGCGTCGGATAGAGAATGTAGTGCTGCGTCATGAAGATGACATCGAACACGAGCGAGAAGATGGCCAGCAGGAACTTGGTCCAGTTGCCAGTAAAGTACGACCAATCGTCTGTGGTCGATTGTGGAGAGAGCACGTATCAGAGCCCAACAAGCAGCCGCTCGCGAGCGGGCACAGCACGTACCGTTGTTGATGGCATCGAGGAACGACTGCGCGATCGAGAAGATGCCGCCAGTGAAGTCGAGCAGCACCTGATAAATACTCCAGCCCAGAGTGCTCTTGCGATACCAGTTCATGTACGCCTGAGGCACGTATTTGACGAGCGTGACGCCGAGCTTGACGTAGCTAAAGAAGTACATGTAGTCGAGCCACGAGACGATGGCGAGGCAGCTGAGGATCAGCAGCACGTAGATGACGAGCCACGTCGTGGTCACGAGCGACATGCACAAGATCGAGTTCACGTTGTTGGGTCCTTTCTACGCTCATCGCCACGAAGGAGTGTGTGCCACTAGGTGTCAGATACGTCTGCATTACATTGTTGCAGAATCGAGAATCGAATGACTCGCATTGCATCGCATCGCAGAGCGACTGACCTTGTAAATGAAGCACTGGAAGATCGTGAAGGTCGTGATCGCGAGTGCTTGGAGCGCGAATGCTACGTCGTTGGCCTGTACCGGAATGTCGTCTGTACCGGGATGCGCAGCAAAGTACTCGGCTATCATCATCAACGATGTGAGGCGAGCGGTTTGATTAGTTGCTCGAAGCTGGCAGAGACGCGAGTCGACGACGATGTGGATACGCTCAGCACCTTGCACGGTCTTGTTCCAGAAGAAGGCCGCATTGAAGATCGAATAGCTGAAGAATCCGAGGAAGTTGTAGTTCAGAAAGTCGAACGAGAGGCCTTCGACGCTGGGGATGTAGCGAGCGAGTGAGCCAGCCAGCCAGCGATGCACGAGATCGAGTGAGTCGGTGGGAGCGATATCATCGAGCGAGTCGACGTACGTCTTGCGATTCCAGTTCAATATCACTTGAGGATAGAACGACAAGGACCATGCCAAGAAGTAGATCCAACCGAATGTCGCAGATACGAAGCTCAAGAACGCGTTGGCCATGATATACAAGCCAAGCCAAGCCAAGCCAATGCGCGATCGTGCTTCGGATTGATGGATTGTTTGTGTGTGATGGCTGGCTGGCGAAGAGAGGACTGACGAGATATTCGATTTACTTTTCCGAGTGCTGCTGAGCAATCGGCTTACAACGATTCACTTTGTTTCATCATTTGTTTGCTCGCTCGCGCACAACAACAACAACATCGCTCGATCCGCAATCAGCGATGGCTACTCGTGTAGCATCGACCGATGACGGCAGCGGTGGCGGTGGCAGTAGTAGTAGCAGTGTTAGTAGCACCGTCGATGATATTCTACGGCAGGTATCGGATGCACAGCGCAAGCAGATCGACGACTTGTTCTCGCTGTGTGCCGAATCGACCACGATTGCGCTGCGCGACGATCATGAGGCCGCGCTGCCGGCCGAGCGATTCATCACGCTCATGGGCCTCCGCAAGATCGCTGGCAACCTGTCGGACAAGGAGTTGCAGCAGTTGTTCGATCGATTGGATCAAGACAACGACGGACGCATCATGTATCACGATTGGGTCGTCGGCTGCGCCAAGTGGATTCTCGGCCTCAGCTTCCCTGATGCATCGGCCGTGCGATCGAGCAGCAACGACTCGGGACTGCATGGAATCGACAACACTGGCAGCTCGAGTGTAGTACACACCGACGAGAGCATTCTCCAAGCAGAGATCGAGTCGTTGGATATGGTGCGTCTCGAGCCTCGTCGATCGTCCGAGCACATCGACGTGACTGAGTTCGTGTCTCTCTCTCTCTCTCGCTCTCGCACTGTACCGTGCTATCGTAGAAGGTCAACGTGCTCAAGGAACAACTGGAGGAAGCCAACCTCATCAACAGTCGACTCGACGAAGAGGTCGCGCTGCTCAAGCGAACCATTCAAAGCGAGAAGAACGCCAATCAGTACTCGCAGCATTCGGTGTCGCTGCTGCAATCCGAGGTACCATTCGGTTGTTCATTCGCTGCGAGTGCAGTTGCCCACAGGTGTGGGTGGTGCTAACACGAATGCCTCTCGATGATAGCTCGAGGAATGCCGCAAGGAGCTCGCCGATGCCATGGCCACTCGTCAAGAGATGCGCAACCAGATCGTGCTGCTCCAACGCCGCATCAACGACGCAGAGGGTGCGAGTCTCGCGTTCGATTCAATCACTCGATCGCTCGGCCACTCACTCACGATCGAGTATGATGACGGCTTGTAGACCGCGTGCGGCTCTCCGAACAACAGGCGATGATTGCCAACGAACAGGCTCACACGCAAGCCAAGGCCGTCGAGCGCATCTCTGCCGCCAAGGAGGCGCTGAGCAAGCGCGTTCAAGAAGTACGAGCTCGACCATTGACTCCCTTCGATGTACAGCGTGCGTGCTGATAACCCGCGCTCGCTGTCATGTACAGCTGCAAGACAAGAACGCCGAACTCGAGGACAAGCTCGAGAGCTCGGATCGGCTCGCGCAGCAACTCGAGAGCGCCAATCGAAAGGTCGCACAGCTGCAGCAACAGCTCTCCGACAGCGAGCGAATCGTGCAACACCTCCAAACGACTGTCTCTCGACTCGAACTCAAGCTGGAAGAGTACGTACGAGCCGATCCAGCAGCTGGAGGCACTCGTGCACTGTAGCTGACTCTCGATCTCGGCACAGCGCAAGTACGCCACGCACTCTGGCTGCGTTTGCACCGATACTTCCACAAACCATGCATCAAACCGACCAAGAGTTTGAGGTTCGTTCGCATTGATCGTGACGCTACTACTGCTGTATTTGCTGCTCGTGAGTGAATGGGCGGTTGTTGACGTTGATGACGAGAAACTCTCTCTCTCTCTCCCTGCGATGTAGGACTCGCTCCTCAGCGAACTGATAACGCCGATTCATGAAGATGCCAGCGAGTCGCTGGCCGCAGAGCTTGCGATTGACGGTGATGATCTTGCACTGCTTCAAGCAGCCGATGAAGCTACAGCGCAACAGCAACACCACGAGGGATCGTCACTTGGCGAGCTTGTGGAAGTCAGCGAGCCGCAGGAGCAACCACAACCAGCGGAGCATGTCGTCGAATCATCCGACTCACTGGGGCAGCCAGAGATTGCACTCGATGGTGTCGATGAGGTGAGTGAGCCTAGCACACGAGATGATCCACCTCACGCTTCAATCGACAGTGTCGCAAACGAACCGTTGATCGAGCAAGTGGCACACGAGTCGTTGATCGAGGCACCGATCGAACAGCCCCTGATCGAAGCACCACACACAAGCACGCTGCATTTCGAAGAGCTACACCGACTTCAAGATCGTGTTTCACAGCTCGAACTCGAGAACCAGCAACAGCGTGAGCGACTCGATGAAGCGTCTCGCTCGAACTCGACTCTGAGTGAAGTACTTGCGGCAAAGGAGCTCGAGCTATCGAACCAACAGCGAGCCCATGCACAGCAGCAGGCTCACCTGACTCAACAAGCGCACGCAGCACAGGCGGCTCTCGTACGCCACCAAGAGCTGCTGCGCCAACTCGAGGCTCAGCGGGCGCACAGCGAGATTGAGTTCACTGAGCGCCTCGCTGAGAAGGAAAACAGCCTCGCGGGCGATCGAGCACAGTGGCAGCAGCAGCAACAACGGCAGCAAGAGGCTCTGGCGGCGCTCGAGAACGACCAAAGCAAGGCACAGCAGACGATCGACACGCAGCGTACGGCGATTCGAGAGCTCGAGCGAGACAAGCAGCGCCTGGTCGAACAGCTGGCGCAGCTGCAAGAGCTGCAAGCAAAGACCACCGACGAGCACACCAGCTCGCAGCACGCACTGGCAGCACTCGAGAGGCAGCACGCCGAGCATGTCGCACGTCTCGAAGGTACGGTCTCACTGCGTGTGTGTGTGTTGAGCGAAGTCGCTGCTCGCGTGTTGCTGACGTGGCCGTTGCGTGGTGGCACAGCTGCATTTCAGGCCGAGCGTACCGAGTTGGAGCAGGAGCGCGCGCGACTCGAGCAAGAACGCACCAAGACTCACGAGCAGCACGAGCGTGATGCCAACCGCGAGGCTCTCGAACGCGAACGACTCGCGGCCGAGTTGCAGGCGAGGACCGAGGAGTGTGCATCGTTGCAGGAGCAGTCGCGCCAGGACCGCGAGCTGCTCGCCAAGCAGCAACGCGAGAACGCGGCTCTTCGCGCGCAGGCCATCGCCAAGTGCGAGCAGCTGACCAACGAGAAGCAGGCGACGATCGCTCGCGCCAAGGCCGAGATGGCCAAGTGGAACGACGCCTACCAGAAGGTGGTCGAGCAGGCGACGGCACTCAAGGAGGCGTACGATCGCCTGCGCCAGGAGTGGTGCAAGCAGCAGGAGTACATTGCCGAGCACAACATCGACATTCAGCAGCACCAGCAGCAGGTCGAGCAGCTCAAGCAGTCTGCCGTCGCCGCCGTCGCCGTCGCAACGAGTGCCGCAAGGGCCGACCGCACGCCGCCAGCGTCACCGGTTGCCGCTGCAGCACCACCAACGCCAACACCGCTATCGTCATCATCGCCCGCTGCGTCTCGGCCCCAACAGCAACAACAAGAGACGCGCTCGCTCTACACCATGTTCATGTCGGCATCGCTCCAGCGACCGGCGTCGATGAACGTGCGCATCCGACCTCCATCAGTACCGAGCATCCACAGCCAGCCATCTGCCGCTCCGATCTCGCTCCAGGCCATGTTTGAGGCGCAACAACAACAGCAGCAGCAACAGCAGCAGCAGCAACAGCAGCAATCGACAATGCCAACGCCCATGTTTCAGCCGTCTGCCGGTGGTTGGATGTAAGAGGTAATGATTGAATTCCTGGTTGTAGAGTTTGTGAATACAACAAGATCGAGCGCCGAAGGGAGTCACACAACTCTGCCGCGTGGTGGGCGAGCCCACTGGCGGGGCGTGCCGCTTAATAATGGCGCGCGCCGCCAAACATGCTCAAGATGTTGGCGTTGTTGGGGTTCTTGGCGCCGACGAACTGCGGGTGGTCCTTTGCGATAGCGTTGTAGAGGAACTCGGCAGCGAGTGCGTTGGTGATTTGCGACGGGTGGAAGCTGCTCTCTCTCTCGGTTAGCATCGACAATCGGGCCAGTTGCAGCGGCGAGCGGGCGAGCTGCCGTACCCATCAACAGGCTCGATGAGCTCGTAGAGCGCCTGCGGGCCATACTTTTCGGCCCAATACGCGACAATCGGATAGAGCGGGAAGTTGTAGTACGCCATATCAAAGTTCTTGTACGTGTAGTTGCCAATGATCTACGAGAAAGAGTGTGAGAGAGAAGTGAGTTAGCTGCACGCTCAACAACCAACGCCTCCAGTGGAGTACGTACCGTAGTGTAGACTTGGTTCAACTGTTGCGCACGAACGGCGGTCTCGTTGCGGACCGTACCGTTCGAGTTCATCCAGCCCCAGCACGGGCTAATGTACAAGCCTGGCCAGTTGGAACGCGTGTCGTGTCAGCGATATCGCACGCGCGGCTGACAGAACACTGGAGACGCGTACAGTTGAGGTAGTCGTAGAGCTCGGCATACGTGCATCCGATCGGGTGCGTGCGGTTGTGCATCACGTCCCACAGCACTCGGCCGTCGACCAAGCCGACGAACACCACGTGGCTGCCAGCCGGGAGCACCGTGTCGAGGTAGCTGAGCGACGCAAGAACGTTGGTTTCGAACTGCTCGGGCGTGGTCATCGAGCTGGTCGAGTGGCCCGAGTTGCACACGTCGTTGCCGATCAACGCATAGAATACCAGCGCTACACGAAATACGAGCGACAACGACTCGGCATCAGGTGAATTGTACGGCGCCACCAACCAAACGAGCGAGAGGGGAGGGAGGGAAGGGCTGGGCTGTACCAGGTTGATCGTAGGTCTGGTTGCGTGCCATCGACATGATGATGCCGGGCGGCGCCATCGAGCCAGTGCGAGCACCATTGACGCCAATGTTCTGGTAGTCGCGGAAGTTGCATTGGTTCTGTCGAGCGAGGGTCCGTCAGCATCGCGCGTACAATTCACACAGCTCGCGATCGATCGATCGAGCGATCGAGCCACACGAACGTACGTTCTCGAGCAACTGGAGGTAGATGCTTTGCAGCGGTCCTGGGCAGTCGCCGGTGGTGTCGTTGAGATGGCCGGTGCCCCACGAGCGATGCGGCCAATCGGCCTCGTTCTCGAGCAGGAACAGCAAGTGGTCGAAGGTGTTCTTGTTGAGCTCGCTCGCGTTGAAGTACTGCGGCGGCAGACGGAAGTGCGCGGTGGCCGAGTCGCCGAGACCGATGAAGCCACGCTGGTCGGTGCCCTCGCAGTACAACTGTGTCGCTCGCGTATGGCGTGCGTCATCAGTCTCACTCTGGGAGCAACATTGGCCGGTTGATTGAGACGGAGAGAGAGTGTGATGTGGTACGTACGCTCTCGTACGAGTTGCCATGCCTGTCGGCGCCCTTGATGCCGTTGCAGTTGTGGTCGATCGCAGGCGGGAAGGTCGTGTTGCGACGGCCGGGGTAGATCTGGTTCGAGAGGTCGTCGCAGTCACGGCCACGCCAGTCGGCTCCGCGGAAGGTGTTGATGTCTTGCGTGCGTCGAGTCAGCGCATCGAGTTGCGCCGTGGTACGAGAAGTGCAGCTGGCCGCTCGTACCCGAGAAGAAGTCGCCATCAAAGTCGACGATCGGCAGATGCTTGCTGGTCCACTTGTTGATGAGCTCCTCGAGCCAGGTCCAGATCGACAGCTGCGTCGCCACGAGCGAGCGAGCGAGGGAGTGAGTGAGCGAGTGTGCGAGCTGTCTCGATGTTGCGACAGCAACGAACCTCGGGATTGACCTTCATGCGCGGCAGTTCGATGTTGGAACGCTTGTTGGGGAACAAGCGGCACGAAGGGTTGGTGCAGACACCGAGCGAGAGACAGATCTCGTCGGGCGACGCGCGGTTGCCCACGAGGTCGATCAGGAGCTTGCCGTACTTGTCGAGGAAGTTGACGCATCTGCGCGAGATCAGGGACGGCTGCCGTGAGCAAGGTGCCAGCGACAGAGCGAGCAAGCGAGGGCGACGTACGGGTTCTCGAACGGAGTCGGTAGCAAGAGGCAGAGATACTCGAGCGCCTGGTCGACGCCCTTGTCGTGGATGACGCTCAGCTCGAGCACCAGCGTCATGACTGAGGTGCACGCGGCGCAAGGCACGCCGCCGTTCTCGGCCGCCTGCACGGGTCGCACCGGCATGGCGACGAGCACCAACAGAAACAAGCTCGCCAACGTGACGGCGGCGAAGCCGAACGATGAACGATGAGAGTTGAGTGGCATCGTCATCGTGGAGGGAGGGAGGGCTGTCGGAGCGTGTGCAGCAGCGGCAGCGGGCGAATGATGAATGAAAGAAGAGCGGAGGTGCTGCTTAGGCTCATTGGTCGGATATCTGGGGGCCAGCGGAACCAAGCTGGCTCCTGTGCACTCGCTGTGTCTCGCCAGACATCGAGCCAGAGGATCGTCAGTGTCAGTGATATGTGAGTTGTCAGATTTGTTATTGCTTGCGTGCCAGGCGATGCCAACCAGCGGTGTCGGATCAGCAGCAGGCCCAGCACCTCAGTAGTAACCGACAGCGACCCTCTCGCGCCAACCACTCGCCCTCCTGCCTGCTGCCGCACGCTGCTCGCTCGCTCCCACCGTCCCATCCATTCAGTGAACCCCCCAATCCTGTGTGTGATCGCTTCTCTCTCTTTCCCCTCAATCTTACTGGCCTCCAACCATTGTCGTTGCTGCTGCGACGCTCGCGACGAACCACAATGGACACGTCGCTCGAATGGCCTGCGATGGAGCGCTCGCAGCCGTCGTTGCTCCGTTCGGTCGATGACTCGGCCGTGCCGTCGAGCATCAAGAGCTCGGCGAGCAGCAGCAATTCGAGCAGCTCGGTGGCGGACGCCAGTAGCTCTCGACGCAACTCGACTCGCGTCGTGTTTCTCAACAGCATCGGAGCGACGCTCGCGACCTCGATGGCGTCGCTCGACGAGGCCAAGATCGTTCGCACGAACGCCTCCGGCACCGAGGCTGCCAGCAGCGCGCCGTCGTCGACCGCGCGCCTGTCGCTCAACTTCTCGTGGGCCTATCCGCCTCTCGTGCTGCACGACCCGAACGACGCGATCGCCAAGGCCGACTCGACCTACGAAGGCGTCCTGCCCGAGATCGTCGCCATCTCGTTCGTCGGCTACCGCGTGGCGCAGTGCCTCCACCATGTGAACCACAACCTGCGCGTCGCTGGCGCCGCGGCCACCATCGTCGGCATGATGTACTTTGATCAGATGCTGCATATCATCGTGCAGACAACGGCCGATGCAGCACAGGGTATGTGTGGTAGCTCTTGCTTGTTCTCGAGACAGGTTCAACCGATTGACACCATCGACCTATCGCGATGCGATGCGATGCGATGCGATTGCAGCGGCTGTCAGCACAACACAGCCCGAAGACGTGATCCAAGCCAAGGCATTGATCGAGTTTGTGCGCCACGAGATCGAGGCCATCTCGGGACCTCTTGGACCGCACGCGATGCAATGGTCCGCGAGTGCGCCGCCACCGAACGCCACCGAGATGCAGACCTACACCGAGCTCCCCATTCCAGTACGTCGGATCACTCGCATTGCTCGGATCGCTTGGATCGCTCGGATTTCTCGGATTGCTTGGATCGAGCCGCTCACGATGCTTGTTGCAGAGTTCGCAATTGTTGAATCTGTCGCTGCTGTGGCGCGTCGACTCGAGGACGCTGTCGGCTCCGACCGTCTCGTCGTGGCTGGTGGCGCCGCCGATCCTGCGCCTGCTGCTCTTGTGCCCCAACAACGACCGCTTGCCACTGTTCCGCCGCGCTCTGCTGGCGGCTCTCGCTCGCTCCACCATCGAGGAGAAGGCCGAGCTTCACGTGGCCGTCGTGCTGACGTGTGGCGTGTCGCTGAACGAGACCCTCGCGCCCAAGCCGCTGTCGTCCTCCACGGCGCCGATTGTCGACATTTCGCTCGCCGACGATTCCGATCGCTCGTGGACCACCAAGCACATCCGCAAGGCCATCAGCGGTGGTCTTCGCGGCGACAAGGACAAGGATAAGGACAAGGATAAGGACAAGGATAAGGACAAGGACAAGGACAAGCTCAAGCGTCCTAAGCATCGGCAGCGACCACGCAGCGCTTGTGACCTGTCGGGCGAGCTCTACTTGGCTGGCGCTCCGAATGGCGCCGACTCTCCGTCCGCGGCCTCGAACGTTCGACCTCTATCGCCTCCGCTGACGACGCCATCGTTGTGGTCGGCTCCACCGCGTGAATCCGAATCATCCTCGCCCAGGGGGGCGATCTCCCCGCCACCGCCGCCACCGTTCGCCGAGTGCAGCGAGGCACACTTGCGCTACGTGCTGAGCGAGATGCGACCACAGTTCCTCGAGTTCCTCAAGGACACGTACAGCCAAGAGAATGGCGAGTTCTGGTACGCCGTACAGGAGTACAAGAGCGCCGTCAGCAAGGATGCCGGTGTCGGTGCGTCCGAGTACGCCAAGAAGTTCATCTACGAGACGTACATCAAGAGCGGCGCCCGCTCCGAGGTCAACATCGATTCGCATCATCGCGAGTCGGTCGACGCTCGCCTGCCACTCGTCGACAAGGACGGCACGCTATTCGATGAGTGCCAAACGCAAGCCTTCCTGCTGATGCTCAACGACTCGTTGGGCAAGTTCATTCGCAGCCCCAGCTACACGCTCTACACCGCTGGCGCCAAGTCACTCCGCCCCATCGCCAAGAAGGACAAGCGCTGATGCTGTCGCGCAATCTCTCCATCTCTTCTATCTCGACGACGCTCTGCCGCTCTACGTGCGTGATGGCACCCACCCCCTTTTGACTACCCTCCAACGCCGCCGCTCGTGCGCTGTACCTGTACATAGTTGTAGTAGGTGTATCAGATGATATACTTGATTCACTGCTGCTGGCTTCCTGACAATCAATCGGCAGTACCACTAGCAAGAAGAAGTAGTCGTTGTAGAAGTTGTCTATATTATACACTGTTAGAGAAAGAGCGAGCGAGGGAGGGAGGCAGGCGGATCCATCGTGCAGTGGCTTCTCTGCTATTGCTGCTGAGAGCTACCACCGCCAAACAACCAGTTCGACCATCCAGGAGCTTGCTGTGCTGCAGAGAAGCGTTGAAACTCACATTCGCCATACGTTCGTTGAAAGTGTTCACGGACTTGCGTGAGTCTGTGATAGAGCTCGATCAGATGAGTAAGCAGACAACCGTAGGAAAGCAAGCGAGAGAGCGAGAGAGAGAGAGAGAGATCGAGATCGACACGTACCGTCGCGCTCGCTCCGTCATCAATGGTACCGGGCATTCGTTGAGATGCGCAGAAATGTCCTCGAACGATCCGATCGAGAGCGATGGCGGCCCGAGAGCCACCATACTCGATGGCGATGAGGCCGTAGCGCTTGCACCGTTGGTCTTGTGAGAGCCAATCGCACGCCTGCCGAGGCTCCCCATGCTTCCGAAGCTACTGCCGCAACTGCTGCCGCTGCTGCTTCCGTGGCTGCACGCCGGAGAGCCCCACTTGCGCCCGTCGGCGATCGACATTGCACGTGACGAGCTTGAAGGCGATTCAGGAATGACCGATGACGATGACGGCGACGAGGCCACTGGGACGCTGATCGAGCGCGCGAGAAGTGCACTGCCATCGCCGTGCGAACGCTCTCCGCTGCCCATACCAATGCGTTCGGCAAACTGTGGCGCATCGATTATCACTTCCCAGCTGCCAAACTTGGTATCGGGCTGCGCGAGTCGGTGGGTAGTGTAAGTGTCGAGAGTGAGTGAGTGAGCGCTCTCACCAACGTACATTCACCATGTCTGAGCGGGGCATTTGGGCATCAAATGAGATTGGTGCACTTTGTTGTTGTTGGTGCTGTTGTTGCTGCTGTTGCTTTTCATTCTCGGAGCTAAAAGAGAGAGAGAGAGAGAGAGACTGTTAGCCAGAAACCGGCACTGCCAGCGAGCAAGCGAGCGATCGAACCTTGCACGAGCCGAGATGGATGCTAGACTAAACTCCTCGCTCGTCAGGAACTCGAGCATGTAGAAGCAAAAGTAGAAGATATCTTCGCCCTTCTGGTGCCGATCAGCAAGCTGGTGACCAAACATCATCCAGTCGTACGCTGCATCATCACCATCATCATCGTTGCCATCATGACAAAAGCGTTTGAGGCGTTAGCATTGCCATCGTCGTTCTCGCTCTTGCTCTCTTGTCGCCGTACCGATAGTCAAGTAGAGCACCTCGAGCGCCGAGAGCGATTGATGGATCTCGCCATCAGCCCAGAGCGACATGCGCAACAACGAGATGAACAGAGGCGTACGATCCCAACCACTGATACAATGAATGAGTATGCCCGAGTCGTGTGATTCATCGGTGAGGAAGTGCAGGAATAGCTTGAGGTAGTTCTGCGTCAGTGTTACTGTATCGGCAGTGTGCAGCGTCAGCGGATTCGGCTGCTTGTATCACTCGGTGCGTGAGCGTGTGCGCCGGCACGTACGCAGATCCCAATCACGAAAGAGCTTGAGCGGAATGGGGATGCTGTTGATGACTCGATTGTTGACGGCTGGCGAAGGGCCGGTAGTGCGATAAGATGGAGCCACCGAATTGGAAGACATGGACGAACCCAGAAGAGACTTGGTGAGGAACGAGATGGTCGCCCATCCACCGGAGGAGGACGAGGACGAGGACGAGGAAGAGGAAGACAAGGCTGCTGGCGTCGATGCCGATTGCAGCTGTTGCTGGTTCTGTGGCTGTTGTGCCGGCTGTGCCACCTGGTTGGCCCGTGGGTGAGGCCCGGCCGCAGGAATGATGGCGAGCTCAATGTCACTTCGTTGTGATTCGTCCCAGTCGACACGAAGCGTCTTGGCTGTTGTTGTTGTTGTTGTAGCAGCACCAAGACGTCACGATCCATGATGAGCGGTGGGCTCTCTCGACGATGAGCGCGGATATATGATTGCATCGTACCGCAATGTGCATTGGCTCGAAACTGACGAAAGAACTCACAGCCAGGATATGGCGTCGTGGCAATATGAAAGTCCTGTGGATTGTGCAAGGTGGCAGACGACGTCGTTGTCATCGACAATGCCATTGTATCAGAGAGGCTGGCAAACAGACCGACAGCTGGCAGCTGCCGTACCTTGAAGTATCTGCCGTAGCTGTCAGCCTTCTCGGACGACGTGACAGCGACGGATCCCTTGGTCTTCCGATCCTCCACCATCAGGTCGCATATCCATCTGACAACGACGACAACGACACGACGACAACGACAACGACAACGACAACGAGCGGTTGTACGAGGTGAGCGATCGTGTTTGGTAGCAGCATCAATCACATTTGTGTGATCGATGGAGCCGCGTACTTGACGCCGAGAGCCTTCAAGAGCGCAATATCGTTCGCACGCAGCTGCCCGATCACGCCCTCGTCATCCAGCTGCCGGCCTCCCAGCAACGGAGATTCAGGCGTGTTGTTCATGCTACAGCAAGCGCGAATTAGCAAGATAAGGCTTGCACAACGAGCGAGCGAGTGGGACGTGTGTGTGAGAGTGTGTGTCGTTACGTGGTCTGTACGACGGCTTCAGCGAGAGTCGCTAACGTCGAGGATCGACAGATGTACTTGCCTCGCACCCTGCATCCGGCACCATATCAGTACCGTGACACATCCAGCGTGAAGAGGTACTCACGCACAGCATGGCAGGGAAGACCAGTCGAGCGCGCGATCGAGCGAACCGAGCTCGTTGCAGCAGACCTTCGATGCCGGGCAGCGACGACACGAGCCCACGCTCGTCGCCTACTCACATACGCGCGCGCGCAGCGTGCGTCAGCCACCGAATCGAATCTCTCCCTCGATTGTGTACGAGCACGCGAGTGAGGACGACGAGGCGCACCCTTTGTGCGAGAGGATTGAGCGCTCAGGGGCAGCACGAGGTCGAGCGGGTACGTGAGGCAGTACTCGCCGTCGTGGTTCGCGAGCAGCCGCACCATGCTGTCGCGCTTCAATAGCTCGATACATCGCGCGTTGACACGTATCAGCTACGATCGCAACCGCCCCCGTCAATCAATCAATCAACCAATCAACCAAGCTATTAACCAATCGATCAAGCAACCAATCGATCGCTCAATCAATCGCTGGATCGAAGCAGGGGGTTACCTCGGCGCTGTGTCGATCACCAGTGTGGCCATTGCTCGCGAACAGCGTCAGCAACTGCTTGAGCTCGAGGTCGGTGATCGGTGGCGGCGCCGGTGCCGCAGCCGCCGTCGGTGCCGAGGCGAACCGCGACTCGTCCATGGGGCAGAGAGACACGCGTGCTACGACGAAGCCTCGTCGATCGTTCCAGGCGTGTGGTTGCGTGTGGGCTACTCTACTCTACAAGCATGGGTGCTACGAGGCGACACCGTGGACCTGGCTGCGGGTCTCTCGTGCTGGAGTGGTACAACAGACACGTTCGAGACCGAGTCGTTGGTCTTGGTGGCGCGAGAAGGAGGAGGAAGATCGATGTGGTGCGTGTGGTTGGTGGCAAGCGAAGGAATGAACGAAGCTCGCGCGTCTGCGGTTCAAAGAGAAGGAAGGCGCCTGTTGGGGGTAGATAGAGATGGTTCAACGGGGATAGCGAGAGAGTGAGAGAGTGAGAGAGCGATGGTCCAGCTGAAAGGTGTGTGGGTGGTCTAGCTCGCAGTGGGCGGGGTGCCCTTGCGGACGGCACCGGACGGATCCTTCGACGCTGCCTCTGGAGCGGCTTTACACGAGACGCGCCGAAAACAAGGGAACGAGGGACAGAGAGATGGCCTGAGGCTTATGCATCGACCTACAGTATCAAGGAGCGAGGTCAGAAGCCTGTCGAGCAAGCGAGCGAGCTGGTGTGGGTCGCGCGGGCGTACAGCAGGTCGGGCAATGTTGGCGCGGCGCTGTTGCCAAGCAGCAAAGCCTCCGAGCACCACGAGAGCCGTGATGGCGACGC
>Ga0209935_1003340_pt1 | contig 16745 bp, 20 predicted proteins | sample ThiBio_1000_plan_2_FD_183958 | JGI IMG/M metagenome (GOLD analysis project Ga0209935, IMG submission 183958) | Wastewater bioreactor microbial communities from Cape Town, South Africa - Thiocy_cont_1000_plan (SPAdes) | ecosystem: Engineered > Bioreactor > Thiocyanate-remediating >... | reverse complement strand
TCGAGAGCAGAAAACACCCCTGCGCACCTTGAAGCTGGCTCGCTGCGGATTGAGTGCCAAGGCCTTTGGAGTACTGATGCGTGAGGGCCTGCTGCCAAGTGTCAACCTATCGCGAGGTCTTGAATACCTTGATATCTCTCAGAACCGGTATGCCGGCCATACAGCCGCTCACTGGCTCATTCATTAACTCACTATTCGTTGACTATGACTTGTGCAGTGTCGAGGAGGAAGGTTCAGTACTACTACAAACGTGGCTGAACAATATGCGTGGCAACTCTCAGTTGCGCGTCCTGTTGATGGCCAAGACCTCGGCCACATTGCGACTCGTGATTCCGGCGCTCGAGGGCATGCGACTCGAGGAGATCGACGTCTCGGGCTGCTCGATGGAGCCAGAGACTGCCGCCGTGCTGACGCAGCAGATTGCCAACAGCGACACGCTGCGCGCGCTGAATCTCTCTGGCTGCGGCCTGTCGGCCGAGGCCGTCGGCTATCTGCTCGCTCGCCTGACGAGCAACACGCGCCTGCGCCAGACGCAGCTGCAGGCCGGCGGCAATCTCATCACGACGCTGTCGCCCGAGGTGCTCTCGAATGCGCTCATGAGCAACTGCAACCTGCACACGCTCGATCTCTCGACCACGTATCTCAACGAGGAGTCGATTCTCGAGTTCTTTGGGTGCCTGACGCGCAACAGCAACACGCTCGACACGCTGGTGCTCGACGACGACTTTACCTACTACATCTCGTCGCACGTGAGCGGCGTACGCACGGCGCACGCGCTCGCCGACATGTTGCAGCAGACCGGCCTCAAGAAGCTCAGCCTCAAGGGCACGTCGTCCGTCATGCCGGTCGGCATCAAGTCCTTCTCGGCCGACCCCAAGCGCGTGCTCGTGCCGCTGCTCGATCGCCTCAAGCGCAACGACACGCTGCTCGAACTCGACATCTCCAACAACCAACTCGGCAACGCGATCGCCGTCTCGATCGCCGACGTGCTGCGATACAATACGACGCTCGTGGCGCTCAACTGCGACAACAACCGCATCACGCTCAACGGCTGGGCCGCGATCGCCGTCGCCTTCCGCCACAATCGCACGCTGCAGCACTTTGCCTTCCCGGTGCTCGACAGTCAAAAGTGCGCCGCGGCGCTCGGCAGCGAAAAGAAGCAGCAGAAGCTGTACGCGCTGCTCACCAGCATTCAGCTCGCCACCAACGCCAACCAAGCCGCCGGCTTGCATCCACGTCTGCTCGCTAAGCGCCAGCAAGACCCGCTCTCAGCACCGCCGGCCGTGCCGCAACCGCCGGGCACCGCGCCTCGCACCGTGCCGGCCAACCTCGCTCCCAGCACTGGAACGGCCGCCGCGCCGGCCGAAAACTCGTGGGCCACCAGCTGGGACGCCACGGTGCCCATCACCGGCATGGCAGCGCCGGCCGCAGCGGAGCAGGCCGCCATCGTGCACCATCTGCCGCCTGCCGAGGAGCCAGCGCCGCTGCAACAAGCCTTTGCTCCCGCCTTCACGACACAGGCGCCGATCAATCCAGTGTACGCCGCTCAGGAGCAGGCGGCGTCGTTCACACCCAACTTTCCACCGCAGCCCATCACCTATGCCACGCAAGGGCAGCCTGACGCGGGAGCTGGCGGCAGCAACTCGCGTCCCTACGACGTCTTTCGGCAGCCCGAGGTTTGGCAGCAGTCGGTCGCGCCCGATCCAGCGCCAGTTGCCTCCGACGGTTGGGGCTCCTCACAAACCAACACCACCAGCACTGGCTGGAATACCGGTGGTGGCGGTGGCGCTTACGACCAGTCGGCTCACTACAGTTCCGACTACAACTCGGCTCCCGCCTATCAACAGCAACACTACTCATACGACTCAAGTTCGGCCGTTCCCAACTACCCTCCACCAGTCCCGACACCGACGCCACCACTAACACACTCGGCCAGCGGAAGCAACATCTACAACCAGTATCAAGAGTCGGAGGATGTATTTGCATGGCCCTCCAAGTGAAGAGGCGCCTCACTCGCGCACACGTCACGTACCGTACCTGCCCTTCATCGTCATGTCATGATACCAAGCTATACTTTTGTTCTCTGGTCTTTCGTTCATTCGTTCATTCATTCATTCATTCGTTCGTTCGTTAACATCCATCGTTGTACCAAGCAACACGGAGCGAGACTTGAGGAGCGTGCGCTTCACGCACGCAGCAATAAAACAACAGCAAGTAAATAAGAGAGGCGCAAGAGGAAAGAAGTGTAACGAGTCGCATAACAACAGTGGGTTGCCCGCCTGAGTTGTAGAGGAGGTCGTGGTGGCGGTCATCATCATCATCATCATCATAATCATCGGTGAGGTATCAATAGTAAAACACGTGCTCCAGTGTCGTCGACGGTCGGTGTGCGGCACACGAAGCTACGCAAAGTCGGCCTCTCGGCAGCGCCAAACGTTGGCCGAATGGTCGTACGAAACGCTGTACACGCGCCAGCTCATCGCCACCGGGCTCCAGTCGGTCTTGATGTCCGAGATCGGCTGGCTGTGGTAGCTGTGCAACTTGGCCTGGTGCTCGCGAGTCTTGGCATCCCACACGTGAATGTCGCTCTCCCAGCCGAAGCTCCAAACCTGCTTGCCGATGCGCGTCGCACCCGTGATCTGCTTCTTGTGGTAGCCATCGAGCTTGGCGACGCACGACAGATCCTACGCAGGCCAGCCCAGCCGAGGTGTTGGTTGGTTGGTGGTTAGCTCTCACGAAGACCGCGTACTCCGTGCAACTTGGCGTACCTGGCAGCGCCAAACGCAAATCGTTTGGTCATCCGAAGTGCTCCAGACGGTCGATTCGTCGTTGTCGTCCGACGACACAACGCACAAGCCATTGAGCTTCTCCTCGTGCGGTGTATTGATCTCGGTCACGAGCTCCAGAGACTATCGCGCGGCAACCAACGTTCCGTCAACATCGCGGAACGGTACTCGCACAATGAGCTGGGGCGTCAATGCCAATGTACCTTGGCACTCCAGATGCGTATCTTGCGATCTTGGCAAGCACCCCAAACCTGCTCGCCGACCGCCACCAGCGACGATATGCGCGTCGCGATCGAAAACTCGGTCTTGACCTTCATGGTCTGTTGGGCACAAGGTGCAGAGTTAGCGAACTTGCATCGCAGGGCATCACGCGAGGAATGTACGAGCGCCGCTACGTACACCAATGTTGTAGATGCGTATCTGTCCGGCAGTACCGCTCCAGATCGAGCTCCACACCGAGTTGCCGACACGTACAAAGTTGTAACCCGGCGTCGTAATCTCGCGAACCAACTCTCCATCAGAAGCATTGCGGATTTGGATCGATTCTGCGTTCGCCCACAACAGAGACACACACGCATAGAGAGAGAGAGAGAGAGAGATTGTGAGTTCCAGCAAACAGTACACGACACGAGCTGCAGCGCGACAGTACCGATAGTTCCGACCCAGACCGTATCATCAACGTTCAACATCGAGTTCACGCGACGCTTGGCATCGAGCTGGCGAACCATAAACAGATCCTACACAACGCAACCAAATAGTGAGCTCCATTCGTTCGAGCCTACCGATCACCACCTCGACGCTGCGCGCGGTACCTTGGAGTTCCATATTTGAATGATGCCCTTCTCGTCCGCCACCCAGATGCGCGAATACGGCGACGTGTACGCATGGCTCGCTGGCGGATTCGAGCAATCACCGTCGACTGGCTGCGCGAGGCAGACGCATGTGATTGACTTCTGGCCTCCAAGTAACTTGCGTTGGAAGACCGCAAACGGCTACACGAACACCAAGAAGAAAGCAGCAGCCGCACGTCAGCGTTGGCATTAAATCGATGATTATATCGATCGAATCAATGAGAGAGAGAGAGAGAGAGAGAGAGAGAAGAGTAGGCACGGTACGTTATTGAACTGCGCAATCGTGCAGTCTTCAAACGGGCGGCGTTTCTGTATACAATATTCGAGTGAGCTGATGCAAGCCGAGATGATGTACGTTGTACTGGCTCGAAGCATGCGTGGTGGAGGAGGTACCTTTTCAACGAGCGACTCGTAGTGCTCGATCAGGTACTGCATGGCGTCGTTGGTCTTTTGGAGTTGCTGCAACAACAGCTCGGGAGTCTGTTGCTGGTTGTCGTTGGCGGCCCAGATCAGGTTCGAGCTCATGACGCGTGCCAGCACGCTCTCCTCCATCTTGTTGATCTCGCTATTCTTACAAGCTGCAACAGTGGTTTCAGCACCATATCAACCACTAATAACCAATGAACCAACCAAACACGAGAGAATGCGTGGGACGTACTAATATTGAGCATATGCAAGATGGCTGCAATCAGCTCATAGTATGCTTCCGGCAGACTGCTCAACAATGCTTCGGCTCGTTGATGTTGCTGCTCGGGAACATCGGTGTCTACGGAAGGCGCAGTGAGTCGACCACAACCCGATGCACTCTGGCGATCGAGCACGATACGTACCGACGATCGACAAGAATGCCGGCAGGTCGATGAGCGGTGGCCGGCTGAGCGAGCGCAACCATTGCTTCAACAAGCCCGCGACGTTGTTTGGGCTCTCCATGCGGTCGAATACAAAGTCGCCTGCTTCGGCTTGCTCGCGCAAGGCAGCCATCGCGGCGGCGTTGCCCTCGAGGCGGAAGATGCCTTGCACCTCCATGCCGGTGGTCAAGATGAAGTTGATCGAATGCTTGGCGATGAACGGAATGCGCAGCTTCGGGTCGCGGCGGCGGTCGGCTGCGAGGATCGTCTCGAGGTCCGAGCCGAACAACGAGCACTCGTCGCTGGGCGGCTGCGGGCTGGTAGGACGCAACGACGAGCCCGAGTTCGAGGTCGAGAGCAACAATGCGCCCGATTCCTTTCGCACATTCGAGGACAGCACGAGGTAGTAGCGACGCGAGATCAAGGCCTTGGGCACTCGAGACAACGGGTTGTTCTTGAGGCGTACTTCGATCAAGCCCGGGATGCGTTGTAGCTGCAACGATGCAACGCGAGTCATGAGTGGCTGGAAGGCTGCGAGTGGGCGTGCGCGAGTGTGCAGCGCCGTATCATACCGATGCAATTGGAAGGTCGTCGAGCTTGTTGCCTTGAAGATCGAGCTTCACGAGCGAGGTGAAGCGATCAATGTCTTCAGGAATCTCGGTCAGCAGGTTATCCGAGAGATCGAGCTCCTGCAGCTTGGGCAACAGATACAACTCGGTCGGAAAGTACTTGAAGTTGTTGTGATCGAGGCGCAGGCGAATCAGTTGGCGCAGATACATGACGTTGGTCGGAATCATCTCGAGCTTGCTCTTCTGGAGCACGAGCTCGCTATCGGAGGTCTCGGCCGCCTTTTGGATCTTGAGCGAACAAGAGTTCGAGCCCTTGAGTGCCCTGAAGCGTTGTTCTCGTAGCACAGCCCTGTTGATTGAGTGATCGAGTGAGTGAATGGTTGAATGAGCGTGGATGCTTGGATGCTTGCTGACGAACCTGGCACAGTCTTGCATGATGCCGGCGTAGCTCGCGTCACTCACAACCTCAAAGTAGTTGTAGGCCGTAAAGTTGTTGCGCACTTGCTGTGCCTGCTCAATGTTCACGTGCTTGCGCTCGCCGTCCTCGCGCTTGTCGGCATGGTGCCCGACGAGGATGCTCGGGATGCGAGGGAACTGCCTCACGTCTTGCTTCAAGTACGGCAGGAACTACTCGTCATGCATCGCGGCGGGTCAGCTTCAGTGCGTGCGTGGTGGCAGTGGTGTGGTGCGTGCTTCGCAGCGGGATACCTTGGTGATGACGTTGTTCAACGAGCGAGTGTCGATCACCGAGAAGAGATAGATTGCGAGCACGAAGCTCGAGGAGAGCGCCTCCTCGGGACTGGCGGCCGAGTTGTCCTTGAACTTGATTGAGACCTCGGTGCCACACTCTTGAAGCTACAACAACACGCCAACATCACGATCAAGGCCATGCGATCGCGATGGATGATGGAGGTTAGAACTATACGACATAGGTCGACAATCTCGTGCACTGACTCAGTGGCTCACTCACGCGCGAGAGAGAGTTCGACCCATGTCGGTCCGTCTCTCGCGCGCGCTCTCAACGACATTGTGTGCCCACTCCGCCACTCTACGCCATGGGGGCGTCTAGGCACGCCACGAATGTCGCTCGCACCTTGAGAAAGACCGTGCCGTCTTGCACGTCGTCGTGCGAGATCGACGACAGGAACGAGAAGACCAACGACGCATCGCCCACGACCGACACCACGGGCGTGTCCTGTACGCGAGCGCTGCCGGACTTTTTGAGCTCGCGCACGTCGTGCAGCACGCGGTTGAACTTCTCGGACTCGGCCTCGGTCGGCGCCACCGAGTCGGCGCCGTCGTTCTTCTCGAGCTTCTCGCGCATGTTCAGGAGCTTCGAGATGGAGCGATTGCGAATGAGGCGCGGCTTGGAGCTCTTGCGCGTCTGGTCCTCGGAGATTGTGAGATCGTCGTCTCGAGGCGAGATCGTCGAGTCCTCGCTGATGCTCGAGGCCGAGAGCTCACGCTCGATCGAGTCGGGCGCAGCGGTCGGCAGCGTCTCGTCGCTCGATTGCCGGAATCGATCGAAGCTCAGGAAGCTGCGCTGCTTGACGGGCTTGATCGGCCGCGACTTGCTGCTGCTGCTGCTGCTTCCTGTCGGCGTCGTGTTGCCGGAAGACGCTGCCGGCTGGCTGGCGCTGGGGGCGGGGGTGCTGCTGCCACTGCTGCTGCTGCTGCTGCCAGCGCTCGAGCTCAAGGTCAGCGCCATGGCTTGCGTCGGCGAGAGTGCGGGCGGTGGCGGCAGCGACGCAGGCGGCAGTGGTATCACGAGTGGACGACCGCCGGTGGGAGCGATCGCCGGCGGGAGCGGGGCGGTTACGGGGCGCGCGATCGCCGGCGCCGGCGGCGGCGGCAGCGGCAGCGCTGCCGTCGTGGCGCTCGTGGGCAGCAAGGTCGGCACGAAGGGCTCGAGCAGCTCGCTGAAGGCCGCGTCGTTCGAGGCCTCGATCATGGGGCCCAGCATCAGCCGCACGACCGTATGGGCGCGCATCGGAAGCTTCATGGCGGCCCACTCCTCGGCATTGATCTCGGCCACAGAGTAGCACGAGTCGTACAGGTTGTCGCTCAGCGTCGTGAGCCATTTGTCGCGCACGAGGTCCGAGACGCCGAGACGCGCCGCCGTGGCATCGAGCAGGTCCTCAACGGTCGAGAAGGCCAGCTCGACGCCGCCACTCCCGCCTCCGAGAGACGAGGTAACGGAGGCACCGAAAGCCTCCATAGTAATGCCAGGCGAGAGAGAGACAGATAGATAGATAGATAGCACGAGAGGGCGTGCCCGAGAGAGAGAGGGAGATGGGCCGAGGGCGATGAATGAATGAATGAAGTGGCGATAGAAGGAAGGAATGCAGCTCCCTCTCTCACGACCAACGGCTGCTTCTTTGCGGCTCTCAGCGATCTTGCGCCTGTCCCAGAGCGACTCTGCGAGATAGATTGATTGATAGATTGATTGATAGATACAAGGAGCGATGGAGAGATACTGGGAGCGTTACGAGAGAGAGAGAGAGAGAGAGAGAGAGAACGGTACTCACGTCAATCTTCAATCCTTGATACGCGCAGACATTCCAAAGATATCAATACATACAACAACAACGACTCCTCCAACGACTCCAATAACTACTCTTCCGCTCGTCTGATTCACAACAAAAGGCCAACCACGATCACAAAGACGTCGACTCACAACAACCACGTCACAACCACTCGATTGTGCAGCTGCCATGCTCGCTAGTGATCATTCACCAGGCGGCCGGTTGGAGTGCCCTCGACCACGCCCACGAGCGGCTCGTGCGCCTGCGCTGCCTCCACGTCATATCCGATATGCCCTTGCTCGGTCTCGTCGACCAGAGACTCGGCCATGCCGCTCTTGAGCTTGTCCTCCTCCTTGAGCTGCTTGGCGCGCTCGACGATGCGCTTGCCAAAGTAGATCGCCACCACGATGATGATGATGATGCCCACAGCGCCGAGGCCGAGCCACACGTAGTTCCACGCGCCCCAGCTGTCCTGTCCCAGCTGCGAGACGTCTCGAACTGTGTACACCGACCTCACCGGTGAGCGGATGGGCGAATGGGGGTGAACGGCGGTTCGGTTGCCACGTACCGAGCGATCCAAAGTACACGACTGGCACCTGCTTGAGCAGCATACTCAGCATGCTCGCGCTCTGGAACAGCCACAATGGCGCAGCCGATACGGCAAGGATGGCGGTCTGCAAGCCGGGCGGCACGGGCGCCGCCAGGCGAATCAGCACGATGAGCTTGGCGTAGGTGGCGTTGCTCTGGTTGTGCAGCTCGAACATCATGGCCTTGGCAAGGTAGCCTCCGCTCTTCTCGATCCACTGTGTAGAGAGTAGACGCCGATGCAGGTATAACATCGCAACCGATCGAATCGCATGCAGCCGATGCGTGCAAGCCGCTAGAACAGTGAGCAACGAGGCCGAGGCGGAGGCGGCGCTCGAGCATCGCGCAGCGAGCAAGCACGCACCACAGCGCCCTTGCGTCGAATGAGGTATCGGAACAACACAAAGACCTCGAGCATTCCGGCGGCGGTGCCGGCCACCACCACCACCAGGCCCAAGCCCATGCCGTACATGAATCCGCACAGCGAGCAGACCGGGAGATAGGCGAAGGTCAGCGGGTAGTTGAGGATCATGACGATGAAGCCCATGAGTATGTAGCCCCACACTCCCATGTTGTTGATGTACTCAAAGATCTTCTGGATGTTGTCGTCTTTTGTGGTCCAGTACACCAAGGCGATCGCCACCAGAAGCACGAAGATGATGCCGAAGCCAGCCATCACGGCGTAGATGACGACGCGCTTGTAGTTCTTGGCATCTTTGGGGTCGAGCTTCAGCATCTTGCCACGATAGACGCTGGCTCACCTGATAGAAGCAGTGCTGGTGCGAGAGGACGAGATCGACCCACGACTTTGAGAGGTTGCAACTGTTGCAGCTGCTTGGTGGTAGTGTTCTTCTAGATCGAACGATAGCTGCTGCTGCTGGTGCTGGTGTGTCGTGGTGCGCGAGCAGCCGAGCGAAGTGACGAATGAAGCGCCCGAACCTTCCAGCAGACTTTTCCAATGCGCCTTTTCTCTCTCCAATCCACGCCACATAGCCACTTCATTCGCGCATTCGATCGACCACGACTTTGCGGCTGCTACTGGTACACGAGGCCTGGCAGCAGCGCCTCGATGTTGAAGCCGGAATCGAGCACCTCGTCCAGTAGGAAGTAGAGCGGATAGGTCACCAGGTGGCCTTGGATGGCGCGCATGTTTTTCAGCGCCTGTTGCTTGGCGCGGGCGCGCTCGTCGTCGGTCGCCGATGCCAGCACTCGCTTGACGTCTTCGACCGCCTGGAGCGCCATTGCTGCGAGTCAGCACGCTGCTCGATGGAGGCCAGTGAAGAGGGAGGAGGCGCGCACCTGGATCGAACGAAGCGAGTCGCACGGTGTGTAGGGAAAGATGTTGGTGAATCGGCTCTGGTTCTGAATGGCGGTCGCCAACCAGCGGCCGTTGTACGTGGCGTTGCACGTGGGATCGCGCACTTGCTCGGCATCACTCGGTTTCAGTCCCAGGTGCTCGAGCCACAAGGCCTTTCATGGATTCAGCCGTTAGCTTGGGCGAGAGAGAGAGAGAGAGAGAGAGATGCAAGAGGTGCGTACCACTCGCAGCGAATGCGCAAACTTGGCCGCAAGGAAGAACTCTCCGTTCATTCGCGACTCGATCATTTCGTTGTCGCGTATCACGGCTGCAATCTCACTATCTCGGTCTCCCAGCATACTTCGGTCGTTGATGTTGGCCGAACCAATCAGCGCGATACGGTCGTCGATGATGATGAGCTTGCTGTGAATGTAGATTTGGTCGTACACCACCTCGCCATTCATGACCGCGAGATTGCGCAGCGAGAAGAATGAAATGTACTCCTCGATCCGCACTCCCGGATGGTCGCGCGCAAGACGCTCCAACAGCGAGTTGCCGCCGCGAGAGATGGTCTCGTATTGCCTGCACGGCCACGCGAAGGCGCTATTGTCAATAGAGATGTATTCTGGCCGAGTGACGAGAGGCGAAAGCGTACCACTTCATCACGCATTTGATGCTATTGGTTTCCCATGAGCCGCATGGCGTGATGGGAATCAGAATCACGACTCGAAAGACCTCATTATTCTGTCGATCGACAGTTTCGTGATTGTGTATCGGTGAGTGAGAGCGATGGGCGAGCGAGCGAGCGAGCGAGCGAGCGAGAGACACCAGGCGTACCTCGATTGCACGATGCACACGCTCGTACAATGCATCGGCCACCTGATTCTGGACGCTGATAAAGTACTGGTTCTCAATGTAGATCAAATGCTGTGCGTTGCGAATGAGGTCGATATAGCAGTTGTGGATGGAATACTCGATCGCGTCGATCGGCAGGCCGAGACTCCAGGTGCCTACCGAGCGCAGGATCTGCACGTCGCAAGTGCCGCGGCTAAACAGATTCACCTGGGGAAATGGTGCTCGTGCCAATGTCAGGCAGGGATAGTCGAGATGTGAGCCTCCGGCGACCTTCTTCCTCAAGTGATGGTTCCAGCGCTGAATAAAGTCTGTGCGAGTACATCGATGCAAAGGGGGAGAGATTAGAGCTAACGCGCATTGGCACACTCGCAAAGCAGAACCGGGCGTACTCAGTGCCAGATCGCGAGCGGCATCGCGATCGACGCAGCAGTGAATGTCGTGCCACGGCATGCGCGGAACCGTCGTGCGGTCGACCAAGTCCGTGAAGGGCCGCTCGAGCTCGGTAAAGTCCTGCACTCGTGGCTGGTAGTAGTCCTTGCCGGGGAACTTGGTGACGACGTGGCATTGGTCGAGCAGCGTGTGCTCTCGGTCGTCGTATCGGCCGAAGCACAAGTCAATGCCGCCCAAGAATGCCAGTTGCTGGTCGATCACGACGAACTTTTGATGGTGCGTCCAGTACAACTTTTGATAGCGAGCGAGCGCACGGCGCTTCGTGAGCCATCCGTCTCTCATTCTGCGCCAAGCCAGCAATGCACGCACACAAGGACACGCACCTTGCCTCGGCCACCGGGATGGCGGATCACCTTGATGTTCGGATGGAGCTCTTCCAACGTCTTCAGGGCATGAGTACTATTTACAGTGCCTCCTACGGTCTTTTCGCTATCCCACCACAACTGCCGAGGTGCCACACACAAACACAAGTACACAAGTACACATGTACGCAAAGCTGCAGTCAGCCTGGCTGGCGATGCAGAAGATGGCCGTCGGACGATGCCGCTCTGGCGCGTACCAGCACAAAGACGCTCACGGCCTTGCGCGCCATCTTCTGTAGGATCTTGTCGAGTCGATCCTCGACCGACACCGGCTCGGTGCGTCGCAGATACAGCTCGGGACTCACACACCAGCCCGAGATGAAGATCTCGCTCTCGGCAGCCTCGAGCGCGCTGGCGAGCTTCTCAAAGTAGTCCTTGCCATCGATGAACCATTCGCAATGAATCTGCCGTCGAGGCGGCACGAACGAGTTGTACTATACAGCGCGCGAGCACGGTGAGTTGCCACGAGACCGTTCGCTCGAGTTGGGAGTGCTCGATTCAAGAGGCAGCGAGATTGGCGGATTGGTTGTGTGATTGACAGCTTAGTTGCCGACGTACCAAGAAGCCAGTCTCACGCTCGTGCTCGCCGTCAGCGCGAAGCACCGACGCTGCAGTTGAATCGATACATGTGGGTCAAGATCGCAATCAATCAACCAATCAACCAATCGCAAGAGAGCAGATTCTGTGTCGTACCATTCGAGTTGGCGACGCACCAATGGCCTCGGCGACTCGCAGCGCTGGCCTCAAGGTCCGTCACCATGAAGCAGCCGGTTGAGATTCCCTCCCTGCTCGAACGAGCGAATGATGCAACAGCAGCATGGCCGATCAGTTCAGCGATAACGGCAATCGTAGGCAGACATTGCGGGCTTGATCGCGAGGCCTACCTCGATGCAGCCTTGATGTTCCACACGGTGATGTAGCGATGGTGCGTGTTGAACGCCAACGCGAAGGTTCGGAAGAGGTTGCGCGAGGTCCCCCACACGTAGATGCCGTCCTTCTCCGGCTGTGCCTTGGCTTCGCTGGCGGCCTCCTTCAACACGCACATGACCTCACGGCGATCGGGAGGCGAGTCGAGTGACTTGCTCACGACGCAGCCCATCCACACGTAGCCCTATCGTATTGCATTTGGTCAAGAGCCGCACCGCCAGCATCGACAACGAGTGGCATGGAGGCGAATGATACCTTGGGAGGTACAGGCTGCCAGATCGAAATGTCGCCGTATCGAGCACCGGAGCCTCGAGTGTCCCAGAGTTTCTCCCAGCGCTCGGGCGGTGCCAGGAGTGGCGGCTCGATGCCGGGCGATGGATCGCGCACCGCAATGGCGATGGTCGAGCGCGGTTGCTCGTGGTGCGCTCGCTCCATCACGTCGCCGAGGATGTAAAAGTTCGGCGGCGGCACCGGACGCCAGATGGTGCAGTCGTGTGGCTTGTAGAAGGTGCCCGAGTCGTCCCAGAGCTTGACGAAGTTCGGCGGCTCGATGCTGAGCGTGCGCAGGAAGCGACGATCCAGCTCGGACTCGGAATCCGGCGTAGGACTGGCCCTCATGGCCTCCTGTGGTGCCGAGGGGCTTCTACGGAACATGGCTATCGTCGTGTGGCTTGCTAGATCGACGCGGGTCGTGAGGCAGGGTCGCGGCGCGCTGGCGTTGTGGATCGCGCGAGCGAGCGAAGCGAATGAACGAAGCGACTGGCGGCGTAGCGCAATGTGGGCTTCTACGCTCAGCGATTCGGCATATGTTGAGCTCGCACAACGACTGATGATCGCCTCTGGTTTGCTTTACACTGGAGTCAATGCTGTACTCGAGTGGGCTTGAATTCCATACCCGAGTACGAAAAGGCTCTCAGGAGGCGGCTCAGGTCTCCTTCGTTCTTCTCTTGCTGCCTCGCTCGCTCGCGCATCTCCTGCCGCCTGATATCACCAACCAACCAACATCAACAAACACCAACAACATGGCCTCCGTCATCGGGTCGTTCCTCTCCAACTACAACAAGGACACGCCGCAGCTGCTCCGCATCGTCGACCAGTTCACGCTGTTCGCCTTCCTGACCGGCATCGCGCAGCTGGTGTACGTCATCTGGGTCGGCACCTTCCCCTTCAACGCCTTCCTCTCGGGCTTCATCTCGACCGTCGGCACCTTCGTGCTGCTAGGTACGCGAGCTCTCCCCATCACGCCCGCCGCACGCCCCAGCGACAAAGTGAAGCGCACCGCTCGCAGCACGAAGCGACCACGTACGTCGTTGACGTTTTCCATCTCGGTGCGCGTAGTCGGCCTCCGTATGCAGCTCGATCCCGAGAACAACAAGGAGCTCGCAACCTCGCCCGAGCGTGCCTTTGGTGAGTTCTTGTTCTGTGCCGCCGTTCTGCACTTTGGCGTGCTTGGCTTCATCGGCTAAGCGCACAGCCAACGCCAGCAAGTATACAGTGCGAGAGTACTCGCGCCATTCTTCGTATCACGATCGCTACCGCTCTCTCGCTCTCTCGATCTCTCTGTGCATCTGGGACGTGTCAGGTATTTGAGGATGATTGGGTTTATTGGTGGTGCTCTTGGTCGCTTGGGAGGGCTCCTAGCGCCACAGGGAGTACGCGCTGTTATCTCCTGTTGGCGGGTTGGAGCTCGGGCCTCCAGAACTGCTCGTCGTCGTGCTGTTGCTACTGCCTGCCGCCGCGTCCGCGGCAGCCACGCCGTTGCCGGGTGCTGGAGCACTCGGCGGCGCCACGGCACTTCCTTGGTCTGCGAGATTGACGCCTGGGAGGCCGAGAGAGAAGCTCGAGAATAGCGACGAAGACGCAGAGGCGGATGAGCCCGAGGTGGAGGACGACGACGACGACGAGCTCGCTACTGATCGCTCGAGGTCGTTGATGGGCATCGTTGGGCTGGGCACGATGAACCACGGCGGAGAGCTCGCAGGCGCAAAGAACGGCGATACAGGTGGCGACTCGACGTAGGTGCCGCCCACCAGCGGATCGATGGCGCCGCTTGACGGCGCTGCGGCGAACGGCGAGAGCGTCGAGAAGAGCGACCCGACACCGCTGCCGAAGCCGCCACCGCCACCAGCGCCGCCTGCGTGCTCGGCGCCAAACGCCATTCGCGCCGCTGCAGCCGTTGAGTGCATTGGGGCTTGCTGCTGCTGTTGCTGTTGTACGCGGTGGTATTGCGCGAATGGATCGGCGGCGAGGTGGTCGATCGGCGGCGGTGCCGGGGCGCCATTGGTGCCGTTGCGATGCAGCGAATGCGTCGGCGGCCGTGCGGTGCGCCAGTACTCGGGCAGGCCGGTCGAGTCCCAGATGTTGGCCATCGGGTCGTAGGTACTGGCGCGGCCAACCGCGCTCACGAGATCAGCCGTGTAGGGCGCCGTATCGACCACTACTTGGTCGATGGAGCCCATGAGCCGCGATGGCGAGCCGAGGTCGTAGCCCTGTCGCGTCGGAGAATGCGAAGCCACCATCTGCGGGCTGAAGTGCGGCGAGTACGGCTCGGCGCCTGCTGCTCGCGCGTGCATCGAGGCGCCTGCGGCATACTGATGCATCTCCTCGGGAGAGAGATCCATCACGGTGCCACCGAATTCGCGGCCACGGTAATGATGATGATGGTGGTGGTGGTAGCCGCCCTGATCGGCGAGTTGCTGTTGCTGCTGGAGTTGGAGTTGTTGCTGCTGCAGATACAGTTGCTGTTGCTGCTGTGCCCCAGAGTAGGTGGCCTTGTTTGCAGCAGCGGCGTTTGCTTGGCGTCGTTGGCTGGCACCCTGCTTTGCGGCATTCTTGGCTTGCTTGTCGCCATCAGAAAGGCTACGTCGACGCGAGATGCCCGTGGAGGCAGTAGTGCCCGAGCCAGCGGCGTCAATACCGTACGGCATCGACAAGCCCGAAACCGCTCCAGTGCCGTTGCCGTTGCCATTGGTGGTGTTGGTGTTGTGGTATATCTCTCCGATCGCGATGGCGCCGAACGGATCTTGATATTGCGCCGTGATTTGTGCGGCATTGTGGGCCTGCGAGCGTCCGGCGTAACTGCTGCCACCGTGCTCTTGCTCGAGCGCCACGCCACGGTGCGTCGCGAAGCGTCTGTCGCTCGGTACGAACGTGCTGCCGCGGCCAACACCGTAGCCGCCGGTGGGAGCGGTGCCCGTTGGTGCGCCGGACTCCCACTCGGGACTCGTGTCCACGACGCGAGAGGCGAAGCTCGAGCGCACATGCGGTGCCGACGATGGCTCGCCGAAGGCCGAGTTGGTGCGCGGCCGCGGGTACTGCTTGCCGAGACGCCGAGCGCCGTATTGGTTGTGTTGGTAGTGCTGGTACGGCTGGTACTGCTCGCGCCCATAGTACGCCGAGTATGCCGAACCGGGCGCCCCGCCGGCGGCAGCAGCGGCATTCGCGCCCTGGGACTTGTTGTTGGCCGAGTCGATCGCGCCCTTGCGCCCAATGAAGCGCGCTCCAGGATAGGCGGCTGAGTTGTTGGGTGCCGCGGCAGCCATGGCGTCGCCTGCCGCCTCGGCCTTGGCGCGCTCTTGCTCGAGTCGCTTCTTGCGTTTGCGCTCCTTGGCGCTCAACTCGCCCTCGAACGGCGGCGCGGCAGACGTGGCATGCTCGGCCGTCGACGGAGAGGCGCTCGCGTTCGTACCCGAGTTCTTGGCAACGAGACTCGGGCGTGGCAGCGGCTCTCCTGCGCCAGGAAGTGGCGGTGGCTTGGTATCCTTGATGCGAGCAGCCGATGCGCCCTTGGCGCGCTTGTCGTCCTTGCTCGACTTGGTGGCAGCTGCGTTGGTGAACTCAAGCACCCAGTGCGTTTGCACCGGCTCCGCTGCTGCGCCCTCAGCGGACACGGTTGCGTCCGCTGCCGCCGGGCTCGTGCTCGCAGCTGAGGACGTGGCCGATGCAGCTGCCAGAGCTTTGGCGGCGGCCTTGGCGCTACGCTTCGACTCGACCTTGCGTGATGCCGCCACGGCAGTCTTGGCACTGTCGCTCTTGGCAGTGGCTGCAGAGTCGCTTGCTGGTGCTGCGGCTGGTGTTGATGTCACTGCTGGTGGATGGTCGGCTGCCGGCTCATCGGGCTTCGTGACGCGCTTTGGAATTGTCGCTGTGGGTGCTTGGGTCTCAGAGCGGTTGTTCTTCTTGTTCGAAGACTTGCCGCCAGCGGCGGTGGCACTCGAGCCATTGGTCAACGTATGTTCGGTGGCAGCAGCCTTGTCGGCCACGCTACTATCACGCTTCACCGGCTTACCGTTCGAGTTGGTGACAGTAGCGCTCGAAGCTGCCGCTGCTGTGGTAGGTGCTACTGCTGTCGCCTCCGACACTACCACTGCTGTTGTTGCTGCTGCTGCTTTGCCAGCCGTCTTGGTATCTCCGCCAGATGGCGTACGGTGATGTTGCGACGATGCTTCGGGCTGGCTCGGTGCCGACGACGAGGAGGCCGGAAGACTGCTCACGGTGGCAGTATCTGCCGCTGAAGCGCCACCAACGGCCGGCGAGGAGGCTCCAGTCGAGCCGTGTTGTGGCGCTGCTGATGGCGCAGCAAGCACGCACGTGGTAGGTCCGACCGAAGCGGCACCAGCGGCAACCGTTACCGGCAACGGGGATGGTTTCTGGTTGGTACGACAGAATCGCACGATGCCTCGATGTGGGC
>Ga0209935_1003337_pt1 | contig 16765 bp, 21 predicted proteins | sample ThiBio_1000_plan_2_FD_183958 | JGI IMG/M metagenome (GOLD analysis project Ga0209935, IMG submission 183958) | Wastewater bioreactor microbial communities from Cape Town, South Africa - Thiocy_cont_1000_plan (SPAdes) | ecosystem: Engineered > Bioreactor > Thiocyanate-remediating >... | reverse complement strand
AGAACACAAACGAGAGGGTACGGAACAAGTGGATACAACCATCCACCACGAATATCACAGTGCACCTACGGACTCAATAGAATAACGATTGATAACAAAGCAACAACAACGACAAACAGGCAGGCAGCCACCATGTGCTTGCGCATAAATCAATACGGTCACTCAAATACGATACGATATATGGTAGTCTAAACAAAAGGCACACACACACACACGCTCATACACAGTCACACTCTCACGCACGCACGCACGTACACGCACGCTCATACAATCATCGACGTAACAAAACAAACCAACGAAACCAAACCCTAACCAACCAAAACAAAACACCCTCAGCGGAGAGAGAGCCGAAATAACTACCATGAACAGAGAACGGGATGCAAGTAGACGAAGGAGGATAGCAGAGAGAGATATCGGAGGGACATCAATAACATCATCAAACACGCCCCCCAGACAGGCAAGCAAGCATGAACGAACGCACCACCACCGACCTCCCGCAAGCTGCAGGTGCATACCGACCGACCGACCGAGCAAGTGTGGTGCGATCCGTATGTGGCAGCAATGCGATACGATACGATACGATAAACAAATGAAATGCCGAGTGTGAGCATGAAACAGTGCACATTAAGGAGAGCGAGAGAGAGGCACGAGACGAAGGCTCGTTCGATAAACCGCTACTCATCGAGCGCTCTCATGAGAGAGGCGGATAGTCGAGCGAGTCGATATGATGCGACTGGCCAATGTGTGGCGGCAGCTGCATCGCGTACGATGGCGGCGAGGCATAGTGTGCCATGTCGTCGGCAAGGTCCTCGGGAGACGAGGGAGCTTGGTCCGAGGCGCCAGCGGTGCCCTTCTTGGGCTTGCGCGTCGGCTTGTCCTTGCTGTTGCGACGCATGCGCACGTTGGGACCGACCGGGAACGGCTCTGCGAGTGTGCGCGACACACGAGGCGTGTGAGCGGCGTGGCGATGGCGGCAAAAGGAACGAAAGCACGGACGCTACAACATACCCAGCTGACCCAGTTGCGGGCCGGTGCTGTGAAAGATGATGGGGCGACACTTTTTGTCCTCGCACATGAGCGACGAGTTCTGAAAGTGCGCAATCAAGGCCGCCTTGCCTTGGATTCGTGCGAACGAGAGGTCGCACACCTTCTCGCTGTTGAACTTGTCCCACTTCTTGTTGTGGTAGCGCTCGTAGAACGAGATGATCGAGTACGGAAAGATGAAGTTGATGAAGGCGTAGCCGACATTGCACTTGTTCTAATCGAGTGAAACACGCGAGAGAGAGAGAGAGAGAGAGAGATCAGAGATGAGTACAATCATTGCATCGCATCGTCATCGGAATAGTTGTAGTGGTGGTACCTTAAAGTCGATCGGGAGGTAGAAAAAGTCGTACTGGCCTCGGTGGTTATCATCGACAGCGGCGAGCAGCATCTTTTGCGTGTACTTGTTGGGAATGTTCTTGATCATCAAGGTGGTACGCGTTTCGCTTCCATCTCGAACGCGCTCAATATCAAGAATGTACTGGCTCTTGTGCTCACGCTCCTTGATCGGCTCCAAATCACCATGGTGGTGCTGCGCAAGTGGAGGAATCGAGTAAGTAAGTACCCGCGCGCGCGTGTATGGAAGAAATAACACACGTACACGAGGCGACGTAACAACGGCACCCACCGACGTGGTGGCGATGGCAGCAAGGTTCAGTGATGGCACGCCGTAGGTGGCCGAGATGGCATTCATCGGCGGCGACATGGTGTCGCTATCATCACTCGAGGGACTTCGATAGAGCGTCGTTCCGGCGGTGAACGGCGTGCCACCGATGGCCGAGAGGCCGGAAGCGCGGCTCGACGACATTTCATTGTGCCCGAATAGCGACGTGTGGCCGGCGACGGGCCACGAGGCGGCGCCGATGCCTTCGTCACCCAACGACGAAGCTGGCGGCGACGGCTTGGCGATGGGAGTCGGCATCGAATGCAAGGTCGGCATGGTGGGCGGCGAGTTCTGCAGAGTGGCGCTCGGCTGCACTTGCGGAGAAGTGTGGTAGAGGAGGCCATGGTGCTGCTGTTGTTGCTGTTGTTGGTGCTGCTGTTGGTGGTGGTGGTGTTGGAATTGCTGGTGCTGCTGCTGCTGCAGGTGCAAGTGCGGCGGCGGAGCCTGCGATGCGGCCGGCATGATGGGGGACGGTGACGACATGGGTGACGTGAAGGACGAATGCGAGGCGCCGGGCGACAGCGACGAGCTGGGCGACATTGGGCCCGAGACCGGCGTACTCATCTTGCGGCTGAGACGCACGCCGGCGGTCGCTCGCTGGTAGTACATGGAGTGGTGGCCATGCTGCAGCGCCGACGACGAGGTCGAGCGCGCACGATGTGGGCTGTGTTGCGGTGCCGGCATGGTCATGGGCGACTGCGCCACGACGTGCGGAAGCAGCAGGTGGCGACGCGGCGACTGGTTGGGCGAGATGGTGGGCGAGGTGGGCGTCGAGAGCGGCGAGCTCGGCATCGAACCATACATCATGTACGGCGAGCTACCGGGCGACTGCTGTTGCTGTTGCTGCTGCTGTTGTTGTTGCTGCTGCTGGAGCGAGTGCATACCCATGGACTTGGGCGACGGCGAGCCGAGCATCTCGTCGTCCAGCAACAAGTCCTGTTGGTTGGTGAAGCCGATATGCTGTTGCATGCCCTTTCGGGCGCCACCCGGCCTGGAAGGCTCGATCTTGATTTTCTTGGACTGCGTGACACGCGACACGTGATGAGTGAAAGAGATGGCACTGGTAGCAGCAGCAGCAGTGGTGGTGGTGGTTCAGGTTCACATACCTTGATCTCAGTCTTGTTGAGATGCTTCATGGCCTTTTCGGCATCTCGGACGTCGTAGAACTCGATGAACTTGTGATGCTTCTTGTTGGGAGTCTCGCGAATCTCCTTGATCTCGCCAAAGGCACCAAAGGTCTCGAGCAACTCCTCGTTGGTGATCGAGGGATCGAGGTTGAAGACCACCAACGTGCCCTGGTTGACGTCCTTGTCCGACGGGTTGTCCTTGGGGATCGAGTAGTGGATGTCGAGCTTGCGTCGACGCAGCACCTTGGTCTGCAGGTGACGCATGGCGTTCTTGGCGTGGCGAATGTCAAAGTACGAGATCATGACGAAGCCGCGGTGCTTGCACTGCGTGTACATGCTGCGGATCGGTCCGTAGGCCTCGAAGAGCGCGCGCAGCTCGTCGTCCTCGACGTTGCTGTTGATGTTGCGCACAAAGAGCGTGCGCGATGGGTGCTCGCCGAACGGGTGTTGGTTGGCGAGAGACGAGTTGGGAGCCGACGAAGCCATACTCATATCCGAGCTCTACACAGGCACAGACATGGTGATGTTGCTGTGAGTTGGTGTTGTTGTTTCTATGCTGCACGCGCAGATCTCGACCAGTGCGGTGGGTGACACGTACGTGAGTGTGTGAGCTCGAAAGCGCAATCGCTGGTGCACCGATACTGGCCTGCGTCGCCTGCACGACCGGCGAGCCAGGCGAGTTGGAGAACGAGAACAGGCCACCGGGACCGGGGTCCGAGTGCAACATGGACAACACAGGTGCGTAGGCCGGGTTGGAGCCCATGCCGCCACCGCCTCCGCCTCCTGCGGCACCTCCGCCGAGGCCCATGCCGCCGTTGCCTGCCTGGTGCATGTAGCTGGCCGGCGAGGGAGCGCCAAAGAACGACGCGGAATTGGGCGACAGCGGCGGATTCGGATGGGCGCGCGGGCTCTTGCGCGGCGAGAGGAGTTGGTTGGAGCGGCGGCTCGACGGGATGTCATCCATACCGCCCATGCCAAGCAAAAATTCCTCGTGCTCCGAGTGCTCGACCACTACACGCCACACCACCACCAACAACAGGCGGCGCTCAACCACAGTGAGTTCGTGCCAACGAGTGGCGATGTGGAGGTGCATGGTCTTTGCTTGCGGTCGTACCACCAAACTCGGTGTCTGGTCACAAAGAAACGAGAACGAGAACAATCACAAGAAGAAAGGTGGCAACCAGAGCATGGCGGGCGTTAGACGAGTGACGAGGCCGAGCACTAACGAAGCGCCAGCGCGGGTGTCGGGCGTAACATACAACCGGGCGGCGGGCTGCTGGGCACTTGCGAGGGCGAGAGCATCTTCAAAAAGTCGTTGTTGCGGTCCGAGCTGTGTGTGCGCGCGCGCGCGCGACACGGCACGTAAGCGAAATGACTGTGGCAAGCGGTATTGGCTCTTGCCACGACAGCACGCGCGCCCAAATAGCTGGATATTCACGGCAATGTGCGTGGGTGCGGTGTGGGCGGCGTCTATGTGTAACGTACAAGAGGCCGAACATCGACGATGAGCCTGACGTGTAGGGCGACGACGGCGAGCCCCAAATGTTCTGGTCCGATATGAAGGACGAGGGCGCAGACTGGTGGTGCGAGGCAACTTGAGGCGACTTGACATGCTCGCCGATGGGCGAACACGCAACCGAAACCTGTCGTCACGTGGGGAGGTGCATGAGATGAGATGAGTTGTTGTTGTTGTTGTTCTTGTTGTTGTGAGATTCAAGACCGCGGGTCGGTCGGTAGAGTCGATGAGCGAAGGAACGAACCTTGGTGGTCTCGATGATGTCGTCGCCCTGCGGCGCGAGCGCACCGATACCGGCGCTGAGCGGGCCAATGTTGATCGGCTGCGAAGAGTAGTCTCCCGCGGAAGCAACACCACGGCCGCCAGCGGCGCCGCCGCCTCCGCTACCACCACTGGAGTAACCGGCGCGAAGGCCAGGAGCCGCACCTCCGCCAAGCAAGAACGGGCTGGAGCCGTCGCTGGGCGTGCGTCGCGGCGGCACTTGTTGGCCGCCGCCGTATGACGACGGCGAGTGCGACGACATGTACGACTGGTGTTGCTGCTGTTGTTGCTGCTGTTGGTGGAGGAGGAACTGCTGCTGCTGTTGCTGTTGCTGTTGGAGGTACAGCGACGCCGACTGGCTGGGAGCATACGGCACGCCGGCGAAGCCCGTCGCGGACGTGGTGGCCTGCGCTGGCGCCGCGTAGAGCGACGGAGACGCTCCCGCGGGATGCTGCGACGACGACGACGGCGGCACGGCTGCACGAACGGGCTGGCGCTGCTGTTGCATCATGCTGGGCTCGTCGAGGGCGGCAGCACGCGGTGTTCGCAACGAAGAGGCACCGACGATGACGGCGGCGACGAGGAGGAAGGAGGCAACGACGACGGCAGCGGCTCCACGGCGGCGACGCAAGGCCCCTCGCGCTGTGTCTCACACACTCACGCGCGCACCGGTGGCGGGCGTGCGGTGGGCGAGCCGCGCGTGGCGGTGCGAGACGAGGAGCGAACGACCGGCGGGCGGAGGAAGCGAGCGGGAGCGAGAGGGAGGCACGGCAGGAGCGAGAGATAGACAGCGAGATATGGTGGGAGAGAGAGAAGTGGTGGTGCGCGACTGCGGCGGCGATGATGCGAAACAGGAGAAGAGCGCGCAGAAGAAGACGGCAGCAGCGGCAGCAGAGGAGGAGCAGGAACACCAGAGAGAGAGGACGAGGACTTGCGGATTAAAAACGAAAAGGAACAAATCGCTAAAATCAACGCGCATCGGCAACACCCGCCGCCGCGCTGTTCCTTCCTGCTGCATTGCTGCTTGCTGCTCGTTGCATCTCCTCGGGCTCGTTCGTCTGCCTGTCATTGCTCGGTGATATTGCGAGTATTGTCACACCCTGGCGATGGAGATCTCGTTCGCTCACCGGCGAGTGCTGGTAACTGGCGCCGGGCGTGGAATCGGTCGCGCAATCGCCTGCTTGCTGGCGACGCTCGACGCCACGGTGGTTGCCGTGTCGCGCACCGAGTTACGTGGCAGCGACCTCACACGCGCTGCGCCTCTCGTTCTCACGCCGCCATTGATGGGATGCTGACTGAGTCTGGTGTCGCGCTGTGCACGTGGGCGTCGTTTTTGTGTCGTCGTCGCTATTGGCAGAGCCGACCTTCGATCGCTGGCTGATGAGGTACATTCGCTCCTCTCGTCTCGTCTCGGCTCGTGCTGTTCTCGAGCCAACAGCACTCGTGACACACGTGGAACAGGTGTCCTCAAAGGGCGGTGCAGGTTCTGTCATCCCTGTCGTGTGCGATCTCGCCGATCCCGAGCAGACTGCCGAGCGCATTGCAGCGCAGCTGCCGATCGATCTCGTGGTGAACAACGCCGGCTCGAGCACTCTGCATTCGTTCCTCGACACGCCGCTGGCTGAGTTCGATCGTACCCTCAAGTACTCTCCCTCTCCACCATCGACACACGCACGCGTGATTGTATCGTGCGCACTCACGGCTGCGCCTCCCAACAGTGTCAACCTGCGCGGAGTTCTGCACGTCTCGCAGATCGTAGCCCGCGACATGGTCCGACGCCGCCACGAAGGCGATCGTGCACCGTTCGCATTCGTCAATATCTCGTCTCAAGCTTCCAAGGTCGCTCTGCTCAACCACACGTCATACTGCTGCTCCAAGGGCGGCCTCGACCAGCTGACGCGCATGATGGCGCTGGAGCTCGGGCCACATCAGGTGCGCATGGTTCTGATATGCTCCTCCTCTTCCAACCTGCAACCTCACTCACACATGCCTCTCTCTCTCTCTCTCTCTCTCTTGCTCTCTTGCTCTCGAGCAGATACGCGTCAACTCAGTGAATCCGACTGTCGTGCTGACGGACATGGGCAAGGTGCGAACGAACACCAATCGACATTTCTCGTGACTCTCTCTCTCTCTCTCTCGATCTCTACCTGACCGATGAGCCGATGGTCTGATGAGCAGATGGCGTGGAGTGACGAGAGCAAGAGCAAGCCGATGCTGGCACGCATTCCGCAGGGCAAGTTTGCCGAGGAGCAAGATGTCGCGCGTGCCGTGTGCTATCTCCTCAGTGACAAGGCCGACATGATCAACGGCGCGTTCCTACCGATCGACGGCGGCTTCCTAGCATGCTGATGAGTGTTCTTTCGGCATGGTTGGGCCGCGCCGGCGAGCAGGGAGACAGTTGATAAACGAGCGCGCAACACAGCGCCGAAGCGATGCACATTCGCTGTCAGCGTAGAACCCTTGGTGAGTGCCGCGCCGCCATTCGCTTCATTCATTCATTCATTCGCTTGCTCGCTTGCTCGCTTGCTCGCGCTCTCAGTATGGCGTCGCCAGTTGAAAACGACTCGACGACCGACGACGAATATGACGAAGAGTACACGAGCCAAGATGATAGCCAGCTGCTCCTGGCCTCGGGTGGCCTCATGGCACTGCGCATCGGCCGCCAGCTTGCCGACGACGATAACGACGATGAGCAGGACGACGATGAGGACGACGGCGAGGAGCTGCTCGTGGCGGCAGCGCCGACGCCATTCACGGTCGGTGATCTGCAGCACTCGGCCAGACTCGGCGAACGCCAAGCCGACGACCTGCTGCTGTCGCAGGTCCGACGCACGGTCACGAGCGAGATCGAGGAGACCGAGCGCCTGCTCGCGCGGAGCAGTCTGACGCAGTCGCAGCAGCAGCGGCTCAACGTGTACCTCGGCTCGTTCCCGCAAATCAAGCAACGCCTCGAGCTCTTGATCGAGCGCTACGCCGACGATGAGCTCATCTTGCGCAATCTCCTGTTGGTGCACGACAACATCCAAGACACGCTGGCTCGCCTCGAGGCCCAAGCGGCGTCATCGTCGTCATCATCATCATCGGCGTCATCATCGTCATCATCGTCATCCTCCTCCCTGGTCGACGTTTGCTTGGCGCCCTCTGACAGTCAAGCCGAATCCCTCGATACGCGACCAACACTCGAGTACGAGTCGGTAGACCATGCGGACGAGGAGTTCCAAGTGCCGCAGCACTGTGCCAACGTCCTCGTCGAGCGAGCCACGCAAGCTTGCGTCTCGCTTACCGAGCACACGCTGGTGCTGCCTGCGATGGCGGGCGACCACTCGTTCCTGGCTGCTCGGCCATGGATCGACGGCGGCACCGCTGCCGCGCCGTCGTACTTTGAGATGACCTACGTCTCGAAGCGCTCGGTGCCGTACACGTACGTCGACCTTGCGTTGGTCGTGAGCGGCGCTCGAAACGATGCACCGCTGCTCGGCGCCTTCAGCACCTTTGCGAGCAGGCTCGATACCTTCCCGCGCAACGTGCCGTACTACTGCTACTGCAGCTCGGGCTTCGTCTACTCGCACGGATTCGGCACCACGTTGCTCCAGAGCGTGCCGCCATGGTCGGTCGGAGACACGGTCGGCATCGGCTGGCGCCCGTCGGCCTCCGGCGACCTCGTGTTCGTCACGCTGAATGGCAAGCTCGTCGCCACCTTGCCCGAGCTCGCTGCCAGCGCTACACCCGCCTCCACGCCTACTGCTGCCGATATCGATGTCGATGTCGATGTCGACGCTGCCCAACGAGCGCGACGAATGTACGCCGGCGTTCGCGTGCGTCTGATCGGCTATCGCTCGACGACGGCAGCAGACGACGATCCGTTCTCGAACCACCCCGAGCGAAGCCTCGTGCTCCAATACACGTTCGCCGGCGACTGCACCAAGGCACCCGCGTTCCCGGACGTGAATGGCCTATTGCTCGAGCCGCTCGAGATGATCGAATGCTCGATCTGCTGGAACGAGCTCTACAAGCAACTCACCTACACGTTGACCGATTGCGAGCATATCTTTTGTCGACCGGTATGCCGAGTGCATTCTGCGCCGATTGGCACAATCTCATTCATTCACGCACTCTCACTCTCACTCTCCACTCACTTACTGTCGTATGCAATGATAGTGCCTCCAACAATATCTTCAAACACAAATCGACACCGGATCAGTGCTCGAGCTCAAGTGCCCTCAATCCGATTGCACCTGCGAGATTGCCGACTTTGATGTCGAGCAACTCATGAGCCAGGAGAACTACACCAAGTACCAGCAGTTCCGCTTCCTCGCTCGGCTGCGATTGGAGCCCGACTGTCGCTGGTGCCCCACGTACGTTCACGGAGCAGCCTTGGTGCATGGCAACAGGCAGCGGTGCTGATCGTTGTTGTTGCTGCTGCTGCTGCTGCTGCGCTCCCAAGCGACGGCTGTGGCGCAGGCATCGTGGCCGACCGCAACGACCCGTGCTTTCCGAAGCTCACGTGTTTCAACTGTGCAACCGAGATCCACTTTGATTGTGGCCGACCGTGGCACCCGGAAACCAAGTCGTGTAAGCGAGCGGCCGTGCTCGAGAGGCGCAATCAGCGCAAGGCTCTCAGCCGTGAGCACCGCCGGTACGGTCGTCTCGGCGTGCGGCAGTGATTGTGGTGGTTGTTGTTGCACATGGCTGAGAGCTTTGCCGATCGGTGGCACGGTTTACAGTGCCGAGAAGGAAACCGAGCGATGGCTGAAGGAGAACAAGACCATCAAGTGCTCCAAGTGCAACGCCAAGGTCATGAAGAGTGATGGCTGCAATGTACGTTGGCGCACACACACAGAGGCACACGAGACGCTTGACTCATGCGCCGCCACCACCCCACAGCATATCGTCTGCCGATGCGGGCATCAATTCTGCTGGTTGGTACGATATTGCCAGTGTTGCAGCTTGATTGCTTGCTTGCATTCGTTGATTTCATTGATGGATTGGATTGGATTGGATTGGATCACTATCATGATAGTGTGGCGAGACAATCATCACCGCTGTCGGAAGCGAGACCTTTGTACGTCGTATCCTATGAAGCTACGTTCGTTCGTTCGTTCACTCACTCACTCACTCACTTGCTCGCTTGCTCAAAACCACCACGTTGCACATCACAGCCGCTGCACTTCATCATTGGAGCCTGCGCAGGCATGCAAATGTCCTCCAAGGACTCGCTCCCCTTGCATCGCAAAGCTGCTCGGGCCGTCGTGACGCCTGCAAAATACGGAATCATCGCCATCGGCGCTGTGGGTCTCGGCGTCGGAGGCGCGATCGCGCTCGGCGTCGCGGTCCCGACTGTGGTGGTCGGCACGGCGGTGGCGTTGCCAATCTATGGCGGCTACAAACTGGCGCAGAAGATACGCTCCTGAGCGATTCGCCCACCGATGCACTCGTTCTAACCCGTACTCGAGGGTGTCTTCCCACAACAAACTGCATACAACTCTGTGATTACGAGAATGTCGTCGTTGCTGTAGTCGTTGCTGTTGTCGTTGCTGTTGTTTATGGGCGCGTTCACATGGGAGTAGTTGAGGAGAATGCGCAGGAGTAGGATGACGGCGACTCGGAACGACGCACAAAGAGAGGGAGAGATGGAGAGAGGGAGAGAAGACTGTTGGTATATCTACAAACAATGCGCTTGGGGTGGAGAGCGGCGAGAAGGCATGGCACAGAGAGCGAGCGAGAGATGGAGAGAGAGAGAATGGGAGAGACTACGACAGCTACTGTACTACAGGGGCACTTGGTCTTGCAGCGGCGGTCGTTGATCACTCGTCAGCGGCCGTGCTACCGCTGCCTCCGAACGTGTTTTCGTCGCTGTACGTGATGTAGAGGAAGCCGTCCTCGTCCTTGTAGCGCTCGTAAATGTCGTACATGAGCGCCGCGGTCGGCGGCAACGAGTTCTGCACAAAGAGGAAGATGGCCTTCTCGGGGCCGAGCTGCATGTGCTTGCGCAGCTCGTACACGAACTTGCCGACCGTGATGTCGCCCGGAACCAGGTACTTCTTCTTGTCGATCTCGGGCGCGTTGCTCTTGGGCGCCTTCTCGACGATCGCCGGCACACGGTCGGGGTGCTTGGAGCGGATACGCGCCGCCACCTCCTTGCGCTTCTCTGGAACCAGGAACGAGAGTGAGCACGAGAGTCGCACGCGATGAGACGAGGCGAGGCGCTAGAACAGCAGCGAGCCCAGCGTGAAGGCGAGGCGAGGCGAGGCGAGGAAGGAGGGAGGAAGTATCGATCTCGTACGGAGTGGATGTTCGGCCTTGAACTGCACCATGATGGAGAACGACAGGAAACGAGTGAGAGTAAGTGGTGATGTGGATTTGACGGTTGGTACTGTGGTGGTGGTGGTTGTCGCGAGTGCGGTCGAGAGATCTCTTTGTCGAGCGCGAGAGTGGACGGCAGGTGGTGGTGGTGCGACGAGAGCGACAGAGCGAATGATCGAGATCAGAGGAGGAGGAGCGAGAAAGAGCAGAAGCGCACCACCGCTTTACTCTGCGATCGCACTCTTCAACTTTTCCGCTTTGCCGCTTTGGCGGTTTGGCGGTTTGGCGGTTTCTTGTCAATCGCATCCACTCCTCTGTCGATCTCGTTCGATCGATCCATCGCCATCTCTCGCTCGCCCACGCATCTCCCACTCCGCAGCCACGTCACGGAGCTTCCCTCTGGGTGCGCTGCGCAACGAGTGGCCTGGTGGAGCGTCTCTCGATCTCGATCTCTATCTCTCTCGTGGGTTCTACTACTTCTTCCGAAGAGCGTCTTTGGCTGAGCGAGAGGTCTCGATCGCTCCGGGCCCGAGTTGTGAGCGCGTCGCGCGCTGCGCTGCGCTGCGCCGCGCCCGCCACTCCCAGCGTCTCTTGCTCTAGGCGCATTCGATCTCGCTCTCGTGTATGGAGATGTGCAGTCGGCCGTTTCTCCTCCTCACGTTTCTATTTATTGCGGTGCTCTCGGTATCTGTGCGTGGATACACGTGTGCATATGGCCCCTCGAGTACGAAGAGCGCCTTCTCTCTCTCTCTCTCCCTCCCTCGCGTTCTCGCGATATCCTCGCCTCCATGACTCTTGTGCTGTACGATCGAGAAGCGAGATTAGCCTTATTGACGCGACGTTGAACCGATGTGATGTGCTTGGCAGTTTGGCTCGATGGCGTTACCGGTAGTGACGCCAATGACGGCAGCTCGCCATCGTCGGCGCTCGCCACGCTCGCCGGCGCTGCGTTGGCTTCCGCTCGCTTCGCACAAGGAGCGTGTTTGTATGTAGCACCTGCTATTTATTCTGGTCTGCCGTCGGAGTCCATATCCTTCACGACCTCGGGCACCTTGTATATTGCGTACGTGCTCTCTCTCTCTCTCTCTCTTCGTTTGTTCGAGCGAGTGGCTCACGCGCATAACCTCTGTCTCCCTACAGCGGCACCAATAGCTCGTCGTACTCGGTCATCGATTGTGGCGGAGCCGGACATGCACTTTCACTCGTTGGCGGCACCTTTATCGTCCAGTACCTGACGATCGTCAACTGCGCACGCTCCGAGTTCGGTGGCGGCATCGTGCTGGTCAACTCGCGCGATTCCGTCATTTCGCACGTGATCGTGCGCAGGAACGCCGCCACGGCACCGTCGTCGCGTGGCGGCGGTATCGCTCTCTATCTCTCGTCCGCCACCATCGGACCGCACGCTCATCTCTCGGACAACGCCGCCTTCGAGGCTCCCAACCTGTGGTGCTACTCATCGAACATCACGCTCTCGGGCACCAACCTGCTCGACGGCGGCTGTGCCAGGAGCTGCTTCGACCCCAACGCGCCGACGCTCGCATGCTCCTCGAGCGTTTCGACGACGCCTGCCGCTCCGCCGTGTGGCTTCCCCTGCTCGGACACGTCGTGCTTCGCGCCATGTCAAGGCCTGCCGACCGAGGTCGACCTGTGGCTGCCATCGAACTCGCCCTCGGTCACCGTGAACCAACTCATCACGCTCGCCTACAACGTCTCCACCGGCCTATCGTACCGCGGCACACGCGACCAAGTCGACCACGGCCTCGTCATCGTGCACACCGCCACCACTACCAACACCACCAACACCTCGCTCTCGCCTTCGATACAATGCTCCACCAACGATACTCTGCCGTCGCAGTGCTCGATCGTCGCTTCTGCTGCTAGCGTCTTCATCTTTCAAGCTGACTTTCAACCACACGCCACTGCTCCGTCTCCGGCTCCGTCTCCGTCTCCTTCTCCGCCATCGCCGACCTCACCACCACCACCACCGACCTCATCACCGACTCCTGTTCCTCCTCCATCACCACAGCCACCGCTCCTACCAAGCAGCTCCTCGAGAACCGTCACCATCACGGTCACCAAAGGAACGACTCTCGTAAGCGGCCGGTTCAACACGACCTTCGAACCTCTGCAACAAACATGGCTCATCATGAGTGTCGTGCAAGGCAACCTCGCTTCCAATCGTTCACTGGCATTACCGCCTGGCGCCGTGCTGCCATCTGGCTTGATCTCGGCCGCCGTGTCGTCGTCGTCGTCGTCGTCGTCGTCAAGCAGCAGCTCGATGCCATCCACCTGCTCGGCCATGCTCGATGCCGCGGCTACGTGCGTGTGCTCATTCACCTTCTCGGTCGCTGGCTCGCTCACCATCTCGGTGGTGTACGGTGGTGACCCGAACTTTGCCGGCAGCTCGGTGCTGGTGCCCGTGACGGTGCCGGCCTCGCAAACCGCGATCGCCATCACGAACCTGCCGCTGCCACCGAGCAACGTCGGCAGCAACATCACCGTGACCGTGAGCGTGACGGTGATGAGCGGCGTTCGCTCGCAGCCCGTCACGGGCTCGGTCGTCATCTCCGCGTGGGCCTCCTCCACGCGCCTCGACTGTATCGCGTACCTCGGCAGCGGCGGAGAGCCGAACACGGCGCAGTGCTCGCTCAGCTTTGTGCAAGAGGGCCAGTATCTCGTGTCGGCCTTCTATGGCGGCTCGGCCACACTGGCATCCAGCACCTCGGACTCGACACTCGTATCCGTGACTCCGAACATCGCCATGATCGATCGCTCGACCAGCACCACGATCGCCAACGTCCTCACCACCTCGAGTATCGCCGGTACCGCACTGCCGGTGCAGTTCACCGTGCGTGCCACCGCCGCCACCTCGGCTGTGGAACCGAGCGGCTACGTCACCGTGTCGTCGGGCGGCGGTTCGTCGTGGCCCGACGAAGTATGCCGTGGCCCGATCGACCCACTGAGCGGCGTCGGCGTGTGCATGCTACCGTTGCTGCACGCCAGCACCAAGTACATTATGGCGCGCTACGATGGCGACAACAACTACGATCCGTCGAGCTCGAACCAACTCGTGCACGTTGTGCGCCAGGCACTGAGCACCATCATGTTGACCGACGGTCTCGCCGCCGTCACGGCGCAGCTCGCGTCGCCCACGGCCCTACAGCCGATCTCGATCTCGCTCTCGGTGCAAGTCGAGCAGCCGCCGACGGGCGCCTCGCTGCTCACGGCACTCGGCACGCTGATGCTCCAGTCGGGCGACCCGACCACCGGCACCGAGCTGTGCCTCGTAGCCATACAAGACTCGCAACCGGTCGTGTGCTCGTTCTCGTTCTCGCAACCGGGTCCCTACACGGCACTGCAAGTGTACTTTCTTCCGTCCGATGCCTCGCAGCTGAGCGCCAGCTCGCTCGTGCTGCCATCGGCCAACGTCCAAACGTTCCAACCAATCATACTCGGCCTCGAGGCGTCGCTCTTTGCCAGCGGCACGGCCTTTCTGCTCGGCTCGACGATCGTCGTCTCGTTCCAACTCACGTTGCCACCGAACGCCTACGACGCCACACTCAACAACGGTGCCGTGGTCGTATCGGCCGGCGGCGACTCGTGCACGGCGGCCTTGGCGCCGCTCGGCTCGTGCCGTCTGGTGCTCTCGATGCTCGGTGACTTTGTGCTGCACTACACCTACCAGCCGGGCCTGTTCTCGACCGCCTCGTACATGTCGCCCACGATCCTGCACGTGCGTCAGGCCACGACCGCGCTGCGCTTCACGAGCACCACGCCCAGCTCGGCTACCGTCGGTGCCGACGTGACGTTCGCCGTGGCTCTCGTGCCGCAAGTGAGCGTCGGCTTCTCGCTCGCTGGCCGCGTTCCGTCAGGCACGGTCGAGGTCGTGGCAATGAGCAACTCGCTGCTCGTGGCGTCGTGTAGCGACCTGGTCGTGCCACAAACGGTTGCGAGCTCGTCGTCGTCGTCGTCGTCGTCGTCGTCGTCGTCGTCGTCGTCGTCGTCGTCGTCGTCGTCGTCGTCGTCGGGAGACGGTAGTGGCTCGATCGCCACCGCCGTGTCGCAGTGCTCGATCGTCTTTACGCACCTGCAGAGCAACTTGACGATCGTTGCCGAGTACAGCGGCGATCGGTACTTTGGCCCATCGAGCGTCGCCACGTCCTTGACGCTGACGCCGGCCTCGACGGCGCTCGATCTATGGGTGCAGAGTAGCGGTATGGTGGTCGGAGCGCAGAACGTCGTCGTGCACTACCAGTTGCACCATCCGACCGAGCTCGTGCCGACGGGTTCGATCATCATCTCGAGCCACGGCTCGTCCGCCACGTGTCGCGACGACGCCAGCAACCCGACCGGCCTATGCGTGCTGCCGTTCGCGTTCTCGGGCGACTACGTCATTGCCGGACAATTCATGTCGGCCGCTTCCGAGCTGCTGTCGAGCTCGTCCTCGATACCGCTCTCGATTCCATGCGTCGCGGCGTCCGATTGCGCCGAGCTCTCGCGCTGCCTCAACGTCTCGTGCTCGGCCGCCGCCACGTGCTCGGTCTCGCCGCGCTGCTACGACGGCCTCGCGTGCACGACCGACATGTGCGACGAGTACACGGGCGAATGCGCCTTCCCGTACCACTCGTGCTCGACTGCCCTCAGCAGCTGCTCGGTGTGGGTGTGCAGCGACTCGATGCCCGGCGACCTCGAGGACGACGGCTCGTGCACCGAGGTCACGATCGACACCACCGACGCCGCTGCCTTCTTCGCGTCGATCTCGGCCGCGCCGCCGACACCCGCCTCCGACTGCGCCATCTCGCAGGCCAACTCGTTCCTGCTTCTCGCATGGCTCGAGCAACGCGGCCAGATCTCGGCCACGCAGGCCATCGGCGAGATCAGCTATCGGCTCTCGGGCCTCGTCTCGGGCGCCATTGCCATTCCTCGCGACTCCTCGCCGACCGCCATCTGGTCCGCCGCCACCAACGCCCTCTTTGCCATCTACTCGCGCGAGTCCTCGCCCTCCTACCTGACCCTCAGCGTCACGGCTCGTTCGCTCTCGCTCCTCGCTCGCGTCCAAGATCAAATGCTGCGAAGCAACGTCTTGACCGTCCTCGACATGGCTGTCTCGGTGAGTTATCGCTGTACCGAGTTCGACGAACCATACACACTCTCGAATCAGCTCTTGGTCGACCTCCTCGATACGGCTGGAATCACTATCACGAGTACGTTTTCGCGCGTGGCTCTCGGTTTCATCTGCTGCTCACTCACTCACTCACTTGTCGTTGTTTCCGCTGTTTCAATAGAACACCAATCGAATCGAAAGCGTGAAGCTGGTGGTGATCCGACCTTGTATCGATTGATCGATCGCTCATTGGCGATCGTCACCAACATCGAGCAAGGCTCACGTGCTCATCTCCACACGCACATGTACATTTCGGTCGAAGCCAAGTACATTGACTTGCAACTCTTTCGCAGTATGTGTACTGCTCGCGTGTTTGTTTGTCTCTGCTGCCAAGTAACTCACCGCACTATCGTTCCGTTCCCTCTGGTAGTGCCAACCATCGATCAACAACAACAACAACCTGCACCGCCACTATCTACGCAATGCTCGTTGCTCGCTAGATTCTCTTCTTCACCTCCCATACGCTACAGCAACAATTCGGTCTCGCTTGGTACAAGTACCATCTTGTATCGCCGTGGTACCAATCCTCATGCTCTTGCACCATCTCGGTACGCCTGCCTATTCCCTCACTCACTCACTCACTCACTCACTCACTCACTCACTCACTCACTCACTCACTCACTCACTCACTCACTCACTCACTCACTCACTCACTCACTCACTCACTCACTCACTCACTCACTCACTCA
>Ga0209935_1003334_pt1 | contig 16783 bp, 4 predicted proteins | sample ThiBio_1000_plan_2_FD_183958 | JGI IMG/M metagenome (GOLD analysis project Ga0209935, IMG submission 183958) | Wastewater bioreactor microbial communities from Cape Town, South Africa - Thiocy_cont_1000_plan (SPAdes) | ecosystem: Engineered > Bioreactor > Thiocyanate-remediating >... | reverse complement strand
GATGGTGGTTAGACCAACGATGCCAAGAACAAGTAGGTTGCCACTGTGTGCTTGAGCTTCATGGAGGTCGGAAAGTGTGCGAACCACGAGAGGCTCTCGAGCTCGTTGCCGTTCTCGTCCTCGACGCAGCCGAGAGCGCCCTTGAGCACGACCTCCTCGCCCATGTTCTCGTCCTTGAGGTTGGCGAGGATGAACTCCTTGAAGAGCGGCAGCAGGAAGGCGAGGTCGAGCTTGCGCACGACGGCCTCAATGTCCTCCTTGGCGCTGTCGGGCAGGTCGGCCTTGTAGCACGGCACGACGCCCTGGAAGGGATCGACGGCGAGCGCCTCCTCGAGGAAGGTCCAGAGCGCGACGATGTGCTGCAGCTGCACGTACTTGGAGACGGCGCCGCTGGTGATCTCGACGCAGTCGGGCATGACGAGCGTGTCACGCACGTAGCTGTGCAGCGACAGGTTGCCGGGCAGCGTCTTGACGTGCGCGCCGCCGGTGGCCGACAGGAAGCTGATGCACACCTCGAGCACCTCCATGGCGCGGCGTACGCCGCCGATGCGCTGCAGCTCGTCGAGGATCTGCTTCTTGACGTCGGTCGGCAGCTCGGCCTGCGGTATCTTGCCGCGCAGGCTGATCAAGGCGCCGGTGATGCGCGTCTCGTTGGTGAAGGAGAACTTGCGCACCTCGAGCTCGATGAACGGCTTGCCCGAGAGGATGGTGTCGACGAGGTGCTGCTCGATCTGCTCGAGGTTGTAGCGCAGCGACTCGCCGGAGCCGTACGCGAACGACTGCTCGGCCTGCGACTGCAGGAAGGGCACGAGCTCGCGCGCGTCGTAGTTGATCAGGTGCTCGTCGGTCAAGAGGTGCGTCGGCACGTGCGGCTGCTCGGCCATCGAGAGCTTGGCGGCCGACGACGACGCCTTGCGGTTGAGGATCGTGAGCACGTGCTCGAGGAATTGGTTGTGTCGATCGACGAGGTAGCGCACGAGCGACAGCGGGCAGATGCCCTCGTCGCGCTCGTCCGGCATCGAGAAGCACAGCGGCGTCGACGGCTCCATGACGATGGCGCGGAAGATGCTCGGAATCTCCATGCACACGTAGCGGTCGACGAAGCGCCACGCCGTGTTCCACGCCTCGCGGAAGCCGTGGAACGCCGCCTCCCAGCGACGCAGCTCGTCGCCCGGCAGCTCGGCCAGCACGGCCTCGGCCGTCGTGGTGCGCGACCAGTCGCGGTCGACGCGGCGGTCGAAGCGCAGCGACAGCAGCTTCTGCCACTCGACGGCGCCGCGCAGGTGGCGCAACGCGCGCAGCTGGTCCTCCTGCGTCAGGAAGAGATGCAACACCGGGAAGTGCTCCTTGTTGTGCGAGTCGAGATCGAACTGGTCGCGCAGATGGCTCAGCGCCACGGCGGCTCGGAAGCGCCACAGCGTCGGCGTCTGCTGCAGGCGCACCGGTGCCGCCACGTGCGAGATCGTCAGCGTCTCGCGCAGCTCCGACACGAGCGACTCGTCCTGACCCGGAAGGGCCGCCAGGTGGCGCTGCAGCGCCGAGCGCACGTCGCGCATCGTCTCGTGCAGGTAGTGCGCATGGAACTGCGTCTCCCACTCGTGGCGCTCGGTCTTGTTAGCCATCGCCAGCTGCGTGTGCGCCTGGCCACGGTCGGCGTCGCGCGAGAACGACGCAATCACCACGTGCAGCAGCATGCTCAGCTGCTCCTCCGAGATCGACGTCTGCTGCCGCAGCACGCGCCAGTCGGCCGTCAGTTGCTTGTAGATGAAGAGCGGCACGTCGGCAACGTCGTTGGTCGACATGTCGCGCGTCTCGCCGGCCGGAGGCGGTGGACGCAGCAGCGTCTGCACCTCGGCTTGCAGCACGCCGTCGGTGGCGCACGAGACCGAGAGCACGGCGTGCAACAACAAGCGCATGACGCGGTACGAGGTCGGCGGCAGGTCACGCTCGCTCAAGTACCGCTGCAGTTGGTTGTCGTCCTCGGAGGTGGCCGGCTTGGGCGCGGTGGCTTGAGTGTCGGCAGCAACGACGTCGGTTGCCAAGCCGGAATCAGTACCGGCAGCGGCAGCAGGTGTAGTCGCCGCCGCCGCCGCCGCCGCAGCAGCCTCCTCGTCGGAGATGGCCTTGATGGCAGCATTGGCGGCAGTGGCAGCCGAACCGACGACGTAACCCGGCGCCGTGCGATCCTGCGTGGTCTCGGCTTGGCGATTGGTGCTCTCGAGTACGTGATCCACTCCACCGATGAGCTCACCGCACGTGGCACACTGTCGCTGCTCCATCGGACGACCACACGCGTCGACATAGTACGTGTGGCCGTTCGGGCACTCGTACCAGCCTCCACCGAGCACGGCCATCAGGGCCTGGCGCTCGTCGTCCGGCATCGTCGGCAGGAAGGTCGTGACGCCCGAGGCCGGTTGCAGCAGCAGGCGAGCGAGGAAGAGCGGTGCCGGCGAGCGCGACGACAGCAACACGGCCACCAGGTGTGCGAGCACCGTACCGAGCAGCAGCTGGCTCGAGCTCGAGGCCGACGACAGCGTAAAGAGCTCGCGGATCGAGATGTCGCCCGTGAGCACGCTCGCGTGGAAGCGGTTCTTGCAGAACGGCAGCACGATCGCGAGCTCCTGGCGCGTGTAGAGATCGCCGCACAGCGTCTTCTCGACCCACGTCAGCAGCGCCGCGACCTTGGGTGCCGAGGCCGGCGAGAAGCCGTCGACCGTGTACAGCATGTAGACCTCCTGCCACAGCGCCAGGAACACGATGCCCTTGGCGTGCTGCTTGGCGGCGGCGTCGCGCGACGCCAGCGCCACGTACTGCTTGAAGGCCGCGAGGTTGCCGTCGACCGCACGCTGCACGGCGAGGCGCGCCGCGTCGTAACCCTCCTGCAGCAGGAACGGGTCGCTCTGCAGCAGATGGCGCTTGCGCAAAAAGTGCTCGGCCTTCGGTGTCGCGCAGTACTGCTGCAGCCACGGCATGGCGGCGAGCGCCGACGGCGACTGCAGCAGCGCCTGGCAGCAAGCGACGCCGCGCTGGCGTGCAAACATCTTGAGTGCGTACACGCGTACGCCCTCGGCCGCCGCCACGTCGTCGCTCTGCAGCAGCGCATTGGTGGCGTGCAGCAGCGTCTCATCGAGAGCCTTGCTCGCAAGCGTGCGCGAGCGCTCGTCGAATGCCTGCGCCACCTGACGCATCAGCACCGCGATGCCGAAGCGCGCACGACCGATCGACTCGAGACGCTCGAGCAATGGCGTGGTTGGTTGCGCCAGGCGCGCGAGCGTCACACCACCGCTGCCGTTGTCGTCGTGGTGCTGCAAGGCCTCGAGTGCCAGCTCGCTCTCGGACGAGCCTGCGGTGGCTGCCTGTTCGGCCGAGCGCCAGTACACGTCCTCGATCGCTTGCACGTACAACATGCACGGCTCGCTCTCGACGTCGTCGTTCTCGAGCAACTTGGCAAAGTGCTGCTTGCCGAGCTGGTAGGCACTGCTGTCGCGCGGCAACTGCACCAACTGGCGTGCAAGGTGCGTGCGGAGCGCACTCGACGCCAGCAGCATCGAGGGCTTACGCGCATCGCCGGCGGGCAGCGCCGTCGACGAGAGCGCCGACACGAACGACGTGTGCTTGCCGGCCAGGATCGCCAGCAGGTCCTCGAGCAGCTTGGGCTCGAGTTGCACGCCGGCGGCTGCGTTGCGGAAGCACACCTCCGAGATGTAGTGCGAGAGGAACTGCGAGCACTTGACGACGGCCGTCACGTTCGGATGGTAGGAGCCGTCGTTGGCCGCTGCGGCCGCGGCCGCCGTGCGGCTCTTGCGGTACTTGCGACCGGACGCCGCCGTCGTGCTGCTGCCGGTGATACTGAGCGAGACGCCGAGCACAGATGCCGGCATGGCGGCGTCGGGCTCAATCAGCGTAGCACCGCTCTCGCTCAGCCGCTGCATCTGGTTCAAGAGCTCGATGAAGGTGCGGTGACCGTTAAAGTGCGGCACCGACGTGAGCGTGCCAAAGAGACTCGAGCAGTCGTCGGTGGCGAGCGACAACGGGAAGGCGACGTCACGCACAAAGAGGCGCAAGAGACGCAACGATTGCCACATGTGCCAACGGCGCTCGGTGCCCTCGGACGCGAGCGACGGCGTCTCGAGCTGCGGTCGCATGAGCGACTCGATCGCCGGCTGTGCGTCGCTCACGCGCTGGATCCACTGCTGTCGCTGCTCGGGCGTCTCGAGCGTCTGCAGCGACGACGGCGTGAGCTCGCTCAGCACCAGGTCGACCAGCACCGAGTCGAGGTCGTACAGCGAGAAGCCGTTCTCGGCCAGGCGCGGCACGCCGCTCTCGAGGAAGCGCGCCGACACGCCGTCGAGCAGATCGAGCAGGTAGAACGTGTAGTAGAAGCGACGTTCGTTGAGCCAGTGGGCGGCGTGCACCTGTGCGATCGAGCTCAGCGGCTGCTCCTGTGCCTTGAGCAGAATCGACTTGTAGATGACGAGCATCGCGTGCTCGCTCACCTTGGTCTGGCCGCACACGACGTACACGTAGTCGTGAATGTAGTCCTCGAGCTGCGCGCGCGACAGCCGATAGATCTCGTCGCCGTCGCCGCCGCGCAGCATCGGGAACGAGGTCTCGGTCAGGCGCTGTAGCGCGTCGGCCAAGCGACCGGGCAGCTTCTCGGCCTCGCTGCGCATGGCCTCGAGCGCATGGATAAAGACGAAGCTGAACGGGAAGGCCGACTGCAGCAGGCGCGAGCGGCCGTCGTTCAGCACGTCGTAGTGCGCCGAGGTGTTGCCGCCGGCGACGACGTTGATGTTGCAGATGGCCGAGTTCTTGAACATGGCCATCCAGAGCTGGCGCGTCGGCTCGAGCGACGCCACGAGCGAGTTGCTGTTCGTGAGGCCGCTGCTGCTGCTGCTGCGCGCACAGCGCCAGTACAGGCGCGACAGGTAGTTGCGCTCGAGGTAGCAGATCAGCTGCGTGAAGACGCTCGAGATGCTCGCCGCCAGGCGGTGGAAGAGCGCCTTGCGGAAGTTGCCGGCGAGCGCCACCTCGCCCGCTGCGTTGGCGACACTCAGCTGCCACGACACGCCCTTGGTCGAGGCGTTGCTGACCGAGATCGAGATCAGCTGGTACAGTCGCTGCACGATGATCTGCATAAAGTCGCTGTCGTCGAACAGCTGCAGCATCATCTCGATCTGCGCCTGGATGTCGGCCGACGTGCGGTTCTGCGGGTAGATCAAGCGCGCCAGACAGCTGCGGAACAGCTGCGTCAGTGTCGGCTTCATCTCCATGTTGCGAATCAGCTCCATCTCGGTGTTGGAGAGCAACTTGGTCGTGCTCGGAATCTGCGCCTCGATCACCGGCTTGATGTCGTCCAGCAACACGTAGCGCCAACGCGAGTCAAAGTCGAACGTAAAGTCGATCGACGCCGAGCGACTCAGGTGCACCATCAAGATGATGTGCTTGTCGTTCTGCTTCTCGAACTCGACGCCGTCGCTGCTGACGTTCGTTGTCGCCGATGCGTGATCGTCACCAGTCGGCGAGTCGTCATCGGTGGGATACGCGAGTCCCATAGCAGAGGTGAGATCAGGTTCTGCCGATGCCGACGATGCCGAGGACGAGGACGACGACGACGACGACTGTTCAGGAGGTTGCTGAACCTCTGCCTCTGCCTCTGCTTGTGGTGGTGCAGCAGAAGACAGTTGCTGCTCACCAGCACTTGCAGCAGCAGCAGCAGCAGCTTGCTGCTGTTGGCGATGTTGCTGTTGCTGCTGTTGTTGCTGCTGCTTGCGCAACGCATACGCTGCTCGTTCACGCTCACAAATGTTGCGAGCATGTTGGATGCGCTGGAACGAGGTGGCGACCGGATCCGCTTGCAACACCAACACTCCCTCGCCATTGTTGTTGTTGAAGAAGTTCTGAATCTCGTTGGTGAGATCGGTCTCGCTCGTAAACTCGTGCAACTTGAGCGTCACGAGTTGCAACTCTCGCGATACCTCCTTGAGGATCGAGCGCACGTTGACCGACACGGGCGAGAAGGTCATGACCGTCAGGCGAGCGCCAATCTCGTCGGTCACCTCGCCGAGATCGGCCTGCTTGCTCTGTGCATCGAGCTTCTCGATCTGTGCCTTGAGGCCCTTGGCCTGCTCGTCGATCTCCATCTGGTGGCTCTGCAACTCGGCTCGAATGCCCTCAGCCATCTCGGGCGGTGGCGATGCTTCGTCGTTGTGCTCGCCGTCGGTCACCATCGAAGACGACGACGACGAGGAGGAGGAGGAGGAGGAAGCAGCTTGCACCTTGACGAGTTCGGCAGCAATCGACTCGGACTCCTTGGTGAGATGCGCCACGCGAGCCATGAGGGCAAGCTTCTTCTGCGCACTAAAGATGAGCTCCATGAGATCGACGAGGTTCGAGTGCGTCTGCTCCTTAAAGTACACGCGCTCCCAGTCGTCGAGCTTGCTGAACTCCATGCGGTTCGCACGCACGACGCTCTCGGGCGTCGCGACCCACAGCAGTCGGTGAATGGCCTGGCGGAAGACCTTGTCCTCGTCGAACGAGAGATCGCGGCGGTCCGAGAGCGCGAGCACCAGCGACGCGAGCGTGTCCTCGTGGAAGCCGACAAAGGCCGAGGTGGCAATGTACTGCTGGTTGCGCTTGAGCTGTCCCAACGAGCCGGGGTTGATGAACTCGGTGGCCCAGCGCTCGAGACGGCGCACGAGCGTCGCCTGCTTCGGGTTCAGGAGGTCCTGGCGCATGAGCACCTGCTTCTCGAAGCGGTTCAACAACGGCGGCGCGAGCTTGGTGTAGGCGGCCTCGGCCTCGACGATCACCAGTACGCGGAACTTGCGGTGCACCGGCACGAGACGGCTGTGCGTGCCGAGTGCGATGCGCACGAAGCGCTGCTCCTCGTACTTGACGTAGTGCTGGTTGAGCATGTCGTACAGACTCTCGTACAGGTTCTCCGAGTGGATCAGCACCACGGTGCGACCGTCGGCCATGCAGCTCTTGATGGTCTGGATGTTGAGGCAGATATGGAGGTCGGACTTGTCGTCCGGGAAGTCGCTGCCGAACAGCACCGTGGTCTGGTGGTACTCGAGGATCTGCTGCTCGAACAAGATGCTGAGAGCCGCGTCGTTGCGTGTCAGCAGCATCATGTGACGCGCGTTCTCGTCGCGCATATTGGCACGGATCAGGTTCAGCGTGATGCACGCATCCTCCTCGCTCATGGTCGTGTTGACTGCAATCTCGTGCAAGAACGGCTCGTCGTTCGTCATCGACGCCATGTCGGACGACGACGACGACGACGACGACGACGACGACTTTGTGGTCAGGAACGAGATACGATGTTGCGGCAACGGCAAACCGACACGCATAAAGAAGGCATTGAGGATGGCGTCCATGTTGGACGGTCGACCGCCAAAGTTGATGGTGACCGCGCGGTAGAGCAACTCGGGCGTGAGCGTGTGCTCGAGCTCGCGGTGCAGGTACTTGACGACCGAGTAAAAGTCGCGCAGACCAAAGAAGTCGCGCTTCTCCTGGTGCTCGTAGACGTTGTAGTACGCCTCGGCCAAGGCCTGCAGCGAGGCCTCGAGGTGCTGCGAGCTCACGATGCCGCTCGCGGTCAGCTTGAGGTCCTTGATGCTCGGCGCCGGGCGGCACACGTGCACGGCGCGGTTCATCTTGGCGAGATCGAGCGACCAGTTCGAGATACCGACGACGGCGATCTCGGGCTCCTCGAGCAGCGCGTGCAGCACCTTGAGCGGCAGATTGGGACTCTGCTCGGCGAGACCGACCTCGTCGAGCAGCACGACGACGCGCGTGTTGGTGGTGCTGTTCTGGTAGCGCAGCGAGTGGCTGAAGGTCTGCTCGATGCCTTCCGAGTTGGAGAGCGGCGAGCACTGGAACGAAAAGACCTCGATCGCCGGCAGGTCGCGGAAGGCCGGATTGGCCGAGGTCTTGCCGTTGAGGTTCGAGGCGATGAGCTCCATGGCGAGCGACTTGCTCGAGCCCGGCTTGCCGACGACGAAGATCGGCACGTTGTTGAGAATGCACACGAGCAACATGAAGATGTTCTCGCACAAGGCCTCGTTGAGCGCGATGCCGTCGCCGGGGTTCATTTGCTCGACGTAGAAGCGCATCTCGCTCATGAGAATGCGCTTGAACTCGCCCTTCGTGAGCGAGACGCCGAGGTTGCCCTGCAGCTCGTTGAAGCACGTCGTGATGCAGTTGCGGTACTGCTTGCGCGTGCGCTTGTCGAGGCGTGCGTGGTAGCACACGGCGAGCGCCAGCACCAAGCTCTTCTTGGCGACCGTGGCGTCGCGCGTCGTCTCGCGCACGTTGTGGCGCTTGATGAGCGAGCGACGGAACCACGAGTACAACGTCACACATCGCACGACGTCGCGCAACGACACCATGCCGTGCTCGACGTCGCGCACAAAGTCGTGCGAGCGCGAGATGAGCGTCGTGAACGCGCGCACGAACATGTCCTCCCAATACGCGCCCGACGCCATGACCGGCGCCGCGGCGGCCGCCAGCGCTGCCGCTGCACGGCGTGCTGCACGACCGGCACGCGCGCCAAAGCCCTCACCCGTGAGCGCGGCGGTCGCTTCCTCGTCGGCCGTGGCTCCGAGTGTCGCCGACGTATTAGGCGCCACGATCGGTGCCACTGCGGCCGAGGGGGCGCCCGACGACGACGACGATTGGTTGGCAGTCTTCTTACGCACGATGGCGGCAATGTAGAGTTGTTCGACGTCCTTCTCGAGCGCTCCAAAGTCCCACACGTAGTCGAGCATGGTCTGCGGCAGCGGATGCACGCGGTACACGAGGTCCTGCAGTGGATCGAGCAACGACACCGAGTCGTGATGGTGCTCGAACACGAGACCCGACATGTCCTCGTGCTGCTTGGCGCGCTCCTCGGGAGTGAAGCGGCGGTAGGGATTGGCGGCGGCGACGATCTTGATGTTGGCCGGCAGGCGACGGCCGTTCATCATGCGGTCGCACACGAGGTTCTTGAAGAGCGACATGGAGTTGCACGTGTTGATCTCGTCGTAGAAGACGTAAATGTCGCGGCCCGGGTTGCCGAGCGCCTCGTGCAGCGGCTTCTGCATCCATTCGATGATCGATTGGTCGGTGAGACCGCCGTGCACACGGAGGTGGTACAGCGGCGCCGCGATGAACTGGCACATGAAGCGCACGAGCGCCGTCTTGCCGCAACCGGTGTCACCCATGATGATGACCGGAATGCCGTACTTGACGCGCAGCTGAATCGACACGATCTTCATAATGTTGTCGATCGTCAACACGTACGACGCATCGACGTTCTCGTAGCTCCACACGCCGACGATGCCGCCCAGCAGTGCGAGCGCCTCGTCACGCGAGATCTTGCTCCAGTCGACGTTGAAGCGGAAGCCGTTGTACTCGAGCGTCTCCTTGAGCTCGCGGTTCATGGCTTGGTCGACGAGGCGCGGGTTGAGCGAGATGATGCCGAGCGACGACGGCATCAGGCCGGCGAGCGACGGGCTGCTCTGGTTGAAGAACACGTACGGGTGGTCCGAGTCGCTCCATTGCTTCATCTTCTCAAAGATCTCGGCGTACATGGACGCCTGTTGGTGCTCGAGAGCCATGGCCTCGCGCTCGTTCACAAACAGTCGCTGTGGTTGTTGTTGCAGCTGCTGCTGCTGCGCCTGCTCGAACACCGTCGGCTCGTTGGGTGCCGGCAAGCCGACCGAGCGCATGCTAAAGTCGTACGAGGTGCGGATCATAAAGTCGATGATAAAGTGCTTAAAATCCGGCCGACCGAGGCAGCCGGCGACGGCGACGTTGGTCAGCAGCTCGTAGTAGGTGACTTGCAGGAATTGATGGAACATGAAGAGCACAAAGTTCGTGAACAACACCCACGACGCCTGGCCGTCCTGCTGCGGACAGTACTCTTGCAGCAGCCCAAAGATCGTTGTCGCATCGAGCTCCTCCTGGTGATCGGGATGAAAGTCGACGTCCTCGGCGTTGAAGTTGAGGAACTGGTCCTCGCGGAAGGCCTTGAGGAACTTGGCGACGAACTGCATCTCGTAGTTGTTGACGCTCTGCCAGCGCACGAGGCCCGTGGCCTCCTCGATCTGCGGCTCGCACTTGAGGAGGTCGAGCTGCGACGCCACGATCTCGATGCGCTTGAGCGGCAGCATGCGCACAAAGTACAGTCGTTTCCAGCACGAGTGCGCAAACGAGTTGGCGACCTCGACCAAGAACACGTCCTGCCGCAGTCGCTGATAGATGCGACCCGTGCGCGGATGGTACACCATGCCAATGACCACGAGCTCGAACAGCAAGGCGTTGAGGTCCTCGGTCGCCGTCGGGCCAATGTCGATATGGAACGCCTGCGTCGCACCCTCACCGCCACCGGTGCCATCATCGCCAGCGTCATCGGCGGCTGCCAGAATCGCAGCAATGTTGCTGAACGACAAGTCGCCACCACCAGTAGACCGAGAGAGCACGCCACTTGAGCCAGAGCCCGAACCCGAAGAGCGCAACCATGCGGCCGAGACGTGCGAGTTGGCATCGGCCGTGTCAAAGAGTGCAATCAACTGATTGGCCTCGAGATGACCGTTGATCGGAATGTGGCGGTAGGGATAGTTGGCGTCCGAGACGCGTCGTCGGATGGCGTGGCTCTTGCCGGAGCCGGCGCGGTTCGAGTAGTAGACACACAGGTCCTTGCAGTACTTGGTGCACACCGAGGCGTAGAGCTCCTTGAGCAGCTTGTCCTCGAGCGGCGCCAACTCGACCTTGCGTGCATTCAGGGCGCTGATCATGTGCTGGCCACCGGCCTTGCCACTGATGAACACGACCGAGGTGCAGGCTCCGGTGGCGTTCGACCACATGTTGAGCACGGTCTCGACCGTCTGGCTCTGCAGCGCGTAGCCGAGCTCGTGAATGTTGCCGACGACAAAGAGCCGATCGGCGCGATGGTGCAGGTTGGCCGAGCGCCAACGCAGCAGCAGCAAGAGAATGTCCTCCATCTGCGTCGACGAGTCGCACAGCAGCACCTCGTCCGGCTCGGGCAAGCGACCCTGCTGCACGTACAGCGTGAGGATCAGGTCGAGCACCTTGTCCTTCTCGCTCACGACCACGAACGGGCCCTTCATGCTCTCCTCAAAGACGTAGCGACTGCCCGAGCCGACAATCTCCTTCGAGATGATGCGCGTCACGGGCTTGCGGTTCTCAAAGAGCGCCGTCACGAACTGGCCAAACATGTTGAGGCGCTCGGCCGGTGCCAGCGCGCTCGAGTCGCTCCAGTGGTAGCGCTTCTCGAGCGCCTCGGTGATGTCGGGCACCGTGAGGTCCGAGCACACGAAGCGCAACACGGTGTGGATGTTGTTGAGCGGGTTGGCACGTGGGCCGCCGGCAAAGAACGACGTCAGTCGCGGCTGCTGCTGCTGCTGTGCGCTCGAGCTCGAGGCGGTCGAGGTTCGCAGCGCACTCGCGGCGTGCGTCGTCATGTAGTGGTGCGCATCGAGCGAGCGTACGAGACGCAGAATCTGCGCCGTCGAGAAGAAGTTGACGTAGTAGTACTTGTCACGCAGCGCGCGCACGATCGCGCGCCACTCGTCGAGCGTCGCACGCAGGCTCGCGACGCGCTCCTGCAGCAGCCACAGCTCGATCGACGACGGGAACTCCTCCTCGTAGTCCTGGAAGGAGAAGTGGCACTCGTCGGTGAGCAGCGTCAGCGTGCTCGAGATCTCGAGCAGCATCTTGAGCTGCTCGATGAAGAGCTGAATCAGGCGGTTGATCTGCAGCTTCTGGTCCTGCTCGTCCGAGATCTCGAGCAGCATCAGGCGGTTGCGGAGATCGAGCAACTCGTCGAGGCTCATCGGCTCCTGCACGAGCGTCGAGGCGATGCGTGACTCGCCCGACGAGCGCAGCAGATCGCGCTTCTGCACGGCGTCGACCGGCGCCGGGAACGTGAGGCACAACTCGCTCGTGAAGCGTCCGTCGCCCTCGGCACTCGGCACCGAGCGCCACACGTACGTGCCCGTGTCCATGATCTGGCGCAGCTTGTGGCACGCCTGCATGCCGGGCGAGCACGTCTTCTCGGCAAAGAGGCTCAGCAGAATCGAGAACTGGTCGCTCGCCGTGCGCAGGTGCGTCGTGGCGGCGGCCGACGTAATGTCGAGGCTCGTGAACTCGACCAGGAACTCCTTGAGGCTCTCGAACGGCCCGTTCTCGGGATACAGCAGTCGCGACAGCAGGTTGCGCGTCGACAAGAGCGACGCGATGGCCTTGAGCGCGATGGCGTCCTCGGTGTTGGCCTTGCAGATGCCGATCAGGCGGTTGAAGGCCGCCGTGTCGGGTTGCGTCTGGAACCACTTGATGAGATCGAGACTGCGGCAGAAGACGTCGAGGAACTGCAGCTGCAGCTCCGAGAAGCCGGCAAAGATGCGCTTCACCGGCTCGATGAAGAGCGCCGTGTTCTGCAGCGTCTGCTGGTCCCACTCGGTCGTGAACGTCGTGTTGCACGACACCAACGCCTGGTACAACACGTCCTCCTGCAGATCGTGCGCAAACAACTTGCCGAGCGAGCCGAACAGCACCAGCATCTCGGACGTGCGCTTGCGGTGGCCGTCGAGCAGCTTGAAGTCGAGCAGCAACTCGAGGCGGCTGCGCACCCACGCATTGTCGCGTCGCTCGGCCGAGCCCGTCACGGCGAGAATCCTCGTCTCGCGCTCAATGTGCGCCGCATCGAGCTTGCCGATCGCGCTCGACAGCTCGGGAAACAGAATCGTGCACGAGTCGATCTTGCCAAAGAACTCGTGCCACGTTCGTTGTGCCGACGGAATCAACAGGTTCGCCACCTCGTCGATCGTCAACTCGTCCGGCTCATCGATGCCCAACAGCAACTCTTCCTCCTCCTCATCGTCAGCCTCTTCCTCGCCACCTCGGCGACGGTTGTTGTCTCCTGGCATCGGAGGTGGAGGAGGCGGTGGTGCGCCACTAAATGGCATCTCATCATCAAACAAATTGCCCATGTCGCCACTCTCACGTGAAGCGCGAGGTGTAGTAGCTGCAGCACTCGATGATGACGATGATTTCGCGTCAGCAGGAAGGATTCTAATGATGATAGAAAAAGTGAGTAAAACGAACGACCATGTCGATGGAGAGCGAGGAAGGGAGAGGAGAGGCTTCTCATACCGACTCTTCTTGGATCCGAGATGCTTCCACTGTGCCAAGAACAAGTCACTGCCTCGCAACTCGTACAACCATGCGAGGTGCTTCATGAACGGCAGGTCGTGAAAGAGCGTTTGCACTTGACGAAGCACCAACGAACTCCATTGGTTGCGAATGTCGAGCAGTTGACGCGGAAGGTCGCCGAGCAACACGCGCAACGAGCTGCAGTAGATGTTGACGAAGCACTGCAGCCGCGTCACCAGACCCTCGAAGGCCGCCAGCTGCTCTCGGCGCAGCAGCATCACTTGCGGCGACAGCTGCGAGCTGAGGTCGCACGCGAACAGCAGGTCCTGGATGCGCGCCTGCTCGGTGGCCGAGTAGTAGACGTTGAGCACCAGCTGCAAGTCGCCGAGCGTCACGCTCTCCTCGTTGATCTGGTGCACCAGCGCCGTCATGCGAGCCTTGGCGGCCTTGAGCCACTCCCAGATCGGCACCAAGCCGTCGTCCTTGGGCGGCGGTGCGTTGCTGTCGATCGAGATTCGCAGTTGGCGAAAGTGCTGCAAGAAGCGCGCCCAAAGCTTTGAGGACTTGAAGAGGTTGTTGAGGTCGGTCATGCCACCAGCACCGCACGAGAGTTGCAACAACGTGAACTCGAGAATCGGCTTCAAGATGTTGTTGGTCTTCAATCTAGTGTGTGTGCAGGTATGAGAGAGAGAGAGAGAGAGAGAGAGAGAGAGAGAGAGTGAGCCACAGGAGCAACATCAACTCGATATGATCGACATACCCATTCAAAACGGTGTACAATCGAAGTTGGCCTGATTCCGTTTCGGCAAATGAACCAACCGCACGCTTGGCTATTCACCGCCACATCAAGTTATACGTGAGCGATAGTTACTAGTGGGATGAGAGAGAGAGAGAGAGAGAGAGAGAGATACCTCGCTCTTGGAAGACATCCAACACCAACGGATGGAAGCGGTCGAGGTTGAGACGCTCGAGGTTCTTGATGAGAATCTTCTGATCCGAGTGCATTTGCAGCAACGAGCGCAAGGCCTTTCGGAGGAACTCGTGGTGCAACTCGAGACGCTGCTCGGCAGCCAACTCGTTGAAGGTATCGAGCATCGTGACAAAGACCTTTCCGCGCTGGTCATCGTCGTTGAACAAGCGGCACAGCCAGTCCTGGATCGCGTGGCCAAGGTCGGCGAGGTAGTCCTCGTTCTCACCCTTCTTGGTCGGGTCCTGCTCGAGCTGCGCGGCGAGCGCCTGCTCGGTGGCGAGGATCAAGATCTCGCGCGAGCGCAGCGGATCGACATTGGTGAACGACTTGTTGGTGAGCGTGATCTTGACCAAGCCGCAAGCGTTCTTGGCAGTCGAGGCCCTGAGGATCCTGTTGTGGAAACGCAACAAGAGATCGTAAGCAGAGAGAGTGAGCAGGCAAGCAGGCGAGTCATAGACAGGCATGTCTCTCGTACTTGAGCAAATCATTCAACTCGACCGCATGCCGAGTGGCCATGAACGACCAGTGCATGAGCTTGAACTTCTTGCGCAACATGTCGACGCACACACCGTGGAGCGGCGAGGTAATGTCGTTCAAGAACGGAGCAGTCGCGGCGCCGAGCGAGCCAATGTTGGGCGCCTGCATCAGGAGCGTTCGCAGCACGGGGTAGCTCTCGATCGACACGTCGGGATCGAGGAAGAGCTCACCGCTCTGTAACAATTGGTCGAACGTGGCCTTGAAGCGGCGATCGGCATCGGTCCAGTTCATCAAGCTCGGCTCCATGTTGATGAGCTTGTTGTGGTAGATACCCGAGCACACGTAGAGGATCTGCATCAATGGCACGAGGCGCAGCCAGTTGAACGAGCCTTCGGTCTGGCACTTGCGAATCACCTCCTTGACTCCGTTGCAGGCCCACTTGTGCGTGTCGGTGTCGAGGCACTACGTGACGATGGCACGAGGCAAATGTCAGTGATCTGCTGAGTAGCAGGCGAGGCAGAGGAGGCTAGTTTACGTACATCGAGGAACTCGAGATCACCATCGTACAACGACGGATGCGAGAGCTTGGCAATCCAGTCCTCGAGCTCGGCGTTCTTCTTGGTGGTGTTGCTCCACCAACCGCCGCCACCGCCACCACCCGAGTACATGGTGTACGCGGCACCGATGCGCGACAGCTCGGCGGACGAGCCCTGCACGACGGCGAGGCACAGCGCGAGCGTGGGTCCGAACGAGCTCAGGTGCTTCTTGGTGATGTCTTCGACGTAGTCGGTGACGTGACGCGCCGTGACCTCGTTGGCCGTGTCGAGGCAGCGCACGAGCTTCATGTAGGTCGAGAGCCACTGGCGCCAGTCGACCTCGTTCTCGGGCGTCTCGAGCAGCTGCGCGAACAGCGGCGTGAAGAAGACCTTGTAGACGTCGGGCTTGGGCCGATACATCGAGTACGAGTACGAGGTGTTGGCGGCGGTCGTGGGCTTGGTGCCCGGCGTCGGAGGCGGCGGCTTCTTGCCCTGTGCCGCGGTCGGGTTGTTGGTGAGCGACGAGGTGTTGGTGGAGCTGTAGCCGTAGCCGCCGTAGCCGCCGTAGCCGTAGCCGCCGCCGTAGCCGCCGTAGCCGCCGTAGCCGCCGGTGGCACCGCGACCAGCGCCGCCGGTGCCAGTGCCGTAGTAGCTCATGTAGGCCGGCGGCTTGCGCCACACGTCGAACTGCTCGTCGTAAAAGTGATACGGCGCCTGGCGGTTGCCGCCGTGCTCGTAGCGAATGGGCTTGTCCTCGGCCTCGACCAGGTACTTGTACTCGAACACGGGCCCGACGGCCTTGGTCTTGACCTTGAAGGCCTGCCGCGGCGCCGTTCGGCCACGCTTGGCCTCCTCGGCCTCGCGCTCACGTTGCTCGCGCTCCTCGGCCATGGCGGCGAGCGCCTTGCGCGACGGGATCAGGATCTGCGTGCGCCAGTAGCACTCGCCGTCGACGAGCTCGAGCTCGATCGAGTGCTCCCACTCGCCGAGCTGCGGAATGTTGCCGCGAACGCAGAGCCGCCCGTCCTGCAGCTCGTCCTTGGGCATGTAGCAGTGCAGAACGAGCAGCACCTCGTCGTCGTCCGTCACCTTCTTGCGCCGCTTCTCCGAGCGCTGCTTCAGCAGGTTGGACGCCTTCTCGAGCTTCTCGTTGTTGGCGCCGGCCGTCTTCTCGGCCACCATCATCTCGGGCTCGGCCTCGACGCGCACCATCGCCATGCGCTTGCTCGACTTCTTGCTCGACTTCTTCTTGCTCGACTTTTTGATGTCGTCGCTGCTCAACAACGAAGACGGATCGCCCATCTCGGGCGCCACGCCTGGAGCTGGAGCTGGAGCCTGGTGCTTGGTGTCATCGTCCGACCAATCATCATCGTCCGAGCCACTGCTGCCCTCGTCGCTGTTGTCGTCGTCCTCCGACGACGACGACGGAGGGCCTGAATCCTTCGAGTCAGAGTCAGAGTCGCCAGCGCCATCGTTCGTAGGTTGCACATTGTCACCAGCACCAGCGGCGTCATCATCGACAGGAATGATATCCATGCCAGTGCTGCTGCTGCTGCTGGCCTGGTTGGCGTCGTCTGACGACATGATGCGAGATGTGCGCGATGTGTGTGTCTCTTTCAATGTGTGTGTTGCGATGGAT
>Ga0209935_1003331_pt1 | contig 16787 bp, 20 predicted proteins | sample ThiBio_1000_plan_2_FD_183958 | JGI IMG/M metagenome (GOLD analysis project Ga0209935, IMG submission 183958) | Wastewater bioreactor microbial communities from Cape Town, South Africa - Thiocy_cont_1000_plan (SPAdes) | ecosystem: Engineered > Bioreactor > Thiocyanate-remediating >... | reverse complement strand
TCGAGAGCAGAAAACACCCCTGCGCACCTTGAAGCTGGCTCGCTGCGGATTGAGTGCCAAGGCCTTTGGAGTACTGATGCGTGAGGGCCTGCTGCCAAGTGTCAACCTATCGCGAGGTCTTGAATACTTTGATATCTCTCAGAACCGGTATGCCGGCCATACAGCTGCTCACACTGCCCCATTCATTAACTCACCATTCGTTGACTACGACTTGTGCAGTGTCGAGGAGGAAGGTTCAGTACTACTACAAACGTGGCTGAACAATATGCGTGGCAACTCTCAGTTGCGCGTCCTGTTGATGGCCAAGACCTCGGCCACATTGCGGCTCGTGATTCCGGCGCTCGAGGGCATGCGGCTCGAGGAGATCGACGTCTCGGGCTGCTCGATGGAGCCAGAGACTGCCGCCGTACTGACGCAGCAGATTGCCAACAGCGACACGCTGCGCGCGCTGAATCTCTCTGGCTGCGGCCTGTCGGCTGAGGCCGTCGGCTATCTGCTCGCTCGCCTGACGAGCAACACGCGCCTGCGCCAGACGCAGCTGCAGGCCGGCGGCAACCTCATCACGACGCTGTCGCCCGAGGTGCTCTCGAATGCGCTCATGAGCAACTGCAACCTGCACACTCTCGATCTCTCGACCACGTATCTCAACGAGGAGTCGATTCTCGAGTTCTTTGGGTGCCTGACGCGCAACAGCAACACGCTCGACACGCTGGTGCTCGACGACGATTTTACCTACTACATCTCGTCGCACGTGAGCGGCGTACGCACGGCGCACGCGCTCGCCGACATGTTGCAGCAGACCGGCCTCAAGAAGCTCAGCCTCAAGGGCACGTCGTCCGTCATGCCGGTCGGCATCAAGTCCTTCTCGGCCGACCCCAAGCGCGTGCTCGTGCCGCTGCTCGATCGCCTCAAGCGCAACGACACGCTGCTCGAACTCGACATCTCCAACAACCAACTCGGCAACGCGATCGCCGTCTCGATCGCCGACGTGCTGCGATACAATACGACGCTCGTGGCGCTCAACTGCGACAACAACCGCATCACGCTCAACGGCTGGGCCGCGATCGCCGTCGCCTTCCGCCACAATCGCACGCTGCAGCACTTTGCCTTCCCGGTGCTCGACAGTCAAAAGTGCGCCGCGGCGCTCGGCAGCGAAAAGAAGCAGCAGAAGCTGTACGCGCTGCTCACCAGCATTCAGCTCGCCACCAACGCCAACCAAGCCGCCGGCTTGCATCCACGTCTGCTCGCTAAGCGCCAGCAAGACCCGCTCTCAGCACCGCCGGCCGTGCCGCAACCGCCGGGCACCGCGCCTCGCACCGTGCCGGCCAACCTCGCTCCCAGCACTGGAACGGCCGCCGCGCCGGCCGAAAACTCGTGGGCCACCAGCTGGGACGCCACGGTGCCCATCACCGGCATGGCAGCGCCGGCCGCAGCGGAGCAGGCCGCCATCGTGCACCATCTGCCGCCTGCCGAGGAGCCAGCGCCGCTGCAACAAGCCTTTGCTCCCGCCTTCACGACACAGGCGCCGATCAATCCAGTGTACGCCGCTCAGGAGCAGGCGGCGTCGTTCACACCCAACTTTCCACCGCAGCCCATCACCTATGCCACGCAAGGGCAGCCTGACGCGGGAGCTGGCGGCAGCAACTCGCGTCCCTACGACGTCTTTCGGCAGCCCGAGGTTTGGCAGCAGTCGGTCGCGCCCGATCCAGCGCCAGTTGCCTCCGACGGTTGGGGCTCCTCACAAACCAACACCACCAGCACTGGCTGGAATACCGGTGGTGGCGGTGGCGCTTACGACCAGTCGGCTCACTACAGTTCCGACTACAACTCGGCTCCCGCCTATCAACAGCAACACTACTCATACGACTCAAGTTCGGCCGTTCCCAACTACCCTCCACCAGTCCCGACACCGACGCCACCACTAACACACTCGGCCAGCGGAAGCAACATCTACAACCAGTATCAAGAGTCGGAGGATGTATTTGCATGGCCCTCCAAGTGAAGAGGCGCCTCACTCGCCCGCAACATGTCACACGTACCGTACCTGCCCTACACGACCACCATCGATCCCTTCATCGTCATGTCATGATACCAAGCTATACTTTTGTTCTCTGGTCTTTCGTTCATTCGTTCATTCGTTCATTCATTCATTCGTTCGTTCGTTCGTTCGTTAACATCCATCGTTGTACCAAGCAACACGGAGCGAGACTTGAGGAGCGTGCGCTTCACGCACGCAGCAATAAAACAACAGCAAGTAAATAAGAGAGGCGCAAGAGGAAAGAAGTGTAACGAGTCGCATAACAACAGTGGGTTGCCCGCCTGAGTTGTAGAGGAGGTCGTGGTGGCGGTCATCATCATCATCATCATCATAATCATCGGTGAGGTATCAATAGTAAAACACGTGCTCCAGTGTCGTCGACGGTCGGTGTGCGGCACACGAAGCTACGCAAAGTCGGCCTCTCGGCAGCGCCAAACGTTGGCCGAATGGTCGTACGAAACGCTGTACACGCGCCAGCTCATCGCCACCGGGCTCCAGTCGGTCTTGATGTCCGAGATCGGCTGGCTGTGGTAGCTGTGCAACTTGGCCTGGTGCTCGCGAGTCTTGGCATCCCACACGTGAATGTCGCTCTCCCAGCCGAAGCTCCAAACCTGCTTGCCGATGCGCGTCGCACCCGTGATCTGCTTCTTGTGGTAGCCATCGAGCTTGGCGACGCACGACAGATCCTACGCAGGCCAGCCCAGCCGAGGTGTTGGTTGGTTGGTGGTTAGCTCTCACGAAGACCGCGTACTCCGTGCAACTTGGCGTACCTGGCAGCGCCAAACGCAAATCGTTTGGTCATCCGAAGTGCTCCAGACGGTCGATTCGTCGTTGTCGTCCGACGACACAACGCACAAGCCATTGAGCTTCTCCTCGTGCGGTGTATTGATCTCGGTCACGAGCTCCAGAGACTATCGCGCGGCAACCAACGTTCCGTCAACATCGCGGAACGGTACTCGCACAATGAGCTGGGGCGTCAATGCCAATGTACCTTGGCACTCCAGATGCGTATCTTGCGATCTTGGCAAGCACCCCAAACCTGCTCGCCGACCGCCACCAGCGACGATATGCGCGTCGCGATCGAAAACTCGGTCTTGACCTTCATGGTCTGTTGGGCACAAGGTGCAGAGTTAGCGAACTTGCATCGCAGGGCATCACGCGAGGAATGTACGAGCGCCGCTACGTACACCAATGTTGTAGATGCGTATCTGTCCGGCAGTACCGCTCCAGATCGAGCTCCACACCGAGTTGCCGACACGTACAAAGTTGTAACCCGGCGTCGTAATCTCGCGAACCAACTCTCCATCAGAAGCATTGCGGATTTGGATCGATTCTGCGTTCGCCCACAACAGAGACACACACGCAGAGAGAGAGAGAGAGAGATTGTGAGTTCCAGCAAACAGTACACGACACGAGCTGCAGCGCGACAGTACCGATAGTTCCGACCCAGACCGTATCATCAACGTTCAACATTGAGTTCACGCGACGCTTGGCATCGAGCTGGCGAACCATAAACAGATCCTACACAACGCAACCAAATAGTGAGCTCCATTCGTTCGAGCCTACCGATCACCACCTCGGCGTACCTTGGAGTTCCATATTTGAATGATGCCCTTCTCGTCCGCCACCCAGATGCGCGAATACGGCGACGTGTACGCATGGCTCGCTGGCGGATTCGAGCAATCACTGTCGACTGGCTGCGCGAGGCAGACGCATGTGATTGACTTCTGGCCTCCAAGTAACTTGCGTTGGAAGACCGCAAACGGCTACACGAACACCAAGAAGAAAGCAGCAGCCACACGTCAGCGTTGGCATTAAATCGATGATTATATCGATCGAATCAATGAGAGAGAGAGAGGAGTAGGCACGGTACGTTATTGAACTGCGCAATCGTGCAGTCTTCAAACGGGCGGCGTTTCTATACACGCGGGTGTGCGATATTCGAGTGAGCTGATGCAAGCCGAGATGATGTACGCTGTACTGGCTCGAAGCATGCGTGGCGGAGGAGGTACCTTTTCAACGAGCGACTCGTAGTGCTCGATCAGGTACTGCATGGCGTCGTTGGTCTTTTGGAGTTGCTGCAACAACAGCTCGGGAGTCTGTTGCTGGTTGTCGTTGGCGGCCCAGATCAGGTTCGAGCTCATGACGCGTGCCAGCACGCTCTCCTCCATCTTGTTGATCTCGCTATTCTTACAAGCTGCAACAGTGGTTTCAGCACCATATCAACCACTAATAACCAATGAACCAACCAAACACGAGAGAATGCGTGGGACGTACTAATATTGAGCATATGCAAGATGGCTGCAATCAGCTCATAGTATGCTTCCGGCAGACTGCTCAACAATGCTTCGGCTCGTTGATGTTGCTGCTCGGGAACATCGGTGTCTACGGAAGGCGCAGTGAGTCGACCACAACCCGATGCACTCTGGCGATCGAGCACGATACGTACCGACGATCGACAAGAATGCCGGCAGGTCGATGAGCGGTGGCCGGCTGAGCGAGCGCAACCATTGCTTCAACAAGCCCGCGACGTTGTTTGGGCTCTCCATGCGGTCGAATACAAAGTCGCCTGCTTCGGCTTGCTCGCGCAAGGCAGCCATCGCGGCGGCGTTGCCCTCGAGGCGGAAGATGCCTTGCACCTCCATGCCGGTGGTCAAGATGAAGTTGATCGAATGCTTGGCGATGAACGGAATGCGCAGCTTCGGGTCGCGGCGGCGGTCGGCTGCGAGGATCGTCTCGAGGTCCGAGCCGAACAACGAGCACTCGTCGCTGGGCGGCTGCGGGCTGGTAGGACGCAACGACGAGCCCGAGTTCGAGGTCGAGAGCAACAATGCGCCCGACTCCTTTCGCACATTCGAGGACAGCACCAGGTAGTAGCGACGCGAGATCAAGGCCTTGGGCACTCGAGACAACGGGTTGTTCTTGAGGCGTACTTCGATCAAGCCCGGGATGCGTTGTAGCTGCAACGATGAAACGCGAGTCATGAGTGGCTGGAAGGCTGCAAGTGGGCGTGCGCGTGTGTGCGAGTGTGTAGCGCCCTATCATACCGATGCAATTGGAAGGTCGTCGAGCTTGTTGCCTTGAAGATCGAGCTTCACGAGCGACGTGAAGCGATCAATGTCCTCGGGAATCTCGGTCAGCAGGTTATCCGAGAGATCGAGCTCCTGCAGCTTGGGCAACAGATACAACTCGGTCGGAAAGTACTTGAAGTTGTTGTGATCGAGGCGCAGGCGAATCAGTTGGCGCAGATACATGACGTTGGTCGGAATCATCTCGAGCTTGCTCTTCTGGAGCACGAGCTCGCTATCGGAGGTCTCGGCCGCCTTTTGGATCTTGAGCGAACAAGAGTTCGAGCCCTTGAGTGCCCTGAAGCGTTGTTCTCGTAGCACAGCCCTGTTGATTGAGTGATCGAGTGAGTGAATGGTTGAATGAGCGTGGATGCTTGGATGCTTGCTGACGAACCTGGCACAGTCTTGCATGATGCCGGCGTAGCTCGCGTCACTCACAACCTCAAAGTAGTTGTAGGCCGTAAAGTTGTTGCGCACTTGCTGTGCCTGCTCAATGTTCACGTGCTTGCGCTCGCCGTCCTCGCGCTTGTCGGCATGGTGCCCGACGAGGATGCTCGGGATGCGAGGGAACTGCCTCACGTCTTGCTTCAAGTACGGCAGGAACTACTCGTCATGCATCGCGGCGGGTCAGCTTCAGTGCGTGCGTGGTGGCAGTGGTGTGGTGCGTGCTTCGCAGCGGGATACCTTGGTGATGACGTTGTTCAACGAGCGAGTGTCGATCACCGAGAAGAGATAGATTGCGAGCACGAAGCTCGAGGAGAGCGCCTCCTCGGGACTGGCGGCCGAGTTGTCCTTGAACTTGATTGAGACCTCGGTGCCACACTCTTGAAGCTACAACAACACGCCAACATCACGATCAAGGCCATGCGATCGCGATGGATGATGGAGGTTAGAACTATACGACATAGGTCGACAATCTCGTGCACTGACTCAGTGGCTCACTCACGCGCGAGAGAGAGTTCGACCCATGTCGGTCCGTCTCTCGCGCGCGCTCTCAACGACATTGTGTGCCCACTCCGCCACTCTACGCCATGGGGGCGTCTAGGCACGCCACGAATGTCGCTCGCACCTTGAGAAAGACCGTGCCGTCTTGCACGTCGTCGTGCGAGATCGACGACAGGAACGAGAAGACCAACGACGCATCGCCCACGACCGACACCACGGGCGTGTCCTGTACGCGAGCGCTGCCGGACTTTTTGAGCTCGCGCACGTCGTGCAGCACGCGGTTGAACTTCTCGGACTCGGCCTCGGTCGGCGCCACCGAGTCGGCGCCGTCGTTCTTCTCGAGCTTCTCGCGCATGTTCAGGAGCTTCGAGATGGAGCGATTGCGAATGAGGCGCGGCTTGGAGCTCTTGCGCGTCTGGTCCTCGGAGATTGTGAGATCGTCGTCTCGAGGCGAGATCGTCGAGTCCTCGCTGATGCTCGAGGCCGAGAGCTCACGCTCGATCGAGTCGGGCGCAGCGGTCGGCAGCGTCTCGTCGCTCGATTGCCGGAATCGATCGAAGCTCAGGAAGCTGCGCTGCTTGACGGGCTTGATCGGCCGCGACTTGCTGCTGCTGCTTCCTGTCGGCGTCGTGTTGCCGGAAGACGCTGCTGGCTGGCTGGCGCTGGGGGCGGGGGTGCTGCTGCCACTGCTGCTGCTGCTGCTGCCAGCGCTCGAGCTCAGGGTCAGCGCCATGGCTTGCGTCGGCGAGAGTGCGGGCGGTGGCGGCAGCGACGCAGGCGGCAGTGGTATCACGAGCGGACGACCACCGGTGGGAGCGATCGCCGGCGGGAGCGGGGCGGTTACGGGGCGCGCGATCGCCGGCGCCGGCGGTGGCGCTGCCGTCGTGGCGCTCGTGGGCAGCAAGGTCGGCACGAAGGGCTCGAGCAGCTCGCTGAAGGCCGCGTCGTTCGAGGCCTCGATCATGGGGCCCAACATCAGCCGCACGACCGTATGGGCGCGCATCGGAAGCTTCATGGCGGCCCACTCCTCGGCATTGATCTCGGCCACAGAGTAGCACGAGTCGTACAGGTTGTCGCTCAGCGTCGTGAGCCATTTGTCGCGCACGAGGTCCGAGACGCCGAGACGCGCCGCCGTGGCATCGAGCAGGTCCTCAACGGTCGAGAAGGCCAGCTCGACGCCGCCGCTCCCGCCTCCGAGAGACGAGGTAACGGAGGCACCGAAAGCCTCCATAATGCCAGGCGAGAGAGAGACAGACAGATAGATAGATAGCACGAGAGGGCGTGCCCGAGAGAGGGAGAGGGGGATGGGCGATGAATGAATGAATGAATGAAGTGGCGATAGAAGGAAGGAATGCAGCTCCCTCACACGACCAACGGCTGCTTCTTTGCGGCTCTCAGCGATCTTGCGCCTGTCCCAGAGCGACTCTGCGAGATAGATTGATTGATTGATTGATTGATACAAGGAGCGATGGAGATATACTGGGAGAGTGGGGCAGAGAGATCACCAATCAAAACCTATCTGCTCTCTGGGAGCGTTATGAGAGAGAGAGAGAGAACGGTACTCACGTCAATCTTCAATCCTTGATACGCGCAGACATTCCAAAGATATCAATACATACAACAACGACGACTCCTCCAACAACTCCAATAACTACTCTTCCGCTCGTCTGATTCACAACAAAAGGCCAACCACGATCACAAAGACGACGACTCACAACAACCACGTCACAACCACTCGATTGTGCAGTTGCCATGCTCGCTAGTGATCATTCACCAGGCGGCCGGTTGGAGTGCCCTCGACCACGCCCACGAGCGGCTCGTGCGCCTGCGCTGCCTCCACGTCATATCCGATGTGCCCTTGCTCGGTCTCGTCGACCAGAGACTCGGCCATGCCGCTCTTGAGCTTGTCCTCCTCCTTGAGCTGCTTGGCGCGCTCGACGATGCGCTTGCCAAAGTAGATCGCCACCACGATGATGATGATGATGCCCACAGCGCCGAGGCCGAGCCACACGTAGTTCCACGCGCCCCAGCTGTCCTGTCCCAGCTGCGAGACGTCTCGAACTGTGTACACCGACCTCACCGGTGAGCGGATGGGCGAATGGGGGTGAACGGCGGTTCGGTTGCCACGTACCGAGCGATCCAAAGTACACGACTGGCACCTGCTTGAGCAGCATACTCAGCATGCTCGCGCTCTGGAACAGCCACAATGGCGCAGCCGATACGGCAAGGATGGCGGTCTGCAAGCCGGGCGGCACGGGCGCCGCCAGGCGAATCAGCACGATGAGCTTGGCGTAGGTGGCGTTGCTCTGGTTGTGCAGCTCGAACATCATGGCCTTGGCAAGGTAGCCTCCGCTCTTCTCGATCCACTGTGTAGAGAGTAGACGCCGATGCAGGTATAACATCGCAACCGATCGAATCGCATGCAGCCGATGCGTGCAAGCCGCTAGAACAGTGAGCAACGAGGCCGAGGCGGAGGCGGCGCTCGAGCATCGCGCAGCGAGCAAGCACGCACCACAGCGCCCTTGCGTCGAATGAGGTATCGGAACAACACAAAGACCTCGAGCATTCCGGCGGCGGTGCCGGCCACCACCACCACCAGGCCCAAGCCCATGCCGTACATGAATCCGCACAGCGAGCAGACCGGGAGATAGGCGAAGGTCAGCGGGTAGTTGAGGATCATGACGATGAAGCCCATGAGTATGTAGCCCCACACTCCCATGTTGTTGATGTACTCAAAGATCTTCTGGATGTTGTCGTCTTTTGTGGTCCAGTACACCAAGGCGATCGCCACCAGAAGCACGAAGATGATGCCGAAGCCAGCCATCACGGCGTAGATGACGACGCGCTTGTAGTTCTTGGCATCTTTGGGGTCGAGCTTCAGCATCTTGCCACGATAGACGCTGGCTCACCTGATAAAAGCAGTGCTGGTGCGAGAGGACGAGATCGACCCACGACTTTGAGAGGTTGCTACTGTTGCAGCTGCTTGGTGGTAGTGTTCTTCTAGATCGAACGATAGCTGCTGCTGGTGGTGTGTCGTGGTGCGCGAGCAGCCGAGCGAAGTGACGAATGAAGCGCCCGAACCTTCCCGCAGACTTTTCAATGCGCCTTTTCTCTCTCTCGCTACAATCCACGCCACATAGCCAAGACTTCATTCGATCGACCACGACTTTGCAGCTGCTACTGGTACACGAGGCCTGGCAGCAGCGCCTCGATGTTGAAGCCGGAATCGAGCACCTCGTCCAGTAGGAAGTAGAGCGGATAGGTCACCAGGTGGCCTTGGATGGCGCGCATGTTTTTCAGCGCCTGTTGCTTGGCGCGGGCGCGCTCGTCGTCGGTCGCCGATGCCAGCACTCGCTTGACGTCTTCGACCGCCTGGAGCGCCATTGCTGCGAGTCAGCACGCTGCTCGATGGAGGCCAGTGAAGAGGGAGGAGGCGCGCACCTGGATCGAACGAAGCGAGTCGCACGGTGTGTAGGGAAAGATGTTGGTGAATCGGCTCTGGTTCTGAATGGCGGTCGCCAACCAGCGGCCGTTGTACGTGGCGTTGCACGTGGGATCGCGCACTTGCTCGGCATCACTCGGTTTCAGTCCCAGGTGCTCGAGCCACAAGGCCTTTCATGGATTCAGCCGTTAGCTTGGGCGAGAGAGAGAGAGAGAGAGAGAGATGCAAGAGGTGCGTACCACTCGCAGCGAATGCGCAAACTTGGCCGCAAGGAAGAACTCTCCGTTCATTCGCGACTCGATCATTTCGTTGTCGCGTATCACGGCTGCAATCTCACTATCTCGGTCTCCCAGCATACTTCGGTCGTTGATGTTGGCCGAACCAATCAGCGCGATACGGTCGTCGATGATGATGAGCTTGCTGTGAATGTAGATTTGGTCGTACACCACCTCGCCATTCATGACCGCGAGATTGCGCAGCGAGAAGAATGAAATGTACTCCTCGATCCGCACTCCCGGATGGTCGCGCGCAAGACGCTCCAACAGCGAGTTGCCGCCGCGAGAGATGGTCTCGTATTGCCTGCACGGCCACGCGAAGGCGCTATTGTCAACAGAGATGTATTCTGGCCGAGTGACGAGAGGCGCAAGCGTACCACTTCATCACGCATTTGATGCTATTGGTTTCCCATGAGCCGCATGGCGTGATGGGAATCAGGATCACGACTCGAAAGACCTCATTATTCTGTCGATCGACAGTTTCGTGATTGTGTATCGGTGAGTGAGAGCGATGGGCAAGCGAGCGAGAGAGCGAGAGACACCAGGCGTACCTCGATTGCACGATGCACACGCTCGTACAATGCATCGGCCACCTGATTCTGGACGCTGATAAAGTACTGGTTCTCAATGTAGATCAAATGCTGCGCGTTGCGAATGAGGTCGATATAGCAGTTGTGGATGGAGTACTCGATCGCGTCGATCGGCAGGCCGAGACTCCAGGTGCCTACCGAGCGCAGGATCTGCACGTCGCAAGTGCCGCGGCTAAACAGATTCACCTGAGGAAATGGTGCTCGTGCCAATGTCAGGCAGGGATAGTCGAGATGTGAGCCTCCGGCGACCTTCTTCCTCAAGTGATGGTTCCAGCGCTGAATAAAGTCTGTGCGAGTACATCGATGCAAAGGGGGAGAGATTAGAGCTAACGCGCATTGGCACACTCGCAAAGCAGAACCGGGCGTACTCAGTGCCAGATCGCGAGCGGCATCGCGATCGACGCAGCAGTGAATGTCGTGCCACGGCATGCGCGGAACCGTCGTGCGGTCGACCAAGTCCGTGAAGGGCCGCTCGAGCTCGGTAAAGTCCTGCACTCGTGGCTGGTAGTAGTCCTTGCCGGGGAACTTGGTGACGACGTGGCATTGGTCGAGCAGCGTGTGCTCTCGGTCGTCGTATCGGCCGAAGCACAAGTCAATGCCGCCCAAGAATGCCAGCTGCTGGTCGATCACGACGAACTTTTGGTGGTGCGTCCAGTACAACTGTTGATTGCGAGCGAGGGCACGGCGCTTCGTGAGCCATCCGTCTCTCATTCTGCGCCAGGCCAGCAATGCACGCACACAAGAACACGCACCTTGCCTCGGCCACCGGGATGGCGGATCACCTTGATGTTCGGATGGAGCTCTTCCAACGTCTTCAGGGCATGAGTACTATTTACAGTGCCTCCCACGGTCTTTTCGCTATCCCACCACAACTGCCGAGGTACCACACACAAGTACACGTGTACACAAGTACACAAAGCTGCAGTCAGCCTGGCTGGCGATGCAGAAGATGGCCGTCGGACGATGCCGCTCTGGCGCGTACCAGCACAAAGACGCTCACGGCCTTGCGCGCCATCTTCTGTAGGATCTTGTCGAGTCGATCCTCGACCGACACCGGCTCGGTGCGTCGCAGATACAGCTCGGGACTCACACACCAGCCCGAGATGAAGATCTCGCTCTCGGCAGCCTCGAGCGCGCTGGCGAGCTTCTCAAAGTAGTCCTTGCCATCGATGAACCATTCGCAATGAATCTGCCGTCGAGGCGGCACGAACGAGTTGTACTATACAGCGCGCGAGCACGGTGAGTTGCCACGAGACCGTTCGCTCGAGTTGGGAGTGCTCGATTCAAGAGGCAGCGAGATTGGCGGATTGGTTGTGTGATTGACAGCTTAGTTGCCGACGTACCAAGAAGCCAGTCTCACGCTCGTGCTCGCCGTCAGCGCGAAGCACCGACGCTGCAGTTGAATCGATACATGTGGGTCAAGATCGCAATCAATCAACCAATCAACCAATCGCAAGAGAGCAGATTCTGTGTCGTACCATTCGAGTTGGCGACGCACCAATGGCCTCGGCGACTCGCAGCGCTGGCCTCAAGGTCCGTCACCATGAAGCAGCCGGTTGAGATTCCCTCCCTGCTCGAACGAGCGAATGATGCAACAGCAGCATGGCCGATCAGTTCTGCGATAACGGCAATCGTAGGCAGACATTGCGGGCTTGTGACATCGCGAGGCCTACCTCGATGCAGCCTTGATGTTCCACACGGTGATGTAGCGATGGTGCGTGTTGAACGCCAACGCGAAGGTTCGGAAGAGGTTGCGCGAGGTGCCCCACACGTAGATGCCGTCCTTCTCCGGCTGTGCCTTGGCCTCGCTGGCAGCCTCCTTCAACACGCACATGACCTCACGGCGATCGGGAGGCGAGTCGAGTGACTTGCTCACGACGCAGCCCATCCACACGTAGCCCTATCGCATTGCATTGCATTTCATTGGGTCAAGAGCCGCACCGCCAGCATCGACAACGAGTGGCATGGAGGCGAATGATACCTTGGGAGGTACAGGCTGCCAGATCGAAATGTCGCCGTATCGAGCGCCGGAGCCTCGAGTGTCCCAGAGTTTCTCCCAGCGCTCGGGCGGTGCCAGGAGCGGCGGCTCGATGCCGGGCGATGGATCGCGCACCGCAATGGCGATGGTCGAGCGCGGTTGCTCGTGGTGCGCTCGCTCCATCACGTCGCCGAGGATGTAAAAGTTCGGCGGCGGCACCGGACGCCAGATGGTGCAGTCGTGTGGCTTGTAGAAGGTGCCCGAGTCGTCCCAGAGCTTGACGAAGTTCGGCGGCTCGATGCTGAGCGTGCGCAGGAAGCGACGATCCAGCTCGGACTCGGAATCCGGCGTAGGACTGGCCCTCATGGCCTCCTGTGGTGCCGAGGGGCTTCTACGGAACATGGCTATCGTCGTGTGGCTTGCTGGATCGACGCGGGTCGTGAGGCAGGGTCGCGGCGCGCTGGCGTTGTGGATCGCGCGAGCGAGCGAAGCGAATGGAAGAAGCGACTGGCGGCGTAGCGCAATGTGGGCTTCTACGCTCAGCGATTCGGCATATGTTGAGCTCGCACAACGAATGATGATCGGCTCAGGTTTGCTTTACACTGGAGTCAATGCTGTACTCGAGTGGGGCTTGAATTCCATACCCGAGTACGAAACGGCTCTCAGGAGGCGGCTCAGGTCTCCTTTCGTTCTTCTCTTGCTGCCTCGCTCGCTCGCGCATCTCCTGCCGCCCGATATCACCAACCAACCAACATCAAACACCAACAACATGGCCTCCGTCATCGGGTCGTTCCTCTCCAACTACAACAAGGACACGCCGCAGCTGCTCCGCATCATCGACCAGTTCACGCTGTTCGCCTTCCTGACCGGCATCGCGCAGCTGGTGTACGTCATCTGGGTCGGCACCTTCCCCTTCAACGCCTTCCTCTCGGGCTTCATCTCGACCGTCGGTACCTTCGTGCTGCTAGGTACGCGCGAGCTCTCCCCATCACGCCCGCCGCACGCGCCAGCGGCACAGTGAAGCGCACCGCTCGCAGCACGAAGCGACCACGTACGTCGTTGACGTTTTCCGTCTCGGTGCGCGTAGTCGGCCTCCGTATGCAGCTCGATCCCGAGAACAACAAGGAGCTCGCGACCTCGCCCGAGCGTGCCTTTGGTGAGTTCTTGTTCTGTGCCGCCGTCCTGCACTTTGGCGTGCTTGGCTTCATCGGCTAAGCGCACAGCCAACGCCAGCAAGTATACAGTGCGAGCGTACTCGCGCCATTCTTCGTATCACGATCGCTACCGCTCTCTCGCTACCTCGATCTCTCTGTGCATCTGGGACGTGTCAGGTATTTGAGGATGATTGGGTTTATTGGTGGTGCTCTTGGTCGCTTGGGAGGGCTCCTAGCGCCACAGGGAGTACGCGCTGTTATCTCCTGTTGGCGGGTTGGAGCTCGGGCCTCCAGAACTGCTCGTCGTCGTGCTGTTGCTACTGCCTGCCGCCGCGTCCGCGGCAGCCACGCCGTTGCCGGGTGCTGGAGCACTCGGCGGCGCCACGGCACTTCCTTGGTCTGCGAGATTGACGCCTGGGAGGCCGAGAGAGAAGCTCGAGAATAGCGACGAAGACGCAGAGGCGGATGAGCCCGAGGTGGAGGACGACGACGACGATGATGACGAGCTCGCTACTGATCGCTCGAGGTCGTTGATGGGCATCGTTGGGCTGGGCACGATGAACCACGGTGGAGAGCTCGCAGGCGCAAAGAACGGCGGTACAGGTGGCGACTCGACGTAGGTGCCGCCCACCAGCGGATCGATGGCGCCGCTTGACGGCGCTGCGGCGAAGGGCGAGAGCGTCGAGAAGAGCGACCCGACACCGCTGCCGAAGCCGCCACCGCCACCAGCGCCGCCTGCGTGCTCGGCGCCAAACGCCATTCGCGCCGCTGCAGCCGTCGAGTGCATTGGGGCTTGCTGCTGCTGTTGCTGTTGTACGCGGTGGTATTGCGCGAATGGATCGGCGGCGAGGTGGTCGATCGGCGGCGGTGCCGGGGCGCCATTGGTGCCGTTGCGATGCAGCGAATGCGTCGGCGGCCGTGCGGTGCGCCAGTACTCGGGCAGGCCGGTCGAGTCCCAGATGTTGGCCATCGGGTCGTAGGTACTGGCGCGGCCAACCGCGCTCACGAGATCAGCCGTGTAGGGCGCCGTATCGACCACTACTTGGTCGATGGAGCCCATGAGCCGCGATGGCGAGCCGAGGTCGTAGCCCTGTCGCGTCGGAGAATGCGAAGCCACCATCTGCGGGCTGAAGTGCGGCGAGTACGGCTCGGCGCCTGCTGCTCGCGCGTGCATCGAGGCGCCTGCGGCATACTGATGCATCTCCTCGGGAGAGAGATCCATCACGGTGCCACCGAATTCGCGGCCACGGTAATGATGATGATGGTGGTGGTGGTAGCCGCCCTGATCGGCGAGTTGCTGTTGCTGCTGGAGTTGGAGTTGTTGCTGCTGCAGATACAGTTGCTGTTGCTGCTGTGCCCCAGAGTAGGTGGCCTTGTTTGCAGCAGCGGCGTTTGCTTGGCGTCGTTGGCTGGCACCCTGCTTTGCGGCATTCTTGGCTTGCTTGTCGCCATCAGAAAGGCTACGTCGACGCGAGATGCCCGTGGAGGCAGTAGTGCCCGAGCCAGCGGCGTCAATACCGTACGGCATCGACAAGCCCGAAACCGCTCCAGTGCCGTTGCCGTTGCCATTGGTGGTGTTGGTGTTGTGGTATATCTCTCCGATCGCGATGGCGCCGAACGGATCTTGATATTGCGCCGTGATTTGTGCGGCATTGTGGGCCTGCGAGCGTCCGGCGTAACTGCTGCCACCGTGCTCTTGCTCGAGCGCCACGCCACGGTGCGTCGCGAAGCGTCTGTCGCTCGGTACGAACGTGCTGCCGCGGCCAACACCGTAGCCGCCGGTGGGAGCGGTGCCCGTTGGTGCGCCGGACTCCCACTCGGGGCTCGTGTCCACGACGCGAGAGGCGAAGCTCGAGCGCACATGCGGTGCCGACGATGGCTCGCCGAAGGCCGAGTTGGTGCGCGGCCGCGGGTACTGCTTGCCAAGACGCCGTGCGCCGTATTGGTTGTGTTGGTAGTGCTGGTACGGCTGGTACTGCTCGCGCCCATAGTACGCCGAGTATGCCGAACCGGGCGCCCCGCCGGCAGCAGCGGCATTCGCGCCCTGGGACTTGTTGTTGGCCGAGTCGATCGCGCCCTTGCGCCCAATGAAGCGCGCTCCAGGATAGGCGGCTGAGTTGTTGGGTGCCGCGGCAGCCATAGCGTCGCCTGCCGCCTCGGCCTTGGCGCGCTCTTGCTCGAGTCGCTTCTTGCGTTTGCGCTCCTTGGCGCTCAACTCGCCCTCGAACGGCGGCGCGGTAGACGTGGCATGCTCGGCCGTCGACGGAGAGGCGCTCGCGTTCGTACCCGAGTGCTTGGCAACGAGACTCGGGCGTGGCAGCGGCTCTCCTGCGCCAGGAAGTGGCGGTGGCTTGGTATCCTTGATGCGAGCAGCCGACGCGCCCTTGGCGCGCTTGTCGTCCTTGCTCGACTTGGTGGCAGCTGCGTTGGTGAACTCAAGCACCCAGTGCGTTTGCACCGGCTCCGCTGCAGCGCCCTCAGCGGACACGGTTGCGTCCGCTGCCGCTGGGCTCGTGCTCGCAGCTGAGGACGTGGCCGATGCAGCTGCCAGAGCTTTGGCGGCCGCCTTGGCGCTACGCTTCGACTCGACCTTGCGTGATGCCGCCACGGCAGTCTTGGCACTGTCGCTCTTGGCAGTGGCTGCAGAGTCGCTTGCTGGTGCTGCGGCTGGTGTTGATGTCACTGCTGGTGGATGGTCGGCTGCCGGCTCATCGGGCTTCGTGACGCGCTTTGGAATTGTCGCTGTGGTTGCTTGGGTCTCAGAGCGGTTGTTCTTCTTGTTCGAAGACTTGCCACCAGTGGCGGTGGCGCTCGAGCCATTGGTCAACGTATGTTCGGTGGCAGCAGCCTTGTCGGCCACGCTACTATCACGCTTCACCGGCTTACCGTTCGCGTTGGTGACAGTAGCGCTCGAAGCTGCCGCTGCTGTGGTAGGTGCTACTGCTGTCGTCTCTGACACTGGCGCTGCTGTTGTTGCTGTTGTTGCTGCTGCTTTGCCAGTCGTCTTGGTATCTCCGCCAGATGGCGTACGGTGATGTTGCGACGATGCTTCGGGCTGGCTCGGTGCCGACGACGAGGAGGAGGCCGGAAGACTGCCCACGGTGGCAGTATCTGCCGCTGAAGCGCCACCAACGGCCGGCGAGGAGGCTCCAGTCGAGCCGTGTTGTGGTGCTGCTGATGGCGCAGCAAGCACGCACGTGGTAGGTCCGACCGAAGCGGCACCAGCGGCAACCGTTACCGGCAACGGGGATGGTTTCTGGTTGGTACGACAGAATCGCACGATGCCTCGATGTGGGC
>Ga0209935_1003327_pt1 | contig 16817 bp, 12 predicted proteins | sample ThiBio_1000_plan_2_FD_183958 | JGI IMG/M metagenome (GOLD analysis project Ga0209935, IMG submission 183958) | Wastewater bioreactor microbial communities from Cape Town, South Africa - Thiocy_cont_1000_plan (SPAdes) | ecosystem: Engineered > Bioreactor > Thiocyanate-remediating >... | reverse complement strand
AGAATATTGAACTCGAAATGAATTAAGTTAAATGAGTTGAATAACAATGAGTTTGAGAAAGATTCGTTTTCCCACCAACTCGTAATCCATCTGATTTCCATTCGTTTTCTTTATTCAAATAATAACAACCTGACGAATAAACTCGATATTCATATTCTTCGGAATTATTTTGATTCTCTTGTTCTAAACCAAAGATTAACAATCGATGACCAACTGTTTGTTGATTATCAATCATAAAAGTAAAATAACTTTGATTAACTTCAATTGAATTAGTAAAAATCGATTGTTTATCGAATTTATAAACGAATCGATAGGAGAAATTGGCTTTGATTTCGAAATGAATTGAAATCGGGAGATCAGTTGTCAGATTCAAAGAATGAAAGATCTTATTGGTTAAAATCATTGGAGGAATTCGAAGATTTGGATCTCGAGGGATGAAAAATTCAATTGAATTTGAAGAAGAAGTTTCGAAAGGAATTTCATTTCCATTTTCATCGAGAATTGAAATTGATAAAGATCGAGAAAGATTTGTATTGCTTTCGATTAGAGATCGACCGTAAACAGCCAACGGTTCCATTATTGACTAAAAATCAAACAGAATTTAAGAGAGAAAATAGAAAGAGAGAGACGAACTCGAAAGGAAATAGTTTGATTTGGATTTAAATTCGATGATGATAAATTCATTCGAGTCAGAAGAGATTGAACAGAAATTGTTTGTAAAGAGAGAAAAACTTGAGGTGTTTCAATCGAATAATTTTGTCCGAGATTCAAATGTAAATTTAACGAAGAAGTTAAGATGAAAATCATTTGATTTAGTTTGTCATTGAGTGAATCAGCTAAATCCTTTTGAGAATCAAAAACCCAGTCGTCGAGAATTTCCATTCGCTTTTGTAAAGGCCCATTGGCAGCAGTAAAAAGATTCGAAGCACATTGCAAAAGTTGAGTGACAATCATTTGAACATCTTCAAAAGGCATTTTCTCCAACCAAATTTGTAATTCTTTGGTTAATTTAAAACATTTCTCTGAAATCAATGTTAAACTTGTTCTTGTTAATTGATTCGTTGAATTAGTTAACTGAGCAAGTGAGAGAGATTGTAATTTCAAACTATTTGCAGATGTTATTGGTAAATCAGTTAAAGATTTTATTAAATCTTCTCGAAGATTTGCTTGTTCATTGATTTCTTTTAGGAATTCTAATCGAGCAGATTCATTTGTTGATTCCTTCTTTTCAATACTTACTGTACTCAATAATGAAGAAACTGAAATAGTTGACAATGGAATTCCATTTGAAATAGCTTTATTAATCATTTGAGCTTCTTTTTGATTAAATTCTTCAGTGATTAAAGTTATCATTTGACTAATTTGATTTTGATTTTGATTTGAAGATAATAAATCAGAAAATGATTGTTTAGTAACAACGATTGAAGAAAGATTGAATTTAGTGATTCCATCTAAATAATCACGAATTTCAACGAAAAGATCAAGAGGATTTCCGATTGGTAATCGAACTTCAAACGATGAAATAGGAGAAAAAGCAATAATTTGTTTTGTTCGTGTGAATAACGAATATTCTTTGATATTTTCTTTGATTTTCCAATGTGAACAAGTGACATTGAACAGAGTGTTTGTTGTTCCATTTCGAGGATTGATTTCACAAGAACCATTCGACGGAGGTGGATTGATTTCGAAATTCAACGCACTTGAACTATTCATTCCTTCGAATTGATAAATAACTTCGAATTTCCAATGAGTTTCATTTCGAAAATGATCAAATAAATTATTTGTCGAAGTGAAATTGGTCGTATTTCGACCAAAAAACCAAATATCTTCAAAGTTCGTCATTTGATCAAATAAAATCCATTTTGTATAATTTTGTGTTGAATTTATTCGACCGAAATAAATATTCCAAATGAGTTTTTTCTCTTTTGAACATTCGTTGACACAAAAGGAAAACAAAGCGATTTGAGTTGTTGGATTTACTTTTTGAAATTCGACATTTGGAGAACAAAGAGATTTGATCACACATCTTTACAAATACAAACATTCGACTTTTTCAATCTCAAAAACAATCTATGTTACCCAATGGCGATCATTGGCCGAGTTGAATCTTGAACTTGAACAATAACATAACCTGTCGCTTGAAGAGAAATATTTCGACGATTTGACATTTGAACAACAAACTGATATTCGAAAGTCTTTTGAAGAACATTTGCAAAGATTGTTAATGAAGATTCATTTCCTTTGTATTCAAATTGATTTAATCGGAAAAAATCATTGATTTTAGCGAATTGGTTAGCTGATTGATAAATTCGACAAAAATATTCGTATTTCCAATCTGAAGAATTAAATTCGAATCCATCGGGATCTTTTGAATAATTTCCTGGATTTAAAACTAACTTCTGTTGATCACCACTTGTGACAACTGATGTTCCCAATGGAACAAGATTTGCTGAGATACCTGATGGACTAATTTCAACGTAAACTGATGAAGAACTTGTTATACTTGGATTCTCTATGGTTGTTACTCTTAATTCTAATTGATAAATTCCATATTGAAGAGTATTTGATGGAATATACAATTCACTTCGACTTGTTACGATCTTTTTATCAAATTCGATTTCAGAAAAATTATTATTTGACGAGTTTTTAATCGACCATTTTTGGATTGTTGGCAAAGTTTTGTTACAATTGAATTTTATTGTTGATAAAATATAAAAATCTTGACTTCGACGATATTGATATGGAACTATTCGAAGATTTGAGTCAGGAATTAAGTTTATTATTACAGAATTACAATCTAAATATCACAATGCAAAACAAATCAGATTGATTTAATGGGCAAACTGATTTACTTTCATTGTTGTTGAATGTTGACGTTGTTTTAGCTATTTTGATTGTAGACATCGTAGATGTGACTACAGTCGTTACTAATGTGGATGTAGTAGTAGTAGTAGTAGTTACTGTTATACTTTCCGGAAGATTTTCTGAAAAATCAATTGAATTCGATTCATGTTTCTTTTTTGAAATAATTCAATTCACCTGTTGTTATTCTTGATTCGCTTGTGGGTGGAACTTCGGGAAAAACAGTTTTTATTTCAAATCAAAAGAAAAAAACTTACTGCAGAGTTGGTTTTTCATGATTTTTTGTACTCGATTATTAAATTGATCGGTGACATATATATTTCCATAACTATCAAATGACATACTGATAGGATGATATAATCTATCGTTTGTGTGACCATTCATTTTATCATAACATCCAAAAATACAACGAAAACCATTATCATCTGACCCAATTATTCGATGATTGTAACAATCAACAATAAAAGGATATTGATCACCATCGAGAATTACTCCTGATGGATAGTAAAGTGCAATTGTTAATTTTGCTGATCCATTTCCTGCAACAGTTATTCCATTTCGTTGATTCAATCGAAATAATTGAATTCGATTATTGTAATAATCCGCAACATATAAATCTAAATTAATATCAACGAACATTCCATGAGGACGATAAAGCATATCCGATGATGATCCATGATGACCTGTTCCAGCAACGATTGCTGTTGTGCCATTTGACCATTTTTTATCAACTCGATGATTAAGATACATTGAGCAATATAAACTCTGATAAATATCGATGAAAAGACCATAACATTGTGATGTAACATTCATAACCGATATCCATGTTTCATTTTCTACAATCCATTTATCAACACGACCATTTGTTCCGTTATCAACATATATATCACCATTTGTCGTTACAAATAATGATAATGGATCTGATAAATTGCCCGATATTGTTTTCGTTGGATTGACATCATTTTCATTTGTCCAAATATGAATTTCACTAGTTTGTCGATTAGGTATGTAAATTGAATTATTTGAATTGACAAAGATGCTATACGGTTGTGTACCGAAAAAACTTCGATTGGAAAAACTCGTTGCATTTAAATTCCAAGTTGCATTCGGACGAAATCTTGATTGATTATACGAAAGTGTCAAAACTACAAATAAATGAAAAGATTTCCGTCATATGAGAAAATCGAACAATTTTCACACTTACGATCAGATGGCTTCGATAAAAAGATTTTTTGTATTCGATGGTTATATTGATCGGTGACATAGATATTTCCAAAACTATCAAATGACATAGTAACAGGATAATATAATTTATCGTTTGTTGAACCTTTTCCACCAGAACATCGAAAAATACAACGAAAACCATATCCATCTGAACCAATTATTCGATGATTTGAATGATCAACAATAAAAACATGTTGATCACCATCGAGAACAATTCCTGATGGATTGAAAAGTTCGATTGTTAGTTTTGCTGATCCTTTTCCTGCAACAGTTATTCCATTTCGTTGATTCAATCGAAATAATTGAATTCGATGATTGTAAAAATCTGCAACATATAAATCTAAATTGATATCAACGAATATTCCATCAGGAGAGTTAAGCATATCGGATGATGATCCTTCAACACCTGTTCCAGCAACGATTATTATTGTGTCATTTGACCATTTTTTATCAACTCGATGATTACTAAACATTGTACAATATAAACTCTCATAAATATCGATGAAAAGACCAGAACAATATGATGGAACATTCATAACTGATATCCATGTTTCGTTTTCTACAATCCATTTATCAACACGACCATTCTTTCCATTATCAACATAAATATCACCGTTCATTGTTACAAATATAGAATGTGGATCTGATAAATTGCCCGATATTGTTTTCGTTGGATAGACATCATTTTCATTTTGCCAAATATGAATTTGACCAGTTTCTTGATTAGGTATGTAAATTGAATTATTTGAATTGACAAAGATACCAAACGGCTGTTTGCCGACAAAATTTTGATTGGCAAAAGTCGTTGCAATTGAATTCCAAGTTGCATTCGGACGAAATCTCGGCTGATTAAATGAAAAAGTTGCAATAGTAAAATGTTGTTGATGGATGAACAAACCAATCCAAATCCGAAGAAACATTTCAAATGAAAAATATTTTTTGATTGTCGACATGTTTTTGTCAATAAAAAGGTAAGTCACGTCATTAAATATCATCGATCAACAAATGTGTTTCTTCTATGTAAATTTTCACGATTTTACTCGTTGAGAAAATCTATGCCGTCTGATTTGAAAAACAATGAAATCGAATTTTATTGATTATGAAAATGAAGATTGAATGTTCAAAAAAAACGGATTTTCTTTTCTTTTCTCGATTTTGAAACAAAACAATTGACTAATTAAGTAGTTCCTCGGTTACTGATTGATTAATTGTTTAGTGTGTAGAGATCTTTGTCTTTCGTTCACGAATGACATTCAAGTCGATTCTGTTTTCCTTTATGTCAGATTTAAAACAATGAATTGAGAGTGAGGAAGTTGAAGTATGACGTCGATGTTCATTATAAACAAAAGAGAATTTTGACTTTGTTCGTTGTGAATTCGGTGAGAAAATAAAAAGATTCATTGATCTTTGTGAGTCAAACTTTGAATGGAACGAGATTTGCTGTTACACCTGATGGACTGATTTCAACATAAACTGATGAATATTGATGTCTTTTTAAATGCACCTCATTTTATTTTTATTAATGAAATTTCACATTCTTAGTTAAGATTTAAACGTCGTCGAACAGCATCTCGATATCCATGAATAGTTTTACGAAGTTCTTTTTTATAGACCTTTGATGGTAAAATAAAAATCACAAATGTTAACATTGGTGGAATAAATGATACAAAATATCCACAAAGATATAACCATGCATCATTTTCTGATTGCATACATGTTCGTAGATAGACTAAAACTAAACGTGGTAGAGCAAGTAGAATTAAAATAATAGGTGCAATAAGTATTTGTTTATGTTCTTGATATTGTCGACGAATAATTGTTCGATAGGGCTGATCGGGATGAAGATCTTGTTGTTGATGAGCTCGTTTTATAATTAATACAATCGATGAAATTAAATTCAATAGAAATGGACCAAGGAAATGTACTGTATGAATAATAGAATTGTAGTTCTGTAATTTTGATCCATAACGAACAATACACCAAATTCGTTTAATACGATGTTCATCTTCATTTTCATTATCGTCAATAGTCACAAATCGAAAGATAGGGTCATGAATTGATGTTACAATCATTACAACAATCAGAAATGAAATCATCCATTTAGCTGTCGTACGACTTTTGCTTTTAGAAAATCGAGTACTTTGAATTATTGTTATAGCACGTTCTGTTGCAACACATGCATTGAACCATTGATCTAAATAAAGGCAAACTCGAATGAGAAATTCTAATGAATAACATTGTATTCGTATAAATAACATGTCTGTTAAAATTGTCATCTGTGTTAAAATAAATATGATAAATTTCAATGTAAATAATACAGTTAGAATAACGGTTGTAATCGATGAACTTAATAAATATAAACCACAACCAACAGTACAAACTGATTTATTTTTAAATGTCGCTAATGATAGTGCGCCATTGATGAGTCCTGCTAACATAAAAATAATTGTTAATATGAGAGTTATTTTGATGATGATTGGTTGACGAGAGAAATCTTTTGTTGGTATAATATGATAACTTAATATTGCATCGAGAGATAAACCTAATCCACTTGTACGATGTTGACATCGATTACCGTAAGAACAAGGTTTACATAAACAAATAGATTTTGTTGGACATCTTGGATCATCTTGAAAACATTGACCATCATTTTCACATTCACTTCGACCTGAACAATTATATGTCAAATAATGATCAAACTGTAAACAATTAGCTAAACGTTTTCCATGGAAATCATAACATAAACATAAATGTATCTGATCATGAAAACATGATAGATTTTGATTTTGACATAGTAAATGATAATATTTAATTTGACGAATGATATGCCATTGAATAAACGTACGATTGAATAATTCAGTTATATTTGGACAACGATCTAATGATGTCATTGTTTTATTGATATTAATTGCAAGTGGTGTACTACTATTATAGTTAACAAATATTAAATAATATGTTTTCTTTGGAAATAATTCAAGAAAAACAAGATCAAATGATTGTGAACGACGAATCAATACTGATTTAGTGTCCATTGAAAGTGTTCGGAAAGTATTCGATCTCATAATTTTCGGATTCAAACTAAGTTTATAGGGAATTTCGTGAAAATGAATAAATATATATTGTTGTGATTGAATGATATTAGCTTCAAAAGAAATATTCAATTGATTAACTGATTTTTCACATCGATCTCCACTAAATTCATTCGGACAAAGACATGCAACTTTTTGATTTGATATTAAACATTGACCACCATTTAAACATGTTGAATTAGCATTTGAATTGCATTGAGAATCAGTTAGATAACATCGAGAACCAAATTTATTCTTCGAACACATACAAATCGATCGGTTATTTGATGATTTACCGATACAGATCGAATCAGGCGAACATTGACAATGATGACTAATTTGACAATATTTGCCAGACCATCCTTGATTACATCGACAAAAGGTATAATGCCGGGAATTTTTCCAATATTTAGTACATCGACCATGTATACATCGATAATTGAAACAAGTTTGTTCATGAATATCACTTGATGGTATTTCAACAAGATATGCTAGACGATGAACAGGTAGAAATGGAAATTCAATTGGATATAATAAACTTCCTCGGTATTCGAATGAATCTGTTTCATAGATATCGATATGTATAGCATATTCGTTGTAGAAATGTTTTGGTCGAGTTGAATAAAGTAAATAAATATTGAACTTAGTTTTACAATTGGTTAACGATAGAAAATTAAATTGTTCAAACGAATGAATGATTCGTTCGGTTGTATTATCAATAAGTAAAACAACTATTGTAAATACGGTTCCTACTGAATTTGATAAGGCTTGAAATTGAAGTGCTAGACTAATTCGTTGATTTTGATATTGACAGAGATGACCGTAGTAATTCGGTGGACAAAAACATGTTGATGTTTGTGATTGATTCTTTGGATTTGACGTGAAGCTAATCTGAATACCAAAATGACAACGAAATCTGTCAGATATTGAAATAACTTGACTATCCAACCGACGAGATACCATTGTATTTTCATTGATCCTGATCACCGCATTCTCTTCATCGTTGCTGTGTAGTCTGAACGTCTTTTGACCTAGTGATTTTCCTATTGTACCATAGGGAAATAATCCAGTAATAGGGCCAACTTGACTAGTCTGATTATATATTGTATCCATTGTACAAAATCGTTCATCATCTCCATTTTCACAGTCATTATGACCATTACATAACTCATTGCCCGACAAACATAAATGAGATGTTTGATTCATACAATAGAAAAATCGAAATGTCTGATTCATATCGGCAAAAATTGATAATGGAACTTCTCGTTTACATACGTATTCGTCAATTGCACCGAGACAATCAATCTGACCATTATTGAGTTTCTCACTAGGCAAATAAAGGAGTTGAGCTGTGACAGATGAAAGACATAATAGATTATTTGAATAATAACATATTTCATCTTCAATAGTCGGACAGTTCGATACGCCATTATTTTGAGTATAGATATTACTGCATGGCCAATATTCGCATTCAGTTTCATCTGTTTCGTTTTTGTTATTAATCAAAATTGGTAATAGATCCGTATATCCATCACAAATATCTTGGAACACTATTATATTTTGATTAGAAATTGGATCCAAATATTCATCATTACAACCGTGCGCATTCCCAGTTTCATTGCAATCACATCTTCCATTTTCAACTAAAAGTTGACTAATGTATTTATCTGAATATCGACATTTAAAATGTGTTTTCTTCAATAAATTCATAGCATTCGTTGTTTTGATAAAATCCATATTTTCATCGTCCATATATGGGCAATCATTTACACGATTCATTAGACGATAAATGAAAATACATTTCGATGAATTTCTACATTGATACATCAATGATCGATTACAGATTTCAACTGTATAATCATAGATCAAATGATAATTCTTCAGATTCTCATATAATCTTGATATAATATTAGAATGTAACAACTGTCTTTTCTGACCTTGTCTTAATACTGTAGGAATTTGTGAACTAACAAGGCATGTAAGATTGTTAAAATATATTTTAGTAAAATTACTAAAGAAATGGTCATAATCTGTTGTATTATAACAGACATAAGTAAATGAAGATGATATGATTTCCCAGTATTGCGATTGACTTTTATTATAAGCTAAATAAATATTTCCAAATAAAACAGGAATATTCGGATAGAAAATCATATCGGGACAAGTTGTTGCAATAATATTTATGTATGAATTTTGTTGACATAATTTTGAATAAGATGAATCAATAAGACATTTGAATGCTGACCAACACTGCTCTGAATATAAACTTTTATTACTTGAATGCATCGCAGCCAATAAGAGACTTTCCCTATTTTTATCATAAGAACCTGTCAAAGCGCTACCGCCATCGGTATTCATCTTGTCACCACATTTAAATCCTGGTTCATAAGAATTTCGACAGCTATATGCCATTGCTTGATGATAGCTATTTGCGGGTGCATCGATACAATCAGATGTATGTGTAGCAAATTCAACAAATAATTTTGGTATGCATTGTCCAATTTGACATCGATATTCATCTTCATGACATTGATTAACTTCGAGTTGCCAGCAATCTTTTTCATCTATTCCATTGTTTAGACAATTAATTACTCCATTACAAATATCACTCCAATCTAAACACAATGATTCTGTGCCACGATCACATTGAAGTTGAGTATAACAAGTCAAAGTACGTGTGAAACCTTCGAGATATTCATAAATCAATTGAGTAAGTTTATATAAAGTTGAGTAATATAATTGACTAGAAGGAATTTGATATTGACATTGAGAACCAAAACTTGACGATGTACAATTAAAAAATGTTTTATTTTCTAAGGATCCATCATTGTAATCAAGATAGATTTGATAATCTTCTGTCATATCAATGGATGCTGACCAGTAATACAATTGTTGACTTGTTATATTTAATTTTCGAAGTTGAGAAAATGTAAAATTTCGTACAGCCTTGTCGACAATAAAATGAAAGTCAGACGGAAATTCACCAAGACAATAGAACAGACTTTCTGATTCATCGGAATTGTGCATCACAGCTCGTAAACAATCGTGAAAAAATACATTTTCATTTTTCTCTATCCAATCTGTATAATAAAGGTTGAATTGAGGATGAGCAAGAATTACATGCAAACCAATGAAATATAAGTATAACTTTGAAAAAAACATTTTTTAATATTGTCATGTGAAGTTTTTTTTCTTGATTATAAAAAATGAACATGTGCAGAACATTGACTTTGAACTATATTCGTATTTCCGGCAGATAGATCACAGATAAGAATATCACATCAGAAAAAAAACAGTTTTTGTCGTATAAACCCACGCCTACATAAAAGATTAGTCTCTTGAGTGTTCACAATAGAGGAACATGTGTTGAGGGTGCAATTACCGAGGCATTTGAAATAGAAACTATGAAGATGTTTATTGTACTCATGCGAAATTGAATAACCTTGTGAAAATTGGACTGCTTTTGAAAAGTGATCCATAGCTTTAGCATATTGTCCGTTAGTGAAAAAGATTAAACCCATATTATCATGTACTGCTGCTTTATCTTGTAATTCGATTTCGCCATTAATTGATTTGCCTATTTTTTGATAAGACATAACCATATTATTTAGAATAGAAAATCGTGATCTAACAATACTACGTAAGCATAATGTTTGAAGATTGTCTAAATTCATATTACTGTCTTCAGTTGGCATAATTTGTTCTGCTTCTGAAAAGAACTTCGATGCTTTAAAATATTTCTTTTGTTTCATCTTGATAGTAGCTTTGAAATAAAAATTTTCTGCTTCAGTTAATACATCAAGTTCATACAAATGTTACCGATCATGATAATAGCTGCATCCTGTTGAAGTTTTTGAAAACTTTCTTTGATCTTCAAATCAATACGCCAAATCGATCCAATACTGAGTATAAGACCTCCTCTTCGTGCGGAAATTCACTTATTTCAGATATATCAGCATATGCTCGAATTATATTTTCTTCATCAAAACAATATTCATGTCGATATTGATTAGCACCGGCAAAGTACGTTTTAGCAATATCCAAATTGCGTGTAGTTGATAAAAATCCATTGATCGATATCATAGCTCATTCGTCATTAAGATCAAATATATAAAGGTAAAATATATGTATGTTATTAAAATCTTCCGATCGAAAAAGAAACGAGTCTTCAGTGTAATGTACAATAGCGTGTTCTAGGCAATAATCTCGGGCGAATTTGCCTATTCTAGAAACTTCATTTGGATAATTGATATAATGATTTCGACAAGTTGCAACCATTTTGTCAAGAGTACCATTACGATCACATTTTTTTATTTCTACAAGAACTTGGGATAACATTTGAGTTAAGAAAAACTCAGGTGATTCTTTCTTCCAATATTGAAATGAATCTTGTTTTTTTGTGAAAGCTGTTGTTGTTATTTGACAATTTATTCTGTAAATATTCGTTCTTTATTGTCCATCTTTTTATCTCTTTGAAATTCGATCTCGACCGATCGATAAGAAAAATAATAATAAAACAAAACATGTATATGCAAGTCGTATGATTCAAGAATCATTCGATGATTGGTCAAAGTATACTAATTTAAATTTTCGTGAAGCGAACGGAAATGAACACGGAGATGGCGTTCCTTTTCCATCTAACAAACGTGTTACATATGCTCATGCATGGATGCTATGGCAACCATATCGTGGATAAATCCGCTTTAACTCTATTGAAGACTGGACTCATGAGTGAGTAAGAATATTGAATTACTGACGCCGAATGTATATCTCTCCTATATAGATATAAAGACAACGGTCAAGATACTAATTTGCGGATAGTGGCCACTCATGAAATTGGCCATGCTCTTGGTCTTTCGCATTCACTCTCGACAGATGCGATTATGTATCCTAATTATCAATTGAAACAACCTGAACAAATATTACCGAAAGAAGTTAGTGATTGATTATTGAAAAGGTACGATTTTTCACCTTTATTGTAGGATCAAATTGCGATTCAATCATTATATGGTAACAAAACAACTACAACCTCCAAAAGTGAGAACATATAAATAATAGGCGAAACATGTGTGATTTTATAATTATTAGATTGTGTTATTCATTCCGACAATCCACAATCCAAATATAAAGGAGATTGTAAAGACGGCATGAAACACGGGCACGGAATACTTACACGCGCTGATGGGGAGAAATATGAAGGCAATTGGGTGAATGATATGAAATCAGGAAACGGTACAATAACATGGGCCAACGGTGGGAAATACACAGGTGATTGGGTGAATGATAAACAGAATGGTCAAGGAATTCGTACATGGCCAAATGGTGATTGGTGTGAAAGTAATTGGATGAATGGTAAACGATCAGGAAAAGGTACATGCATATGGGCCAATGGTGAGGCATACATAGGTGATTGGGCTAACGATTACTTGCATGGAAAAGGAATTTACACATGGTTAAACGGAGATAAGTATGATGGCGATTGGGTGAATGGTAAACGATCAGGAAAAGGTAGATTTACATGGGCAAATGGTGGAAACTACACAGGTGATTGGTTGAGTGATCAACGAACTGGTCAAGGAATTAGTATATGGTCAAACGGTGATCGGTGTGAGGGTAATTGGGTGAACGGGAAAATGTCAGGAAATGGTACATGCACATGGGTTTATGGTAAAAAATACGTAGGTAATTGGATGAATGGAAAGATGTCAGGAAAAGGTACGTGTATATGGGCGGGTGGCATCAAATACGTAGGTGATTGGGTTAATAATAACATGCATGGAGAAGGTATTAAAATATGGGCGAATTGGGATAGATATCAGGGCACGTTTAAAAATGGTAGCTTATATATGTAGTAGGTTTGCTTTAAATATACACTTTTATACTTGTAGATGTACCAGTTGATGGTACTATGACCGCTGGTAGGATTAGTGGTGATGATCATGCAAAGAAACGATGTCCGATAGTTTGTCAACGTATTAATCTCAAGTGGAATGGTCATTGGGCTACGGCTAGATGGAAAGCTATGTCGTTCTGTATTTGCGTAGAAATGAATGAACTATCATACTAAATAGAGTTGATTTTTTCTCTTTTCTGAAAGAAAGAGTAATACGGAGCTTAATTACTGATAAAAAGTTTCTCTGTTTGTTCTATCCGGTCAGAAAACAGTATGGAATATAGTGCGACTCATAATAGATGTTTAAAAAAGAGTATGCCAAAGATTATGGGACTCTTAATGCTGATATATCAGCTAGTAAAACGGCGAGCGAATATGCAATATTATTTAATGCACAAAGATTTATCAACAGATCTTTGTACTTTTAAATTCCGTACGTGGCAAAAATGAATAAAAGAGCAGCTACTCTGTATCGTCTGACTGATTCAGATATACATTCATACATGCATGTAACAAGATATGTCGTAATTGGAAGAAGTTACGACCAACACGCGATGTGACTAACAGAGCGTCAAAAATACAATCCAGCAAACACACAACATCCTTCCTTCGAACGTGGATTTTTTCACTCTCTGTATTTTGGTAGCCGGTTGGAAAGGATTAAAATGCTTTCGCTTGTTTGTTATGATGACATCTATGAAACAAGATATAAAGGTAAAATTCATTGGTAATAAGGTTAAAATGAATAATTACTTTATCAGCAACAAAATATAGGTGAAAGTGTTATCATTTGATAAAAATAAGAATACTTTTTTCGCATATTCGCCAAAGTCATACTGTAAAATTAGAGCGGAAAAAATCAACAATGGTCGATTCATCAATATCGCTTTCAACTGCAAACACAAAACTACGTAGACAACTTCATATTCCAGCAGTCCAAAACTTCCACCTTGTATGGTTAGATGAAAGTCTTGACGAAGATAATAACGACGAATGTTGCGAAGCAGTTATGAAATTACGGCAAATTGTTAATACTATTAATATATTCACTGATGTAGATGAATGTATTGATTTTATTACTGACATCGAGTACGAACTATGTATTATGGTGGTATCAGAATTCTTTTTTGGGATTATTGCTTTTATAATTCCAGAAATCCATCAAATAACTTCAGTTTATATATACCATCGTAATAAGTCACTTTCAAAGAATCCGTCTTCAGAATTGCAGTCTAAAGTGAAAGGTATTCACACAAACATCACATCGATCTGTGAAGCACTCAAAACGGCTACTCAAGATTGTGATCGTAACTCCATCAATATTAGCGTTGTCAAGCCATCTGATGAAACTGCTAATAAAGTTTCCGATCTGGTCGATTCATCCTTTATGTATACTCAACTACTCAAGGAGATTATTCTTACTATTGATTTTGAACAACAACATATAAATGAATTTCTAATGTATTGTCGGCAACAATCTAGCGAACTGAAACATATTGATATGATAGAAAAAGACTATCGTCCTCAACAAGCAATTTGGTGGTATACCTATTCACGTCTCTTGTATACTACGCTCAATAGAGCATTACGTTTAATGGAAGTGGATCTTATAATTAAAATGGGATTTTTTGTTCGTGATCTTCATAATCATATTGCAGAACTTCATTCACAGCAATATTCTGGACGTTCCGATAAGAAATCATTCGTGGTGTATCGTGGTCAAAGCTTGTCTCTAACAGACTTTAATAATTTGAAGGATGCACAGGGTGGATTATTGTCATTTAATAATTTTTTATCAACAAGTCTGAGTCGAGAAGTATCTTCGTTGTTTGCAGACTGTGAGCAAGGTGATCCTAATCTAATAGGTATTTTATTTCAAATAACTATCGATCCATCAATACCATCGTCCATATTCGCCAATGTTAGAGATTTTGGTCATTTTGAAGAAGAAGAAGAGATTCTATTTTCTATGCATTCCATTTTTCGCATTGAATTGGTTAAAAAAATCGATGGATATAATCGGCTTTGGCAAGTGGACTTGACATCAGCCGATGAAAACAAATCATCACTTCATCTCTTGACCGAACGCCTACGAGAAGAAACTTTTCCAGAGACGAAAGGATGGTATAGATTAGGTATCTTACTCATTAAATTAGGTCAATTTGATAAGGCTAAACAAGTATTTGATATCATGCTTCATCAGACTACGGATCAGCGTGAAAAAGCATATATTTATAGCATGCTTGGGAGGATTAAAAGTGATCAAGGACATTATACCGAAGCTCTTGAATATTATGAAAAATCACTTGAAATCATGAAAATAGCTCTTCCTGCAAATCATCCTTCATTGGCTACTTCATACAACAACATCGGAGGTGTGTATAACAGCATGGGCGAGTACTCGAAAGCACTTGAATATTTTGAAAAATCACTTGAATTCATGAAAAAAGCTCTTCCTGCAAATCATCCAGATTTGGCTCAATCATACAACAACATCGGATTGGTGTATGACAGCATGGGCGAGTACTCGAGAACACTTGAATACTATGTAAAATCACTTGAATTCATGAAAAAAGCTCTTCCTGCAAATCATCCAGATTTGGCTACTTCATACAACAACATCGGAAATGTGTATAACAGCATGGGCGAGTACTCGAAAGCACTTGAATATTATGAAAAATCACTTGAAATCATGAAAATAGCTCTTCCTGCAAATCATCCAGATTTGGCTACTTCATACAACAACATCGGAAATGTGTATAACAGCATGGGCGAGTACTCAAAAGCTCTTGAATATTATGGAAAATCATTTGAAATCAGGAAAAAAACCCTTCCTACAAACCATCCAGATTTGGCTCAATCATACAATAACATCGGATTCGTACACAACAGCATGGGCGAGTACTCGAAAGCACTTGAATATTTTGAAAAATCACTTGAAATCATGAAAATAGCTCTTCCTGCAAATCATCCTTCCTTGGCTACTTCATACAACAACATCGGAAATGTGTATAACAGCATGGGCGAGTACTCGAAAGCACTTGAATATTATGAAAAATCACTTGAAATCATGAAAATAGCTCTTCCTGCAAATCATCCTTCATTGGCTACTTCATACAACAACATCGGAGGTGTGTATAACAGCATGGGCGAGTACTCGAAAGCACTTGAATATTTTGAAAAATCACTTGAATTCATGAAAAAAGCTCTTCCTGCAAATCATCCAGATTTGGCTCAATCATACAACAACATCGGATTGGTGTATGACAGCATGGGCGAGTACTCGAGAACACTTGAATACTATGTAAAATCACTTGAATTCATGAAAAAAGCTCTTCCTGCAAATCATCCAGATTTGGCTACTTCATACAACAACATCGGAAATGTGTATAACAGCATGGGCGAGTACTCGAAAGCACTTGAATATTATGAAAAATCACTTGAAATCATGAAAATAGCTCTTCCTGCAAATCATCCAGATTTGGCTACTTCATACAACAACATCGGAAATGTGTATAACAGCATGGGCGAGTACTCAAAAGCTCTTGAATATTATGGAAAATCATTTGAAATCAGGAAAAAAACCCTTCCTACAAACCATCCAGATTTGGCTCAATCATACAATAACATCGGATTCGTACACAACAGCATGGGCGAGTACTCGAAAGCACTTGAATATTTTGAAAAATCACTTGAAATCATGAAAATAGCTCTTCCTGCAAATCATCCTTCATTGGCTACTTCATACAACAACATCGGAAATGTGTATA
>Ga0209935_1003326_pt1 | contig 16827 bp, 17 predicted proteins | sample ThiBio_1000_plan_2_FD_183958 | JGI IMG/M metagenome (GOLD analysis project Ga0209935, IMG submission 183958) | Wastewater bioreactor microbial communities from Cape Town, South Africa - Thiocy_cont_1000_plan (SPAdes) | ecosystem: Engineered > Bioreactor > Thiocyanate-remediating >... | reverse complement strand
GGTCAGCGGCGTGACGATCAGCAGCGGCACCAGTTGCAGCTTCTCGAAGTTGTCCGCCCAGATGCCGATGATGAAGCCGAACAGGCTGAAGGTCACCGCGGTGAGCACCAGGAACGCGACCATCCAGAGCGGGTGCGCGATCTCGAAGGTGACGAACAGCCGCGCAGTGGCCAGGATGATCGCGCCCAGGATGATCGACTTGCTCGCCGCCGCGCCGACGTAGCCGGCGACGATCTCGAACGGCGACACCGGCGCCGACAGGATCTCGTAGATGGTGCCGACGAACTTGGGGAAATAGATCCCGAACGAGGCGTTGGAGATGCTCTGCGTGAGCAGCGACAGCATCACCAGGCCCGGCACGATGAAGGCGCCGTAGCTGACCCCGTCGATGCCGTTCATGTGCGAGCCGATCGCCGCGCCGAACACCACGAAGTACAGCGATGTGGAGATCACCGGCGAGACGATGCTCTGCAGCAGCGTGCGCCGCGTGCGCGCCATCTCGAAGCGGTAGATCGCGCGGATGCCGTGGATGTTCATGCGCGCTCCCTGACCAGGTCCACGAAGATGTCCTCCAGCGAGCTCTGGCTGGTCCTGAGATCCTTGAAGTCGATGCCCAGTTCGCCCAGCCGGCGCAGCAGCACGTCGATGCCGCTGCGCTCGTCCTGCGCGTCGAAGGTGTAGACCAGTTGCTGGCCGTCAGCGGACAACTCCAGCGCGTGGCCGGAAAGTTCGGCGGGGATCGCCGCCAGCGGCGACTGCAACTGCAGGGTAAGTTGCCGCCGGCCGAGCCTGTTCATCAGCTCGGCCTTGTCCTGCACCAGGATCAGCTCGCCCTTGTTGATCACCCCGATGCGGTCGGCCATCTCCTCGGCCTCGTCGATGTAATGCGTGGTGAGGATGATGGTGACGCCACTGGCGCGCAGGCCGCGCACCATGGTCCACATGTCGCGGCGCAGCTCCACGTCGACGCCGGCGGTGGGTTCGTCCAGGAACAGGATGCGCGGCTCGTGCGACAGCGCCTTGGCGATCATCACCCGGCGCTTCATGCCGCCGGACAGGGTGATCATCTTGTTGTCCTTCTTGCTCCACAGCGAGAGGTCCTTCAGCACCTTCTCGATGTACGCCGGGTCTGGCGCCCTGCCGAACAGGCCGCGGCTGAAGCTGACCGTGTTCCACACCGTCTCGAACGAGTCGGTGGTCAGCTCCTGCGGCACCAGGCCGATCTGCGAGCGCGCGGCGCGGTATTCGCGCACCACGTCGTGGCCATCGGCCAGCACGGAGCCTTCGCTGGGATTGACGATGCCGCAGATGATGCTGATCAGGGTGGTCTTGCCGGCGCCATTGGGGCCGAGCAACGCGAAAATCTCGCCCTGGCGGATCTGCAGGTCGATCGGCTTGAGCGCCTGGAAACCGGAGGCGTAGGTCTTGCTGAGCTGTCTGACGTCGATGATCGGCTGCACGCGATCTCCTGGGCCTGGGGACGGGCGACGGGGACGGGCGATGGTATGCCCTTCGCCGCGCCACGGCCAGCCGCTGCCGCACCCCTGGACTTCGGCGCCGCGCCTGCGCTCAGGGCGAACGGCGATGTCGTTTCCCGCTCCCCATTCCCGATGCCGCCCGACGGCACGCCCTTCCCCGCAGGCGGGCCGCCCATCTTCCTCGCCACCGCGCTGATCCCGCTCTCGCTGGTGGTCGCCAGCATCGGCCTGCTGCCGTTGCTCGAAGGCCAGGAACTGCCGCCGGAACCGGCGGTCCTTCGTGAGGAGAACATGGCCCGCCGGGCCGCAGCCATCGCCGCCGTCGTCTCGGACGAGGTCTCGCACCGGCGGGTGCGCGAGATCGACCTGCAGGAAGCACACTACCGCCAGACCGCACGCCCCGGTTCCGCGATCCTTCCGGCCGATCGCTCCACGCATTCCCCAGGGAACCAGACCATGCGCATGTTCCGCCAGTTGCTCATCGTGGCAACCCTCGCCATCGCAGGACCCGCTGCCGCCGCCAGCCTGCCGAACCGGCCGGTGCCGTCGCTGGACCTGCATCGGTATGCCGGCCAGTGGTACGAAATCGCGCGCCTGCCGATGTACTTCGAACGCGAGTGCCTCGATGCCGTCGTCGCCACGTACACGCCGAATCCCGACGGCACCATCCACGTGCACAACACCTGCCGCACCCGCAAGGGCCGGTCGTCGGTCGACGGCGTGGCGCGGATGAAGAAACACCAGCCGGCCGCGCTGGAAGTGCGCTTCGCGCCTGCCTGGCTGACCTGGCTGCCGATGGCATGGGCCGACTATTGGGTGATCGAGGTGGACGCCGGCTACCAGTGGGCGGTGATCGGCGGCCCCGGCCGCAACCACCTGTGGATACTCTCGCGCCAGCCCACGATGGATCCCGCACTTTTGCAGACCCTCGTGGAGCACTCGCGCCAGCGTGGCTATCCGGTCGACCGATTGATGATGACCGCACCCGCCGGTGCGCCGGACCAGCCCGCGGAAAGCGCGCCGTCGCCGAACGGAACCCCACCCCTCCACGACCGTGGCCTCAGGCCGGCGGCACCGGAAACGCGCGGATGATTTCGAACGTCGCGATCGCGCAGGCGGTGGCCACGTTCATCGACGAATGCGCGCCCAGCATGGGGATGTGCACGGTCTGGTCGGAGCCGTCCAGCAAGGCCTGGCTTACGCCGCGGTTCTCCGAACCGAGCACCAGGCAGATGCGCTCGCCCGCGGCCACCAGCAACTCGCGGATGTCGATGCTGGCGCTGGTGAGCTCCAGGCTGACGATGCGGTAGCCGGCGGCCTTCAGTTCGTGCACTACCGGCAGCGGATCGTCGTCGTGGCGGAACGGCACGTGCTGCTCGGTCGCACGCGAGGTCTTGCGCAACTTGCGGTTGGGCGGCACCGCCGAAGCGCCGGTGAGGTGGATCATCTCCACCCCCAGCGCGTCGGCAATGCGGAATACGCTGCCCACGTTCATCGGCACCTCGAAGTCGTGCACCAGGTAGCGCAGCGCGAACGCGGAACGCGCCGGGCGATGCTGCCAATGGTCGAGCTGCCGGTTCGCCATGCCGCGACCGGCTCAGGCCAGCAAGAGCAGCAGGGGCGCGGCAATCCCGCCCAGCAGCACGGCGCCGAACAGCCGCGGCCGGCGAGTGAAGCGCCAGGCCATGTACAGCCCGCTGCACACCGACATGAACAGGCCCAGCGCGATCGCGGCGAAGAAGATCTTCATCGGCAGCAGGTTGCGGCGCGCACCGGGTGCCGCGGGCGCGCCCTGCACCGCTGCCCGCGCGACCGGCGCGGCCTCGGCCGCCGCTGTCGCCGGACGCGGACGCCGCACCGGTACCTCCAGGGTCTGCTTCTTGTGCAGCTGCGCCATGCTGGCCAGCCACGCCGGTGGCGCGTAGCTGCTGCCGCGGCTGGCCTCATGCAGGCCGAAGGTCTGCAGGCCGCCGCTCACCGCCAGGAACAGCAGCATCGGCGCGGTGAACACGCCGAGGTAGAGATGGCAGCTGCGAACGAAGCGGATCAGGCGATGCGACGACGGCATGGGCGGCGATATCCACGAAACGGGCGCACAGGGTACGCCGCTGCATGGCGCACCGGCCAGCCGTTGGCACGGCAATCCGCACTGCTGCTAACCTCGCCGCTGGACCGCCGCGATCGCGTTGCCGTGGCTCGGCGTCCACCATCGGTCGGAGCAGTGCGTGGCTTTCGAAATCGAAGAGCGTCGGATCGACGTGGCCGATCTGCAGCTGGGCATGTTCGTGTGCCGGCTGGATCGGCCATGGGAGGAGACGCCATTCGCACTGCAAGGTGTCGCGCTGACCCGGCTGGAGGACATCGAGACCCTGCAGCAGTTGTGCCGCGAGGTCTGGGTCGATGCGCGCCGCCTGGTGCCACCGGACGCGCCGCAGGCGCTGATGCGCGCCGACGCCCCGCGCCACCGCTTCAGCAGCCGCACCCATTACGCCGATCTCGCCGCGGTCGAGGACGAGGCGCCACGTGCCCGCGCCGCGCTGGAGAACGCCTCGCAGATCGTCGATGGCCTGTTCGAGGACGTGACCAGCGGCCGCGAGCTGTCGGTCGAGCGCGTCGAGCAGGCGGTGCGCCCGCTGGTGGCCACCGTGCTGCGCAGCGCGGATGCGTTCTTCCTGGTGGAGGGCCTGCGCCGCAGCGACAGCTATTCCTACAGCCACGCGGTGAGCTGCAGCGCGCTGGCCGCCGCGTTCGGCCGACACATGGGTTTCGACGAGGAGACCATCTTCAGCCTCGCCGCCGGCGGCCTGCTGATGGACGTGGGCAAGACCCGCCTGCCGGAGCAACTGCTGCAATATCCGGGTTCGCTGGCTCCCAGCGAGGTCGACATCATCCGCTCGCACATCGGCCACGGGCTGGCCCTGCTGGACGAGGCAGGCATCGCCAACCTCGACGTGCTCGACATCGTGCGCACCCACCACGAGCGCCACGACGGCAGCGGCTACCCGGACGGCCTGGCCGGCCACGCCATCCCGATCAGCGGGCGCATGCTCGGCATCATCGACAGCTACGACGCGATGTCCAGCGCGCGTCCCTACCGCGCGCCCATTTCACGCCACCAGGCGCTGCAGCAGATCTACGCCGCACGCAACCGCCTGCATCAGGCCGAGATGATCGAGCAGTTCCAGGTCTGCCTCGGCGTCTACCCCACCGGCTCGCTGGTGGAACTGAGCACCGGCGAGGTGGCGATCGTGATGGCGCAGAACCAGGTGCGCCGGCTGCGCCCGCGGGTGGCGATCCTGAGCGAGCCGAACAAGCAGCCGCTGGACGATTTCCGGGCGGTGGACCTGATGCAGCTGGACGACGACGAGGGCGTGGACATCGTGCGCAGCCTGGCGGTCGGCGACTACGGCATCGATGCCAGCCGCTTCTTCCTGTAATGATGACCACCCCGACGCCCGTCCGCCCGCCTTCCCCCTGGCCCGCCGCCGCATGCTGAATCGCGAACACATCTTCGAGCAGATCGACGCGCACATCCGCGCCAGCGCAGGCGAGCGTTTCGCCGTGCTGATGCTGCGCGTGCCCGGCCTGCGCGAGATCAGCCTGCGCTTCGGCTACGCCCAGGGCGAACAGGCCGAGGACATGGCGCATGCGCTGATCCAGCGTTCGCTGCGTCCGATCGACCGCGTGTTCCGCGCCGGCGACGACAGCTTCGTCGTGCTGCTGCCGGATATGCTCAGCGCCAACCACGCCCTGCTCGCCGGCACGCGCCTGACCCAGGCCTTCGAGCAGCCGCTGGACGGAACCGCCTCGCCCTGGCTGGTGCGGCCGGTGATGGGCATCGCGCTGTATCCCGACCACGGCCCCGGCGCCGACCGCCTGTGTCGCCGCGCCAGCATGGCGCTGGACGAGGCGCAGCGGCGCGGCGAGCTGTACGTGGTCTACGCGCCGCACGACACCCAGGTCGAGATCTTCTACGACGAACTGCGCGAGGCGCTGGACGCCAACCGGCTGCAGGTGTTCTTCCAGCCGATCTGGAACCTGCAGAGCGACCGCCTGGCCGGCGCCGAATCGCTGGCGCGCTGGAGCAGCCCCAACCACGGCGAGGTCTCGCCCGCCAACTTCGTGCCGTTCTCCGAGCAGAGCGACCTGATCTCGGTACTCACCCGCTGGAGCATGAACACGACCCTGCGGCACGTGGCCAGCCTGCCCTCGTTCCAGGGCCTGCGCTTTGCGATCAACTTCTCGCCGCGCGTGCTGTCGCGCCCGGGCATGGTGGAGCAATTGACCGGCGCGCTGGAAATCTGGGGCGTGCCACCGACGGCGGTGATCGTGGAGATCACCGAGACCACCCTGGTCAACGACCTCGAGCTGAGCGTGCAGGTGTTGCGCCGGTTGCGCGACCGCGGCATCGGCATCGCGATCGACGATTTCGGCACCGGCTACGCCTCGATCGCCTACCTGCGCCAGTTCCCGGCCACCGAATTGAAGATCGACCAGTCGCTGATCGGCGCCATCCGCAGCGAACCGCATACCGCCAAGCTGGTGCGCGCCATCATCAACATGGCCCACCACATGGACCTGGCCACTACCGCCGAAGGCATCGAGGATGCCGCCACCCAGGCGCTGCTGATCGACATGGGCTGCGACTTCGGCCAGGGTTTCCACCTCGGCCGCCCGCAACCGGCCGCCGACTTCATCGCGCGCTTCGCCACCACGGTGCCGCCCGCGTGAGCGCGCACCGGACCACGCCACAGGGTGGTTCCCGTCGCGCCCGGAACCATGGGCGCCGCTGAGGTCGGCGGCGGCATCCGCTTCGCGCTCGACGGCGCCAGCAAGCGGTACGGCAAAGTCGTGGCGCTGCAGCGGATCGACCTGGCCTTCGCCGCCGGCAGCACCACCGCGCTGATCGGCAGCAGCGGTTCGGGCAAGTCCACCGTGCTGCGCCTGCTGCTGGGGCTCGAGCGCAGCGACAGCGGCTGCGTGCGCGTGGACGGCCGCGCCCTGCAGCCGGCCGACATCCTCGCCTTGCGCCGTCGCGTGGGCTACGTGATCCAGGACGGCGGGCTGTTTCCGCACCTCACCGCCATGGGCAACCTCGGCCTGCTGCCGCAGCACCTGGGCTGGGCGCCGCAACGCATCCGCGAACGAGCGCAGGCGCTGGCGCAGCTCACCCGGCTGCCGTCGGACGCGCTGGCGCGCTACCCGGCCGAACTCTCCGGCGGCCAGCGCCAGCGCGTGGCGCTGATGCGCGCGCTGATGGTCGACCCCGACGCCTTGCTGCTGGACGAACCGCTGGGTGCACTGGACCCGATCGTGCGCCACGAATTGCAGGAGCAGTTGCAGCGCATCTTCGGCGAACTGGGCAAGACGGTGATCGTCGTCACCCACGACCTGGCCGAGGCGGCCTGGTTCGCCCCCCGGCTGGTGCTGCTGCGGCGCGGCGCGGTGGTGCAGGACGGCAGCTACGCGGATCTGCGCGACCGCCCGGCCGACGACTTCGCGCGCCAGTTCGTGCAGGCGCAACGCACGCTGCCGGCCACGCCATGACCGGCATGCCTGCCCGCATCGCCATCGTGCTGCTCGCCGGCCTGCTGCCGGTGCTGGCGATCGCGCAACCGGTGCGGATCGGCTCCAAGCAATTCACCGAGTCGGTGATCCTGGGCGAGATCGCGCGACTGGCCGCACGCGATGCCGGCGTCCAGGCCGTGCACCAGCGCGAGCTGGGTGGCACCCGCATCCTGTGGAAGGCCCTGCAGCAGGGCGACATCGACGCCTACCCCGAGTACACCGGCACACTGAACCACGAGCTGCTGCAAGACGTGCCGGCCGACGCCGACATCGCCACCTTGCGCGCCCGGCTGGAACCGCTGGGCATCGGCATCACCGACCCACTCGGTTTCGACAACACCTACGCGATCGGCATGCGTCAGGACGAGGCGGCGCGACTGGACATCCGCCGCATCTCCGACCTGCGCGCACACCCGTCGCTGCGCTTGGGCTTCTCCAACGAGTTCATGGACCGCGGCGATGGCTGGCCGGGTTTGCGTCGCGCCTATGCCCTGCCGCAAACGAAGGTCAGCGGGCTGGATCACGTGCTGTCCTACCGCGCGGTGGCCAGCGGCGCGGTGGATGCGATCGACCTGTACAGCACCGACGCGGAGATCCCCTACTACCACCTGCGCACCCTGCCCGACGACCGCCACTACTTCCCGCGCTACCAGGCGGTGTTCCTCTATCGGCTGGCGCTGGAGCGGGACGAGCCCGCCTTCGTCGCCGCCCTGCGCCGCCTCGCCGGCCGCATCGACGAGCAGGCGATGCGCACGATGAATGCCGCGGTGAAGCTCGACGGCCGCCGCGACAGCGCGGTGGCCGCCGACTTCCTCGGCACCCGCGTCGAGGCGGGGCGGCGCGGCCTGTGGCAGCGGCTGCGCCAGCGCAGCGTGGAGCACATCGAGCTGGTGGCGAGCTCGCTGGGCCTGGCGCTGGCGCTGGCGATCCCGCTCGGCATCGTCGCCGCGCGTCGGCGCCGGCTGGGGCAACTGGTGATCGCGGCCACCGGCGTGCTGCAGACGGTGCCGTCGCTGGCGATGTTCGTGTTCATGATCCCGTTGCTGGGCATCGGCACCTGGCCGGCGGTGGCCGCGCTGTTCCTGTACAGCCTGCTGCCGATCGTGCGCAACACGCATGCCGGCTTGGTCGGCATTGCGCCGGAACTGATGGAATCGGCCGCGGCACTGGGCCTGCCACGGCGGGTGCGGCTGCGCCGCATCGAATTGCCGCTAGCGATGCGCTCGATCCTGGCCGGCATCAAGACCGCCGCAGTCATCAATGTGGGCACGGCCACCCTGGCCGCGCTGATCGGCGCCGGTGGCTACGGCCAGCCGATCCTCACCGGCATCCGGCTGGACAGCATCCCGCTGATCCTGGAAGGCGCGATCCCCGCGGCGGTGCTGGCGCTGCTGGTGCAGGGCCTGTTCGAACTGGTCGAGCGCTGGCTGACGCCGCGCGGGCTGCGCCTGCAGGCGCGGCAATAAACGGCCGCAAGGCGGCGTCGGCTATCCTGTGGCGGGTTCACTGCGAGATTGTCGACATGTTTCGATCCTTGTCGTTGTCATTGATTCTGACGGTCACTCCGCTCGCCGTGCATGCCGCCGCACCGGCCGAGGCCGCGCTGGCCGACCTGCCGAACGTGTCGTTCCCGGCGCCGCATCGGGTCGCATCGGGCAGGTTGCAGGCCGATGACGTGGCCGCCCTGCAGCGAGCCGGCATCAAGCAGGTGATCGACCTCAGCGTGGACAGCGAGACGCCGCGCTTTGACGAGGCCGCCGCCATGCGCGCGGCGGGCATCGACTATCACAACCTGCCGATCCACGGCGCCGCCGACCTGACCCGCAACAACGTGGTGCAGTTCGACCGCCTGCTGCACCAGGCCGGCACGCAGGAAACCCTGGTGCATTGCGCGAGCAGCAACCGGGTCGGCGCGATGATCGCGCTGCGCGCTGCCTTGATCGACGGCAAATCGAGCGAAGCCGCGCTGGCGGAAGGCCGCCGCTGGGGCATGAAGAGCCTGGAGCCGGTCGTGCGCGAACGCCTGCAGGCGTGGTCGGGCAATCCGCAACACGGAAGGCAGGAGCAGAGCCTGCCCGCATCCGGCGGCACAACGCCGTAGGGCGGCACCGCCCGCCGGCTCTTGTCGCAGTGTGAAGCGGCGGGCATTGCCCGCACGGCGCCGAGGCGGAATGGGCTACCATGCGCGCCTCCAACGTCCTTGCGCGGCACCGCCCTGGCTCCGATCCCCCCCTCGTCGCCCGTAACCGCACTGCCCTTGCGCGCGGTGTTGCTGATGCTGGCCAGCGCCAGCCTATTTGCCCTGATGGCGGTGGTGATCCGGCTGGCCTCGGCGCAACTGCACCCGTTCCAGATCACGTTCTTCCGCAGCGCGTTCGGCACGCTGTTCGCGCTGCCGCTGCTGATCGGGCCGGGCTGGTCGCTGCTGCGCACGCCGCGCTTCGGCTTCTACGTGATGCGCTGCGTGCTCGGCATGGGCGGCATGCTGGCGGGCTTCTGGGCAATCGTGAACCTGCCGCTGGCCGAGGCGGTGGCGCTGTCGTATTCGTCGCCGCTGTTCGTCACCATCGGCGCAGTGATCTTTCTCGGCGAGGTGGTGCGCCGGCGCCGCTGGACTGCGGTGATCGCCGGCTTCATCGGCGTGCTGGTGATCGTGCGCCCCGGCAGTGCCGCGTTCGCACCGGGCAGCATGGTCGCGCTGCTGGCGGCCGGGCTCACGGGCGCGGTGACGATCAGCATCAAGTCGCTGACCGGCAGCGAGCCGGCCGACCGCATCGTGCTGCTGACCACCTTGCTGTGGGTGCCGCTGTCGCTGCCTGCGGCACTGTCGGTGTGGCAATGGCCGCACGCCGGCATCTGGCCGTGGCTGGTGCTGTCAGGCGCGCTGGGCACCGGCGGCCACTATTGCTGGACGCGCGCGCTGCGCCTGGCCGAGGCGTCGATGCTGGCGCCCTTCAGCTATCTGCAGTTGCTGATCGTGGCGGTGCTGGCGTGGTGGATCTTCGGCGAGGCGGTAGATCACTACACCGCGCTGGGCGCGGCCATCATCATCGGCGCCAGCCTCTACATCGCCCAGCGCGAGCACGCGCTGACGCGACAACAGCGCACAAGCATGCCGCAGGTCCGCGCGGAGCCGCCAATCTAGGCCTCCGCCGACCAGCGCCTCATTCGTCAGGGAGTGCCGGCAAGTCAGGCATGTTGGCCAGTTCGGCCAACATGTCGACCGCGGCCGGGGCGGGTTCGCTCGCCAGCGGCCAGCGGCCGATCACTTCATGGCTGGCCTGGCCGAAGAAGCTGCGGATCAGCACGAACTCCTCCGCGCGCCACCGGATCGGGTTGATCGATTCCTCGATCGCGTCGATCGCCGGCCCGTGCTGCAAGGCCACGTGCGGATGGAAAATGGAGACGCCATTGACCTGAAGTCCCTGCGCGCGCTGTGCGGCGGCGATCGCCTTGCGCAGCTCCAGCGCCGCCGCGGCGGTGACCGGGTCCGCGCACAGCACGAAGGGAAACTGCCCGCCGGTGGGGATGCAGCGCATGGCGGCGTCCAGCGTGATCGTGAACGCGTTGCCCCGCACCGCGGCGCCCGCGGCCAGCATGGCGCGCTCCGGCGACAGCTGCGGCCGTTCGGGCCGGCCCATCGGGCACAAGGCAAGGTGCAGGTTGTCGACCGACACCGGCACGCCGCTGGCGCGCTGCGAGCGGCGAAAACGCGCGGCCACGTTGGCGATCTCCACGCGCGCGTGGCCGTCGGGGCGCACCGCGAAGAAATAATCGATGCCTGCGGCAAGTTCGGCGGGGGGCGTCGGGGTCAAGCCGGTACCTCCACGACAGTCGCTGTGACGAATGCTGTTCGCAACACCATACTCCGCGCCGCACAAGCCGGGTGTGATCCGCGTCGCCGGCCACGGCGTTCGCCAATGACCGGACCCGCTGCCGGCCATGCTGCCCGGCCCCTGACACCGGCTCAGCGCAGCTGGCTGTCCTTGCTGCCACGGCGGTTGTACAGGCTGGCGGCGCGCTCGCTGTCGCGCTCCTGCTGGCAGGCCACGCACAAGCGCACGCCGGGCACGGCGGCGCGGCGCGCCGCGGGGATCGGCGCTTCGCATTCCTCGCAATGGGTCAGGCCCGGGCCCTTGCGCAATTGCTGGCGCGCCCGCTGTACACCGTCGTTGACGGTAGCGTCGATCTGATCCTGCACGGCGCCGTCGCCGGCCCAGCCGGTTGCCATGGTGCTGCCTCCGCGAAGCAGGGTCGCGGGCAGGCCGCTCAGTGCGCCTTCGCCCGCAAACCCTGGATATATCCAAGCTCAGCCAACGACTTGGGTTCGCCGGGCACGAGTTTCAAGCAACCCTGGTAGGCCCCGGTCGCCTCGTCGAGGCGATGCAGCTCAACCAGCGCGTAGCCCTGGCCGCGCAGGGCCACGCACTTCAAGCGGACGGCATCTTCGGGGGTGGCGCCACTGATCCCCGCATCGCCCTCCGCTTCCTGGTACAGGGCCAGCATCTTCTCCCAGTCACCGCTGCGCTGGTAGGTGAACGCAAGTTCGCTCTTGTACTGGCTGTCCATCGGCGACAACACCAGGGCCTTTTCCAGCTCGGCGCGCGCATCGGCATAGCGGGCCATCTCGCTGTAGGCGTAGCCGCGCGCCCAGTACGCCTGCGCCCAAGCCGGGCCGATCACCTGCACGGGCACGTCGGCGTTGCCGTTGACTGCCTTGGCGCCCATGCCGGCGTAGGCGAGCGCATCGACCAGGCCGCGGGCGCAGAACACCTTGCCCGGCTTGCCCGCGTAGATCGCCTCGTACTTGCTGACGACTTCGGTCAGCGGCCCGTCGATCGCCAGCTGGATCTTGCCCGCCTCGATCATCTTCAACGCGTCGAGCACTTTCTGTTCGTCGGCATCGGCAACCTGCTTGCCCGCCTCGTCGAGCGACAGGGTGATGGTACTGTCCGGCTTGACCGCGGCGTGCGGCGCGCAGCCGGCCAGCGTGAACGCGGCGAGCAGTGCCGCGCCGGCGAAGAGTCGTTTCATGGCATTCCCCCGAAATGATGCAGGGCGAGGATAGCCGAAGCGGGCCTGCGTCCATTGGCAGCAGGGCCAGACCGTCGGGAAGTGCCAGAATGGGCCATTCACCCACGCCAGGAGAACGCGTCGTGAGCACGCCATCGCCCACCACCACCGAGCAGCCTGCGCTGCGCAGCGACGAGAGCGTCGCCAAGCAGCTGTTCCTGGGCAACATCCTGGAAGAGAACCTGTTCCCCTACCCGCAGATCCGTGCCCGCGACCGCGAAATGCTGGGCGCGATGACCGACGCGATCGACCAGTTCCTCGCCGACAAGACGGCCGAACTGAAGCAGTACGACCGCGACGCCGAGCAGCCGGCCGAGTTCATCCAGGCGCTGCGCGAGATGGGCCTGTTCGGCCTGATCATTCCCGAGGCGTTCGGCGGCATGGAGCTGTCCAACGGCGCCTACGCCCGCGTGCTCGGCCAGACCAGCAGCCACGACAGCTCGGTGTCGCTGACCATCGGCGCGCACAGCTCGATCGGCATGAAGGGCCTCTTGCTGTTCGGCACCGACGCGCAGAAGCAGCGCTACCTGCCGAGGCTGGCCACGGGCGAAATGATCGCCGCGTTCTGCCTCACCGAATCCGGCGCCGGCTCCGACGCCGCATCGATCCGCACCAAGGCCGTGCGTAACGACGACGGCAGCTGGACGCTCTCCGGCGAGAAGATCTGGATCACCAACGGCGGCATCGCGGATTTCTACACCGTGTTCGCGCGCACCGACACGCCCGAGGGCAAGATCACCGCGTTCCTGGTCGAAGCGGCGTGGCCCGGCGTCAGCCACGGTCCGCACGAGGACAAGATGGGCATCCGCGCCTCGTCCACCACCACGGTCGCGTTCGCCGACGTGCGGGTGCCGGCGGAAAACGTGCTGGGCCCGGTCGGCAAGGGCTTCAAGGTGGCCATGAGCATCTTGAACAGCGGCCGCACCGGCCTGGGCGGCGGCGCGGTCGGCGGCATGCGCTCGCTGATCCGCCTCGCCAGCGCGCAGGCGAAGGAGCGCAAGCAGTTCGGCCAGCCGATCGCCGAGTTCGGCCTGGTGCGCGAGAAGATCGCGCAGATGACGGTGGACTGCTTCGCCGCTGAAAGCGCGGTGTGGATGGTGGCGCACCTGATCGACGGCGGCGGCAGCGACTACTCGGTCGAGGCCGCGATGAGCAAGGTGTTCGCCAGCGAGGCGGTGCAGCGCGCGTCGTACGAGGCGCTGCAGATCGCCGCCGGCAACGGCTTCATGCGCGAGTTTCCGTACGAGCAGATCACCCGCGACACGCGCATCCTGTCGATCTTCGAGGGCACCAACGAGATCCTGCGCCTGTACATCGCGCTGTCCGGCCTGAAGGGCGTGGGCGCGGGCCTGAGCGAGCTGAAGGCTGCGGTGGGCGACATCTTCAACGACCCGATCAAGGGCTTCGGCGTGCTCGGCAGCTACACCGGCCGGCGCATGCGCGAGGCCACCGGCTACGGCATCGACCGCATCGCGCACGAGCTGTCGCCGCGGCTGCGCAAGGTCGCCGCCACCTACGAGAAATACACGGTGGAGCTGTCCAAATCCTCCGATGCGCTGCTGCGCCGCCATGGCAAGAGGGCGGCCGACATGCAGCACGCGCAGAAGCGCCTGGCCGACATCGCGATTGACCTGTTCGTCGGCCTGTGCGTGCTGTCGCGCGCCGACAGCCTGGCGCAGCAGTCGCATCCGGCCGCCGAGGAAGCCATGAGCATCGCCGAAGTGTTCGCGCGGCAGGCGCGCCGGCGCATGGCGCGCAACGTGCGCGGGCTGGAGCGCAACGAGGACGCGGCGATCGAGCAGCTGGCCGGCGCGGTGCTCGCGCATGACGGCTACCTGTGGGACGTGATCTGAAACCCGACCAAGGAAAACCCGCCATGAGCATCCCCACCGTCCGCGCCAGCACCGGCAGCGCGCCGTACGCGGTCGATTTCACCGACGACCAGGGCAACCGCTGGCACGCCGACGAGCCGCTCGAGGAAGGCGGCGCCAACACCGGCCCGGCGCCGCACCGGCTGCTGCTGTCCGCGCTGGGCGCCTGCACCGCGATCACCCTGCAGATGTACGCGGCACGCAAGCAATGGCCGCTGCAACATGTCGACGTCGAACTCGCGTTCAATCCCGACGGCACACCCGAGTCGGGCAACGACATCAGTCGCGTCATCACCCTGCAGGGCGCGCTGGACGACGAGCAGCGCGAACGCCTGCTGCAGATCGCCAACAAGTGCCCGATCCACAAGGTGCTGACCGGCGAGGTACGCATCGCCTCGCGACTCGGCAATTCCCCTTGACACGTCGATGCCGCGGCTTGGGCCGTGCTTCGACAGGTGGCCGTGTCGGCGTCACGCACGCCGCAAACACGGCCGCCCGGACGGCCGTTCCGGGACAGGCATCGCAGGGCCCACCACGACCTCCCCCGCCACCGTGCATTGACACCGCTGCCGATACGGCGTAGACGGGCTTGGACGTGGCGCTTTCCGGGGAGAGAACGACCATGATCTTCCAGAACGTGATCTGGGCCATCACGCTGACGGGGATGGGGCTGGTGGCACTGGGCTTCGTCTATGCCATCACCCAGGCCGGCAGGCCGGCCGAAGCCGCCGAGGCCGCACGCGTCAACCGACGTTCCATCACCTTGCGCCGCGGACTGTTCCTGGCGCTGCTGCTGCTTGGCATCGGGATCGCCTGGGCCAGCCTGCGGCCCCTTCCCATCCCGCCGCAGCACGCACCACTGCAGGCAACGCAGGTGGTCGACGTGATCGGCCACCAATGGACCTGGGACGTCAGCCAGACGCACTTGAAGGTGGGTGAACCGGTGGAGTTCCGGGTGACCGCCAGCGACGTCAACCACGGCTTCGCGATCTACGCACCTGACGGCCGCATCGTCACCCAGACCCAGGCGATGCCCGGATTCACCAACAAGATCCTCTACACGTTCGACACCCCGGGCACCTACCGGATCATGTGCCTGGAATACTGCGGCGTCGCACACACCGGAATGACGACCGAACTCGAGGTTGCTGCCGCGGGGGACAAGCCATGAGCTCGCTCGAACTTTACCCGCTGGACGAGAGGCTGCCACGCGGCGAACGCGTGATGTTCAACCTCTACATGATCACCGCCTTGCTGCTGTTCGTGCTGATGATGCTGCTCGGCCTGACCATGCGCATGACCCAGGCCGAGTGGACACCGGTCCTGGCCGGCATGTTCTACAAGATCATGACGATGCACGGGGCCGGCATGGTCGGCACCATGAGCCTGGCCAGCACCGCCGTCATGTGGTTCTTCCTGCGCAAATACGTGTCGTTGCACCTGTGGGCGTTCGTGAGCAACTACGTGCTGTTCATGCTGGGCGCGCTGTGCATCATCTGGGCGGTGTTCATCGGCAACTTCGCCAGCGCATGGACCTTCCTCTACCCGCTGCCGGTGCACTCGATGGGCCTGTGGAGCAGCGGCGCAGCCGCCGCCTTCATGATCGGCTACCTGCTGATCGGCGTGGGCATGCTGCTGTTCTACCTTGACGCCGCCGCGGCGATCATTCGCCGCTACGGCAACCTGGGTCGCGGACTGGGCCTGCAATGGCTGTTCGGCGGCACGATCGACCCGACCCATCCCAAGGCCGTCGTGGCCGGCACCATGGTGATCATCGCCAACTCGCTCGGCATCCTGGCCGGCGCGGTGGTGCTGGTGATGTGCCTGATCAACCTCTACGACCCCGAGATCACGCTCAACGCGCTGGTGGTGAAGAACCTGATCTACTGGTTCGGCCACATGATTATCAACGCCACCATCTACATGGGCGTGATCGCGGTCTACGAACTGCTGCCGCGCTACACCGGCAAACCCTACGGGATCTCGCGGCCGTTCCTGTGGTCGTGGGCGGTGAGCACGGTGTTCGTGATCATCGTGTTCCCGCACCACCTGCTGATGGATTACGCCGAGCCGCGCTGGATGCTGGTGATGGGCCAGATCATTTCCTACGCCGCCGGTTTCCCGGTGTTCCTGGTGACCGCGTACGGCGTGCTGACCAACATCCACCGCTCCGGGCTGCGCTGGAAGATGCCCTCGATGCTGGCCGTGCTGGCGCTGTTCGGCTGGGCCGCGGGCATCGTGCCGGCGATCATCGACGGCACCATCAGCGTCAACCGGGTGATGCACAACACGCAGTGGGTGCCGGGACACTTCCACTTCTACCTGCTGCTGGGCGTGTTGCCGATGATCCTCACCCTGCTCTACCACGTGGTCGGCAGCCGCCGGCGCGCGCCGGTCAACAGCGGCGCGGATCGTACCGGACTGTTCCTGTACGTCGTCGGCGGCATCAGCTTCTGCATGGCGTTCCTGTACGCCGGCCACGTCAGCGTGGCGCGGCGCTTCGCCGTGCACCTGCCGGAATGGGTGCCGACCGACCGCGTCGGCTCGGTCGCGGCGATGGTGTTGATCCTGGGCATGCTGGTGTTCGCGGTGCGCATCATCGTCGGCCTGCTCAAGGCACCGGCCGATGCCGATCCTTCGCACCCTGCTGGCTAGCGGACTGCTGCTCGTGCTCGGTGGCGCCGCGCTGACGGTCGCCACCGACGGCTTCCAGGCGTTCACCAGCGAAACTGCGCGCCGCCTCGCGGTGCGGCGCGACCCGCCGCTGGTACCGGCGGTGCTGCTGGAAACCCAGTCCGGCGCGCGGCTCAACCTGGCCGACCTGCGCGGTCGCTGGG
>Ga0209935_1003323_pt1 | contig 16858 bp, 17 predicted proteins | sample ThiBio_1000_plan_2_FD_183958 | JGI IMG/M metagenome (GOLD analysis project Ga0209935, IMG submission 183958) | Wastewater bioreactor microbial communities from Cape Town, South Africa - Thiocy_cont_1000_plan (SPAdes) | ecosystem: Engineered > Bioreactor > Thiocyanate-remediating >... | reverse complement strand
ACTTTAATTAAGATCAATAAAGTTTAAACATATGAGTACAACTAAAACATAGATGTATTTCATTAATTCAACTGCTTATACATATATTCTATCAAAATTTCAATAAATTCTCAAGATTAAGATAAAGATAATACCGTTGAAATCGCAATCTTTATCTGGCATGGAGAACACCAAATTGTTGATAACAGTAACCAAAAGTATCATCATAGAGAATTTCATTGTTTATATTGAATGATTAACGAATGAGAGATCTATAATAGAAAGAAAGATATTTAATTTTAATCATTACTAGAAATTTATAGAAAACAGTGCTACACTCAAAACATCTGGGGAAAGTATATAATAATATTCTGAAGAGTATTGTTTGAAATAAAAAGAAAATATTCTATCATCACACAATGATCTAGTTTTAATCTTATAATAAAATCACCATACTAATCCATGAGACTTTTAATTACCTATCTTGTCGAGAATTTGATGGTGTATCTTTCAAAGAACAATCAGCATTATATGGTTTATCGGTGATAAGAAATTTACAAAAAATCAGAAGCTGTAATCTTTATGCCTCACTCAGTGTTTATCGAGAAATTTGGCTTTGGTATTTGACAATTTAAAATATTAAAATATGGTTTTTCTTTTATTTACATAAAAACTATTTTAAATACACAGAATCAAAGAGAGAGAAACGAAATTATATCCAAACTCGATTGAGGGTGTTGAGTTTAGATGGTAGACCAGAATCTTCAACGAAAATTATTAGACTTAACTAAGATTCTTTATACTTTTATCTATTTATTCTAATACGATGAATGTTGAGATTGTAAGAGACGCAAGAAAGAAATAACATTTAAGCTTACCTCTGCTAACAGCGTTACAATAATCTTGATATGAATATATGTGTATGCATATCTATTATATAAATCCCATATTTATAGCTTTAAGCAGAAGGGAATTTTCTCTTACAAAAATGGCATCATATTTGTTATATTGATAAGAAGGAGAAGAAGAAGAAACGTTCGTTACTAATCGAACTGGTAATCTGATATGTGGGAAACGACCCATCACAGTGGGAATGTTATTGGTACGGTGTTTTTCCCGTTCTGTGGGAAATATCTAATGACATTTTCTACCAGTTCGATTAGTAACGAACGTTTCTTCTTCTTCTCCTTCTTATCAACATAACAAATATGATGTCATTTTTGTAAGAGAAAATTCTCTTCTGCTTAAAGCTATAAATATGGCTATGTGATAAATAGAAGATTGTATTTCGAACAACATAATCTCATTCGATTCAATTCTTTTTTTTATTATTATTAGCATTCAATATAACCCTCTGACCATGCAGGTCCTAAAGGGACAATGTGTTCGCCTCATGCTTTCAGTGTATAGAGAAGGTATAAAGAGATTAGGATAAAAAAGATCACCCTAATGCATTATACTATGACTGGTTTCGATCTTGCTAAAGGGTCTCATCAGATAGTTTTGACTGTATATATAGAGCTATTCAGATGATTTCGATGGAAAATAAATATGCTTGTATTAGACTTGAGTACTATACAGAGTATAAGTAGTTTAATTTATGGGTCGTTATTGAGAAAGTTTTAAAGATGGATAGAATGAGATTAGTTTTCGGTTTGTTTATTTGTTTCACTTCGTCAGTTTATTTTATTGATATTAAAAAAATGTCTAATTAGACTTTTTGATGGAAATACATTTAAGAATAAATAAAACGACATTAACAGCAGCTTTGATTTTCATTCTTTTTAATTTATTATACAAAAATAATAAATTTAATTTTACAAATTAACTGAGTCGACGTTTCGGAGTTAACGCTCCATTTTCAAGACACAATAGTTAGTTTTATGAACATTTACTAGAGAATAGAAAGAAACAAAGAAATGGTGTTGTTAGGTTTTATTGATGATACAGTTCGTCGATTCCGTTTATTTTCTCTTTCTATCACAAACAAAAACACGCTGATACACCAAACGTCCAGTTGATCGGACCACAGAAGAGAGCAGAGAGAAAGAGAGTGTGTGTGTGTCTGCCTCCATCCGAACAACATCACCGAAATATATAGTTTTCAATCGACTATATAGAGAGAGACAAGATTGACGAGAAGGAAGGTGAAGAGAAGACGAATGTAGGACGACATAGATAGATGTCGTTCCTACCTAACATCTCCCCCCCCCCCCGATACACAAGACTTAACACTGAATTGAAACAAACTGATCCAAAAAAATAACTGACCAAAATTTTCCGAAATACAATCCAACCAGTAGTATCACCTGAGAGAAAAGAAGAAAACTAGAAAACAATCAAAACGAGAGAAAAGAGAAAAAATAAAACAGCTATTCGAAGATGTCCATTGGCAATAGTTGATTAAGTTCGTTTTGTTGTTGTTCGCTCTTGACCGATATGTATAGATATGTTCATTTCTCCCAATATCCGTTTCGCCGATCCCACGTTCATATTCAGTGATCTAATCACTTCAAATCGATACCGATTTTTTCGATGACGTATGCTTGATTTTTGATTCCTTCGTTTTTTTTCTTTTCCTTTTAATTTCCGATGTTGTTGTCATTGTTATTTGTTGATTTTCTTGACTTGTCGTATGTTCAGCTACTTGTTCTTGATGTTTGTTCATTTGAGATGCTGGAGATTCATTTGATTTCACTTGTTGTTGTTGATTCGATTGATAATGACGATAGATGAACATCATAAGATCAAACATCGATAAACAATCGAAAGTTGCATATTTGACGAGAAGTTGTTGTTGCATTGATAAGCCTTCTAACCCTTGTGACCAATTTTGCCGTGTTTCTTTTTTGATAGATATTTATGTAATGTGTAAATAACAGCATCTTGCAAGCTCCATTCGTTGTTCTTCGTTTTTTTCATTTGATTGAGACTATCATGAGAGACAAGTTGTGCCACAATTGATTGACTGAATTGTTTGATTGGAGAGGGATTTATTCCTAATGCATAGTCGAACCATTTTTTAAAAATGGCTTGAAGATTGACTCCTTGCACTTTGGTTTGAAACGGAATCATTGAATGATTCACGAAATATTGTAATTCGGCTTTTAAAAATCCCCAGATGAACATGATAATCGACGATGTAAATAAATGATGCAGCATTTGTTTGACGATGACAAATTGAGGCTTGGGAAATTCTTCGATTTGTCTCATTTCGATAAGAAAAACCATGAATGAATGTTCATCTTTGTTTGGAATCATAAGTTGAATTAAAGCGCCCTTGTTCGTGTTCCTATCTGCTTCCGTGTCGCAAATACACCAAGAACTTTCTTCAATCATTGTTTTGTAGTTTGTCAATTCAGCTTCAGTTGTATTTTTATTGATAAAATTGATTAAATAGACTGCTGCTGGTTCATATGGTGCGAAAAACGTTGAGTAAATTCGTTCTTTTTCTCGTTTCTGTTCGAATTTTTCTTTGTTCTTCATCTGTTTTTTGTTCATCTTCGTTCGATTTTGATCGGATATTTTCTTACAATTCACAGTTTGTTTTTTGTTTTGACAAAAAAAGAAAACCAAATAAACAAGTGCACAATACTCGTACCGAGAGAAAGGTTGAAATAACAGCTGTGATGAGGAAAAAAAGAGAGAAACAACACTAACCAAACAGAAATAGAGAGAAAAAAGAAAAGGAAAAGAGAAAAACTGAATAAATAATTTAAAATTAGATAACTCTAACACATAGTTGAACAACCCCTTTTTTTCACAACAAAACTAATACAGACGAAGAACAAACACAAAAAAGAGAAAGAAAACCCGATTGAGATCAATCGACAATCTAATTTACAACAAAATGTGATAGCTGAAAAGCTGACTAGAGTTAATAAAAGGCAAATAAAGTTCCAATGGTCGATACCCAGCTTCCTTTCCAACACTATTTGATATTATGTGCCACCAATCGTTGATTTCGAATTTTTCACCAATTAATTTTGTCTAGATGGCAACCGAATCTGGATTTTATTATTATTTTTTTTTAAAATAAACTTTATCTTTCGTAATTGACTAACATGAGCTTGTATCAACTGTTTTGATTCGATTTCTTGAATTAAATAAGTTGGATGATGTTCTTCGATAACCTCAATAATATCCGAATAAATAGGTTCTAATTTCGCATGTTGAGAAGGAATTCGTTTCAACACGAATTCTCCGATTGAATATTGAACTTCTGGACGATTTTTATCATATCGTTTCTTGTAATATTCTTGTTGATTTCGAATGTTAATCGATGCTTGTTGTCGATAGAGTTGTAGAGTTTCTCGTAGATGATTGAAATAATCGTTTGACTTTGAGAACTTGTAAACATTTGAACTGGATTCTGCTGGTAATTGTGGATCTCGGCCGAATAATAATTGAAACGGTGAGTATTTCGTCGTTGAATGCTGACCGGTGTTGTACGCGAATAAAATCGAATTTAAATGTACATCCCAATTGTTCATATTTTTATCTGTTAATTTTGCTAATTGACGTTCAAAAGTTGAATTAAACCTTTCGATGACGCCATTGGTTTGTGGATGATAAGGAGTTGATTTGATGTGATTACAACCTAATAACTTCGTAAACGCTTCCATCAATTCATTGCAAAAATGTGTGCCTCTATCGGATAAAATTCTTCTTGGCACCCCATGAATACAAATTAAATTTTCATATAAAGCTTTTGCCGTTGTTTGTGCTGTTTGATTTGGTAATGAAATAGCAATGACCCATTTAGTAACATAATCAGAAATTGCCAAAATGTATTTGTTTTCATCAGGTGTTCTTGGATATTGGCCTGAATAATCAATTCCAATTAGTTGAAAAGGACCACTTGGTGTTTTCACAGGATGTAATAAACCAGGAGGTTTGTTTCGATCGACATTGAATTGTTGGCATTTTATACAAGATTGAATATAATTCCTAATGTCTGTCTTCATATCCGGCCACCAGTATTTATCCTTTATTTTCCACCATGTCCTACGAAAGTCAAAATGACCGGACCACGAAGCATCATGATAAGCACTTAATAATTGTTTGACCATCGATGCTGGAATATAAACTAATTTCTTCTCGAATATGCCCGCATGCATGATTTTGTATAATATTCCATTATCAAGACAATACGTTTTTTTCTTCGAATTTGTTTGAATTTCTAATACTTTTGTTTGATATACAGTGCGGTCCATAATTATAAGACCGGCATCGATTCGACCAGAGCCCGGAGTTGTTCAACGTTGATTTCTTCCCAAGAATTCATTATGGTAGTTTTTAACTGTTCTTTTGTTCTAAATTGTTTACCTTCGACATAGACCTTCCTTGCTAGTATTCCCCAGAGATTTTCAATTGGATTTAAATCAGGTGACAACGATGGCCAAGGTAAAACATTGATTTTCTGCGATTTAAACCAGGTGAGATTGACCTTCGCTCGATGAATGGGTGCATTGTCTTGTTGGAAGATCCAATCAGACCCACTCATACAGCTGCCGATATCAATGAGATGCTTTTGTAGCATCTTTCGATATCCTTTTGAGTTCATTCGGCCGTCTACAAAACATATTGAACTTTTACCATTCCAACCAAACGACGCCCAAATCATAACGCTACCACCACCTTGAGCACGAGTTGAAAAAATCTCTTCTTCTTTACGGAGATCATGCCAGTAGTAAGAGAAGCCATCAGGACCGTCCAAATTAAATTTTTTTTTCATCAGACCAAACAACTTTGTGCCATTCATTACTCCAGGTCATATGGTCTCTAGCCCAAGTTAATCGTAAATCTTTGTGAACTGTTGTTAAAGCATGAGAGTGCTTTTTTTTTCATATTTTTCAAGATGTTTGACCTTTTAATAACTCGATTGATTGTCCATCGTGACATTTTTAAGCATAAATCTTTAATAATATTGGCACAAGATATTGATTTGTTACTAGCAGCTCTAATAATATGGCGTTTGGTACGTTCATCGACTTGTTTTCTTGGGCCAGTTCGTTTTCTCGAGCCATATTTAAGTGGATCTTTTAAAAAATTTGTTATCACTGTCTTCGATCGATTAATTTTCCTGGCAATTTTTCGATGGGATATATTTTTCTTGTGCAATTCTAAAATAGACCTTCTTTCGCTTTCCGTTAGTTGTATTGCTCTGGGCATGCTATAGCTTAAATATGAGTGTTATCCTGTTTGTTAATTCTATTCAAAGACACTGATGATTCACTTAATATTAAAAACCAATCATGTGGTCCTATAATTATGCACCGCACTGTATGTATACGAAATTTAACTCAGAAATACAAAAACTTCAGCAACAATTCGAACAAGTTTTATCACGCATCGATGGATTTGAACATCGATTGCGTCATATTGAAACTCTGAATGAAATCACACCACAACACATTAAACCTAATGTTGCTAATATTGAACAATTTACTAAAGACTTTGAAGAACGGTTCGATCTAGTGGAAACAAATAGTCAAACACTCACGGAAAGACTCGATAGTTGTCAACAAAGTTTTGCGAAAATGAATATGAAAACTGAAAATTTCGAAAATCAACTTATAAATCTTCAGCAACGCTTGAATAATTTCAACATGGATGAGCAACCTGCTACAGAAAATGTGTTCACCTATTCGCCTCCTACATTAGATCAATTGCAAAGTGACAACGATGAATGTGATTCGATAGAGAAAGCCTTGTGCACGCCTTGTGAGCAACAAATCTTTCTATCAACTGCTCAGGTTCAATATGGACTGTTCGATGTTTGTGATAAATATAACGTTATTCTAGCCAAAGAAGATGACAAATTAAAACTATTTAATCGTCGGAAACAAATCGATGAACGTCCATGGGGCGAACTTGGTCATAATAATTATGCAACATGTATTCATTGGTGTTCGTTTCTCGATATTTTTCTAATTTTATACTCTATCGTTGAAACGTAATTCAAACACATCAGAAATGGAATTTGATGATTTGAAGATAGTTAATTCTATTTGAGTTTACTCCTTGAAATATGATACAACTCAACGGGCCGGTAATGCCACAGAATTACTACGTTTTCTTACAACATCACCCAGTTTATCAGGCTATTTATATCTGAATCGTGATTATCGTCGAATTGAATTAGTCAATACCAATTCATGGAGATCCCAACGGGGCTGGTCGAAGTTCCACTTGGATTATGGTGAACGAGATGAAATTCGATCGATAAAATTAAGTTATGAAAGTACGTATTTAGCTATGAATATTCAATGGAATGATCGTTTGGATTTTATTGACTTACGAACACATGACGATCAATTGACTTTGCTGAGAAGAATTCGTATGCCTAAGGATTCCGCATCCTTATCTCATCGGGTACAAATACCACTCGGTGAGAAGAAATGGTGGTTAATTGTCGATGAAAAGAATCAATGTTACAAGGTATCAACTGATCCCAATGATGATCGTATCATACCGATACGAACTGATCAAATTCATGGGTCCTGATAAACACAAACAAGGAGTACTTAGCTTTTATAAACTCATCAATCGATTAAACAAACAGAATTTCAAAGTTTTTGCCGTTTTTAATTTTTATCTACTTCAAATTGTTGTATTCGATGATTTTCAAAATCGATAACATACAGATTGTTTTCAAAATCAAATGATAATTCTCGTAGATGATGAAATTGATTCGATCCTTGCCCATCACCATTTCCACCAACAACGACACGACCTTCGTCCGATCCGGGTGACCAACACATGATCCGACTATTTCCACTATCGGCCACAAAAACATCACCAACTTCGTTTACAGTTAATCCATAAGGATAAGCTAATTGATTGAGACTACCTCCACCACCATGACCACCAGCAACAACAGTTCCTTCTTTTGCATCTTTCGCCCATTTCATCACACGATGATTCCAACTATCTGAGACGTAAATAGTTTCTTGTCGATCGACGAAGATAAATATCGGATGATTGAGTTGATTTGCAACAATTATTCCTTCTCCTTGTTCACCTTTTCTCCATCGTTTTACTTCATTTCTCTCTTCATCAGAAACAAATAGATCTCCATTTTCATTTATCATCAATCCAAAACATTTAATATTATCAACGATAATTTTGTTGATTTGTTGATTTTCTAATGACCATCGAATAACTCTTCTGTTTCCTATATCACAAATAATCAAATCTTTGTTATTTTCGTCGACAATCACATCAACTGGATAACTCAATTCACCATTTTCTCCTGCAACAATCTGTCCATTATTTTCACCTAATTTCCATTTAAGAATACGATGATTTGCGCAATCAGCAATATAAATGTATTGTTTTAGATAATCGACATAGATTCCATGAGGATCCTTTAGTTGATTTGTTTTGTTTCCCTTGCCATTTCCTCCAGCAATTGTTTTGGCATTTGGCTTCCATTTAAGATTTGCTTTGAGTTGAAAACGATGATACTGTTGTTGATCTTTTAAAATAATAGACGAATGACGAAGAAAAATAGGAATACACTTCTTAATTTCACTTACATGATGATATTAGATTTGTTAACTGTTGAATTGTCTGATTATCGATTGATCGGAGATGAGTCAATTCATTGATCATTAAGTCTGTTTGTTTTTGTTTATGAATTAGATGAGTACGATAGATAATAAAAGCTGTAAGTGATGCTAATCCAATGATTGAGAGTATAAATATACAAAGTAAATAATACTTTGATTTTTTCAATGGTTGTTTAACGATTGACTGATCATTGATATTTGTAGCATTTAAAGATATCACTTCGACATTATCATCATTTACTGAATTGAGTTCGAAGTTACCAGTATTAATAGCGTATCTATCTATATCTTGATCTTCAAGCAGTTTTTTGATTGTTGTTGGCATAATTGATGCTAAACTTTGAATTGATTGTGATAGCATCTCTCTTCGATGTTCTACATATTCAAGAATATATTCAAATATGAGAAGAAAAAAAACTAGCCTTTTAAAAGACGAACAGCGTCTCTACATTGAATTTGTTCGAAAGCACGAATAAGAAAAGTAAAATCTTGTTCGTTAATCTTATCTTGATCGAATAGTGAGTCCATTAAACGAAGAGTACCACGAAGTGAAGCATCATCTCGTATTTTTCGTGGAACATCATTTCCCAGATAAAAATGTAAACGTTCTCGATCATCATCACTTAATCGACTCTCTAATTTTATTATAATACTTCTCAATTGTTGGTTGTCCATGTTCATGTTTTATTCATAATATACTTTAAATTAAAATAGAAAAAGATATATTCGATACATTTCATTTTTTTCACGTATTTTAAATGTCTTTCTATACGTCAGTAAACTTAACATAGCACCAAATTCGAGTTTTTTGTGGAAGGATTGGATTCTATATCGAATGATGCTATTTTCAGATGGGGTCATCGATGGAAAACATGATGTTTTACTCAAAATATTGATTTTTTTCAGGTTTTTTACAAGTTTTTATCGTCACAAACGTACAGGCGAATCCTTCCACAAAAAGCTCGAATCCAGTGCTAACTTTACTTACATGATAATATCTCAATACAATCGCGCGTTATATATAACAGTATCGCCTTTACTGTTTTTTTTCTTCTATTTCTTTCTGTTAACTTGATTCCTTTCACTTATTAAGAAAAAAGATATATCACTCGAAAAAAGAAAAGAAAAAGATAAACAAGAGATGAGAAAGGAGAAGAATCGAACAAGGTCGAAGAGAAACATATACATACGACGTCACGTAGAACACGTACATCGTACCCACCAAAAATTAACATTCTTCCATCAGCTAATACAGATGTTGTATGTCATACTCGCGAACTACTCAAACTATGAAGAATTTTCTAAGTTTCTACCAATGGATTGTATAGTTCAACGGTATCTGTAGGAGTATAATCACTAAGCCCATCAACAACAATACGTAATGAATTCATTCATAACTAATATACAATGAGTAATTATTTCTGTTTTCACCGTGTCTTGACTTTTAGATTTCATACTTTTTTTTATTGTTTTTACTCTTGTAGATTGTTACTGTACACTTTGTCATTTTTATAGTTGTAGGAATGATAACAATCGTCTTTTCGAAATTGATGTGCATCTACAAAGATATACTGAAATAACTTTATTACTAATATTAATAAATATGTTTACATTACTTGTAAATTTATTAGACAATTTTATGTTTCTCTTTTGAGAAATATCTATTCAAATATTCAACAATCGAAGAACAATCGAGAACTACATCGATCATCATTTACTTCCGTATTCTTTAATTTCATTGTCATCACATAAGTAATTCATAGAATTATATTCTATACACACTTTTCTCTTATATGTTTCGACTCTTCCTTTTACTCATAAAAAATAAAATTCTATTGACGTCATGTTAGGAAATAATTCGATATCCCGATAAGACGAAATGATTGTTCGTGTAAGTTACTAAAGTATATAAAAATAGTAATAAAGATGCCATTTATTTAGAAGACGTAGTGGCTACTACAGGCCGACTTATTTCAACGCTATATGGAAAACTTGAACATGTTTTGATGTTATTCAAGATTCTTAAAATAAATTTGTTTTCTGTATTTGTTCGTTGCAATGATCATTAATTAAATTTATTTTTCTTTTAGAAATATGTGCTTTTCTCTGGTTTTCAGCATGGAAAGTGTATCTATGAGAGATTTTCATTGTGTTAATCACAGTCCATGGTCATGGGAGAAACTTCATTAATCCATTATGATAATCATGCAAAAGAAAACCAGTGGATGTGCGAGATTGTCATCATAAGAAAAATTTTTAAAAAAAGTGAAACTTGTCAGGAATGGGAATCGAACCCATATCTCATTTTCATGAATTACCTCTTAAGGGTAACGCCATTACCATTCGGCCATCCTGACTTACGATTTAAAATTATATACAGTAATAATTAGTTTGATGAAATATTCTTTCCAAAGAATTGTAATCATTGCATCATTTTGTGACAAATATATTTCGATGACGCAATATACCTTATATACTTCATACACTTTTATTTCTGATGGAATTTGCACATTTTGAAGGACTTTATTTGGGACTTTCTGGTAAACAAATGAATGATTTGAATTCTTTATTAGCTAACATCACGAATTTAGATAAACAGAGTTTCAAACAGTAACAATAAAGAAAATATTGTCTATATTAGTTCTTGAGTGGATTTGTTGGTTTCAGTTTTTTGTGCTACAGCAGTATTGAATTTTTCAATTCTCTCTTTTCTTCCTGCTCCTGATGGATAACAAATATAAATATCAATATTAACTTGTTGTAATGCTTTTAAATTTTGCAACATTTTATCCCATCGAAGGACACAAAACCAACCAAAGGTTTGTCCGCAGCCTTTGACTTTCAATCTAATTAATAAAGGCAAAGAATTTAAAAGGTCTTCAAGTAAATACACACGCCAATTGTTAAAATCAAGATCAAGAGAACGAACATGATGAGGACAATTATCATGAAAACCATTGGAAACATAAACAAATTTTATCGAAGGAGAGATAAGCTTGACTCGCTGTATTCATATATTCGAAAAGTTCAAGAAGTAATTCTCCTGAGAGACTTTCAATTGTAGAATAACAATCTGTATTATATAAATTCAAATAAGGAAAAATTTCATTTTACGATGTTCATGAGTTATTTTCGGTCTTTTCAAAGGACGATGATCGATATTTTCTTCCATCAAGCGAGATACAGAAAAGAATAGTAGTGCACAATGTTTTTTATACTTATTTGGTGACCTCGGTCAATACATAGACAGGCAGTATCCAATGAGAAACAATGTATTTCTATCTTTTCTTCGTGTTGGATAAACTTTGCAAAAATGTTAGGTTACAGTAATATTCTACGAAAACATTTGCACGCTACAGAATCTATCCATCGTCTCTTTCAGTCACTCATTGATCATCTACGTAAACACAAACAAGGAGTATTTAGCTTTTATAAACTCATCAATCGATTATTTTATTGATCCACTTCAAATTGTTGTATTCGATGATTTTCATAATCGATAACATACAGATTGTTTTCAAAATCAAATGATAATTCTCGTAGATGATGAAATTGATTCGATCCTTGCCCATCACCATTTCCACCAACAACGACACGACCTTCGTCCGATCCGGGTGACCAACACATGATCCGACTATTTCCACTATCGGCCACAAAAACATCACCAACTTCGTTTACAGTTAATCCATAAGGATAAGCTAATTGATTGAGACTACCTCCACCACCATGACCACCAGCAACAACAGTTCCTTCTTTTGCATCTTTCGCCCATTTCATCACACGATGATTCCAACTATCTGAGACGTAAATAGTTTCTTGTCGATCGACGAAGATAAATATCGGATGATTGAGTTGATTTGCAACAATTATTCCTTCTCCTTGTTCACCTTTTCTCCATCGTTTTACTTCATTTCTCTCTTCATCAGAAACAAATAGATCTCCATTTTCATTTATCATCAATCCAAAACATTTAATATTATCAACGATAATTTTGTTGATTTGTTGATTTTCTAATGACCATCGAATAACTCTTCTGTTTCCTATATCACAAATAATCAAATCTTTGTTATTTTCGTCGACAATCACATCAACCGGATAATTCAATTCACCATTTTCTCCTGCAACAATCTGTCCATTATTTTCACCTAATTTCCATTTAAGAATACGATGATTTCCTGAATCAGCAATATAAATGTATTGTTTTATATAATCGACATAGATTCCATGAGGAGCCTTTAGTTGATTTGTTTTGTTTCCTACGCCATTTTCTCCAGCAATTGTTTTGGCATTTGGCTTCCATTTAAGATTTGCTTTGAGTTGAGAACGACGAACAAGTTGTTGATCTTTAAAATAATAGACGAATGACGAAGAAACACTTCTTAATTTCACTTACATGATGATACTAGATTGGTTAATTCTTGAATTGTGCGATTATCGATTGATCGAAGATGAGTCAATTCATTGATCAACCCTGTTTGGTTTAGTTTCAGATTTGTTAATTGTTGAATTGTCTCATTATCAGTTGATCGAAAATGAGTGAACTTATTGACCAGCTCCGTTTGGTTTTGATATTTTTCTGATAATTGTTTTAGTTTATTAGTTAGATGAATACGACAGGTAATAAAAGTTATAAGTAATACTAATCCAATGATTGAGAGTATTAGTATACAAAGTAAATAATATTTTGATTTTTTTGATGGTTGTTTAAAAATTTTGTTTACACTTGATTTTAATGAATGATCATCGATATTTGTGGGTTCTAAAGATATCATTTCCATATAGTTATCAGGGTGACGAAATCGAAAATTCCAAAATCAGTAGTTTTCTACAAAACATCAGGAGAAAAATCAGTAAGTTTTCTTTTGCAATAGGAACATGTCAAAATTTCGATTAAAATAAACAAATTTCTTATACTTTCATTTGTGTGAATTTTCTAGTTGTGACTTTTAATAATCGTGAAATTAAAAGGATCCGCTCTAATAAAACCTTTCTCAGCCAGTATATCTGTTTTTCAATCATACAACTCATTTGAGTTGTTGTCATTTACTTACGAGATACAGAAGAGAATTATCTAAGATTTTTTACAAGTATACAGGCGAATCCTTCCACAAAAAACTCGAATCAGGTTCTAACTTTACTTACGTGATAATATCTCAATACAATCACACACTGCTTTTTTCTTTCACTTATTTTTTCTTTTACTTCTATCTGTTGACTTTATTCCTTTCATTTATTCAGAAGAAAACCTATATCAATCGAAAAAAGAAAAGATAAAGAGCAACAAGAGACGAAAAAGGATAAGGATCGAACAAGGTCGAAGAGAAACATACGCATGCCAATCAAAGCGCGCCGTAAACTGATGATACTGATCCATTACGGGATTTTACGATCCGTTCAGAAGCACCGTTTTCCAACATCTATAAGCAAATTTCTCAGTAATACGTAATGTTTCATTTAAAAAATAATCGAATTAATAAAAAAAACTAGGTTAAATAATTTTTTTCTTGTGGACAAAAATGAAAGATAACAATTTTCTTTTTCTTTTAATCGATATACTTAAAACGGTCTAGTCGGATATGCAACGAGCTTTAAAAACATTTGACTAATATCCAAAAACTATATGTTTTTATGAGAAATAAATATTTTGAAGAGATAAATTTGAAAAGACAGAGAACGATAGATGACGTGTATTGGCACATTTTTAGCATAAATTCAAATATAGACAAAGTTGATTTGCTTTTTCTTTCTCAAAAAAATGAACAGAACTTTTCTTTAAAATTTCGCCAAACTCAATTCCAATTCTTTTACTTTCATTTTATTTCAATTTGAAACCAAAAAAATCTTTTCTTTTTTCATTTCTATCAACACTAAATCGTTGAATTCGATGATTCCAACTATCGACAACATAAAGATTATTTTCAACATCAAATGATAAACCTGTTGGATATTTAAACTGATTTGATCCTTCTCCTTCACCATTTCCACCAACCACAATTCGACCTTCTTTTGATCCAAATGGCCAACACATTATTCGATGATTCAAACAATCAGCCACATAAATATCACCAACTTCATTCACAATTAATCCTAGGGGCCCAAAGAGTTGATTTAAACTATGTCCTGGACCTTGTCCACCAGCAACAATAATTCCTTCTTTTGCACCTTTTAACCATTTCATCACACGATGATTGTCACGATCTGAGACATAAATTGTCTCTTTTCGATCGATGAAGAGAAATGACGGCCAATTGAGTTGATTTAAATTATTTCCTTTTCCTTGTCCACCTGCAACAACTGTTCCTTCTGCTTCATTTTCACCTATTCTCCATCTTTTCACTTCATGTTTGTCCACATCAGAAACAAACAAATCTCCACATTCATTCATCATTAATCCAAAACATGTAATATTGCCAATGAGAATTTGCTTATCTTGTTGATTTTCTAATGACCATCGAATAACTCTTCTGTTTCCTTTATCACAAATAATCAAAGATTTGTTGTTTTTATCGATAATCACATCACTTGGTTCATTCAATTGATCGGTTCTGTTTCCTTTGCCATTTTCTCCTGCAACAATTTCTCCTTCATTTTCGTCTAATTTCCATTTAACAATACGATGATTTTTCCAGTCAGCAATATATATGTAAACCGATTTTTGTTGATGATCGACATAGATTCCATGAGGAGATTTGAGTTGATTTCCTCCAACAATTGTTGTAGCATTTGACTTCCATTTGATATTTGATTTGAGCTGAAAACGATGAAAATGAGTCAATTCATAGACCAATTCTGTTTGTCTTTGATAGTTTTCTGATAATTGTTTTGGTTTATTGGTTAGATGAGTACGAGATATAATAAAAGCTGTAAGTGATGCTAATCCACTGATTGAGAGTATTAGTATACAAAGTAAATAATATTTTGATTTTTTCAATGATTGTTTAACAATTTTGTTTTCAGTTGATTTTAATGAATGACCATTGATATTTGTGGCATTTAAAGATACCATTATCGTTATTTACTAAATTCGATTCGAATTTATACTTATGAATAGCGTATTTATAACGGCTCCGAATGGGATGAGATGGGAGAAAATTTTTGTCCCATGGGATTGTAAACATTATCCCATCCCATTCTGAATTCCCATGAGATCCCAAAATTGTATACAATCATAAAATTGCATAGAAAACAAGTGGTATCCTTTCTTAATTTCATGTTCACGATCGTTTATTTTTCGAAAACAATATACAAATATAAAAGGAAAAGCTTTAATCTATTAAACAATCGCTTCATGGTCTGGATTGATACTTGTTCTTCGTTCGTTTAACACGAAACCTGCACTACTAAATTATCTTTCAACAGCTGCAGACGTTGGTGGAATAGGTTCCTCTGATTTAGTTTACTTTATGATTAGCAAATACATCATTTAGATACGGATATTCGATAGAATGATTTGATTCATTATCAGTTGTGTCTTCGTATCTTTCAAACATAGATCTGTCAGCTTTTCGCTTTTTGCATGATGGTTCAACAAGCATCATTGAATTTGTTCGAAAGTACGAATAAGAAAAGTAAAATCTTGCTCGTTAATCTTATCTTGATCGAAAAGTGAATCCATTAAACGAAGAGTACCACGAAGTGAAACATCATCTCGTATTTTTCGTGGAACATTATTTCCAAGATAAAAACGTAAACGTTCTCGATCATCATTACTCAATCAACACTCAAATTTTATTATAATACTTCTCAATTGTTGGTTGTCCATGATCATTAAATTTTAGATAAGATAAGAACGGTAGTAAAATAAAGATAAAAGAAAATTGAGGGTGAGAAATAACATATCTGATTTTTGACATTGACTCTTCGAAATATTTTCCTTTTTTCGCAGAAATTTCGTATGGTACGACTACGGAAGTCGTCGATGAAACAACAAACAATGATCGAGTTGTTGATACATTGACACCTATGGATATGGATACGAATATCCATAATGCAACTGATCTTGATCCTATAATGGGATATGTTGACGAACCTTTACTACCTCTTACTAAAGCATGTGCTCCACTAACTAGTATGATCTACAATCTTTGGTTCTATGTTCAAACGGCACTGGATCGTACTCCAGAACAACCCGCAAATGGTCTCACGATTCGTTTTTAGAGTCTTTCTAACAAATGCTATAAATAGAGAATTTGATTCTCTATTAGGACATTATCAAACAAGATAAAAAAAGTCGAGTTAAAATTGAAGAACCACTATCAATAAATATATTTAATAGTGCCAACAAAGCAGATCAATCGACTACT
>Ga0209935_1003321_pt1 | contig 16863 bp, 28 predicted proteins | sample ThiBio_1000_plan_2_FD_183958 | JGI IMG/M metagenome (GOLD analysis project Ga0209935, IMG submission 183958) | Wastewater bioreactor microbial communities from Cape Town, South Africa - Thiocy_cont_1000_plan (SPAdes) | ecosystem: Engineered > Bioreactor > Thiocyanate-remediating >... | reverse complement strand
AGGGAGTGGTTGGTTGAGGGAGGGAGGTGCTGTTCTTTGTTCCTTCATCGATTGGTTCTTGTTGCTTCTTGTTGCTCGTTGCTTGCTTGCTTGCTTGGTGTCTCTCTCGTGTCTCGTGTCTCGTGTGTGAGAGAGCTTCATATCTTCATCTCTTTGGTTTGAGCAGTTTGGAGCTTGGAACATCTCTTTGTCGTTGAGAGAGAGATTGAAGAGGAAGAGATGGAAGACGATGCTCTTGATCGTGATGCTCGAATCAAGCTCTCGATCGGCACCAAGCAAGAAGGCAAGGCTGATGGCGTGCTCAACTATCCTCTTGGCTTGGTGTTCGACCATCATCGAGGTCTCTTGCTCGTCGTAGACACCTGGAATCATCGAGTGCAAGTATTCTCGTGTGATGATGGTGGCTGCTCGTTCGTGTCCAAGTTCGGCAAGGAAGGCCGCCAACCAGGCAAGTTCAGGACGCCATATGGCATTGCGATCGATCACGATCATGATCGTATCCTCATCACTGATCACCACAATAGTCGAGTACAATCATGGTCGTTGAGCGAGCAATCGTTCTTGTCGTGCATCGGCCATCGTGGATCAGTAGATCTCAAGTTCAAGAATCCTCGAGGCATTGCGATCGACAAGCATCATCATCGCATCGTCATCGTCGATACCGACAACCATCGATTGGTGTTCTTGTCGTTGATCGATCTCTCGCTCTTGTTCTCCATCGGCAAGCATGGATCTCAGCCTGGAGAGTTCAACTATCCATCAAGCATTGCGATCGATGATGATCGACATCGAATCATGGTCACTGATACCGGCAATCATCGAGTGCAAGTATTGTCGTCGATCGATGGCTCGTTCTTGTTCGAGTTCGGCTCGTACGGCGACCAACCATGCCAGTTCCGCAATCCTCATGGAGTGTGCATCGCCAATCAAGGTCGAATCATCGTCGCCGACCACTTCAACAATCGACTGCAATCGCTCACTCACGAAGGCCATCACATCTCATCCCTCGATTGTGGTCGCGAGAGGTCATTCGGAGTTACGTTCGACGAGCATCGAGGTCTCATCGCCTTCACGGCAGGCAATCGCGTGCATGTGATTGGATCCAATCAATGGCTTGCCGACACGTTCACATGGCATCCAGATCGTCATCGATATGCACCATCATGGATGAAGCAAGCAGTGTCGACGATGACGATGATTCGATCGTTGGTCGATGAGTGCTCGGCGATGTCGATGATTCCGAACGAGCTGCTGTTCGAGATCTTCTCGCATCTTTGAGTCCAATCCAGATCGCATTGCGCCATGTGATCGATCTCCAAAGACCACCAGTACCAACAAGAGAAGAGCACGATGATGTGACGATACTATCCTGCACCTCCTCCTCATCGTCGTCATCATTCTCATCATGCAGCACACTCACTCACAATCAATCAATCAATCAATCAATCAATCAATCAATCAATCAATCACCAATGGTCTTGAGGAATGAATGATTGATAAGTCGTGTGCAATCTTGAGTGAGGGGAGTGGTTGGTTGAGGGAGGGATGTGCTGTTCTTTGTTCCTTCATCGATTGCTTCTTGTTGCTCGTTGCTTGCTTGCTTGCTTGCTTGGTGTCTCTCTCGTGTCTCGTGTCTCGTGTGAGAGAGAGAGAGCTTCATTTCTTCATCTCTTTGATTTGAGCAGTTTGGAGCTTGGATCATCTCTTTGTCGCTGTGAGAGAGAGATTGAAGAGGAAGAGATGGAAGACGATGCTCTTGATCGTGATGCTCGAATCAAGCTCTCGATCGGCACCGAACAACAAGGCGACGCTGATGGCCAGTTCTGTTTGCCTGTGGGCTTGGTGTTCGACCATCATCGAGGTCTCTTGCTAGTCGTCGATTGCTACAATCATCGAGTGCAAGTATTTTCGTGTGATGATGATGATGATGGCGGCTCGTTCGTGTCCAAGTTCGGCGAGGAAGGCAGCCAACCAGGCCAGTTCCAGTATCCATGGAGCCTTGCGATCGATCACGATCATGATCGCATCCTCATCGTTGATAGCGGTAATCATCGAGCACAATCATGGTCATTGAGCGAGCAATCGTTCTTGTCGTGCATCGGCCATCGTGGATCAGGAGATCTCGAGTTCCACCATCCTCGAGGCATTGCGATCGACAAGCATCATCGTCGCATCATCATCACCGACTCCAACAACCACCGATTGGTGTTCTTGTCGTCGATCGATCTCTCGTTCTTGTTCTCCATCGGCAAGCATGGATCTCAACCTGGCGAGTTCTACTTTCCATTCAGCATTGCGATCGATGATGATCGACATCGAATCATCGTCTGTGATTCGGGCAACGATCGAGTGCAAGTATTGTCGTCGATCGATGGCTCGTTCTTGTTCTTGTTCGGCTCTCGAGGCGACCAGCCATGCCAGTTCCGCAATCCTCATGGAGTATGCATCGACAATCAAGGTCGAATCATCATCACTGACACCAACAACCATCGATTGCAATCATTCACTCACGAAGGCCATCACATCTCATCCTTCGATTGTGGCTCCGAGAATCCATTCGGAGTTGTGTTCGACGAGCATCGAGGTCTCATCGCCTTCACGGCAAGCAATCGAGTGCATGTGATTGGAGCCAATCAATGGCTTGCCGACACCAAGTTCACATGGCGACCAGATCGTCATCGACATGCACCATCATGGATGAAGCGCACCGTGTCGACGATGACGATGATTCGATCGCTGGTCGATGAGTGCTCGGCGATGTCGATGATTCCGAACGAGCTGCTGTTCGAGATCTTCTCGCATCTTTGAGTCCAATCCAGATCGCATTGCGCCATGTGATCGATCTCAAAAGACCACCACCAAGAACAAGAAGAAGAGCACGATGATGTGACGATACTATCCTGCACCTCCTCCTCCTCGTCGTCATCATTCTCATCGTGCAGCACACTCACTCACAATCAATCAATCAATCAATCAATCAATCAATCAATCAATCACCAATGGTCTTGATGAAGATATCAATCAAGGCCTCTCTCACTCACAAATGCGTTGCTCAATATGAGTCTTGTTCTCTCTCTCTCTCTCTCATCAATCATTGTATCAATCTCAATCAACTTCTCTTTCCAATACCAATACAAATACCAAGACCAAGACCAAGAGAAGAAGATTCAAGAATGATGATGAAGATCAAGAAGAGGCTCGTGTGAGTGAGGGAGTGGTTGGGTGAGGGAGGGAGGTGCTGTTCTTTGTTCCTTCATCGATTGGTTCTTGTTGCTTCTTGTTGCTCGTTGCTTGCTTGCTTGCTTGGTCTCTCTCTCGTGTCTCGTGTATCGTGAGAGAGAGAGAGCTTCATATCTTCATCTCTTTGATTTGAGCAGTTTGGAGCTTGGATCATCTCTTTGTCGTTGTGAGAGAGAGAGAGAGAGATGGAAGTGGAAGAGATGGGAGACGATGCTCTTGATCGTGATGCTCGAATCAAGCTCTCGATCGGCACCAAGAAAGCAGGCAATGCTGATGGCCAGCTCTACTTACCTACTGGCTTGGTGTTCGACCATCATCGAGGTCTCTTGCTCGTCGCCGATAGCTGGAATCATCGAGTGCAAGTATTCTCGTGTGATGATGGTGGCTCGTTCGTGTCCAAGCTCGGCGAGAAAGGCAACCAACCAGGCCAATTCCACCGGCCATGGGGCCTTGCGATCGATCACGATCATGATCGCATCCTCCTCACGGATAACGGTAATCATCGAGCACAATCATGGTCATTGAGCGAGCAATCGTTCTTGTCGTGCGTGGGCCATCATGGATCAGGAGATCTCGAGTTTAACAATCCTCGAGGCATCGCGATCGACAAGCATCATCGTCGCATCATCATCACCGATGTCTTCAATCATCGATTGGTGTTCTTGTCGTCGATCGATCTCTCGTTCTTGTTCGAGATCGGCAAGCAAGGATCTCAGCCTGGAGAGTTCAACGCCCCAAAAGGCATCGCGATCGATGATGATCGACATCGAATCATCGTCGTTGATGCCAACAATTATCGAGTGCAAGTATTGTCGTCGATCGATGGCTCGTTCTTGTTCGAGTTCGGCTCTCGAGGCGATCAACCATGCCAGCTCAAGCATCCTCAAGGAGTGTGCATCGCCAATCAAGGCCGAATCATCGTCGCCGACTTCTTCAACAATCGATTGCAATCATTCACTCACGAAGGCCATCACATCTCGTCCTTCGATTGTGGCTTCGAGAAGCCATTGGCAGTTGCGTTCGACGAGCATCGAGGTCTCATCGCCTTCTCGGCAGGCAATCGAGTGCATGTGATTGGATCCAATCAATGGCTTGCCGACACGTTCACATGGCATCCAGATCGTCATCGACATGCACCATCATGGATGAAGCAAGCAGTGTCGACGATGACGATGATTCGATCGTTGGTCGATGAGCCGGCGATGTCGATGATTCCGAACGAGCTGCTGTTCGAGATCTTCTCGCATCTTTGAGTCCAATCCAGATCGCATTGCGCCATGTGATCGATCTCAAAAGACCACCACCAAGAACAAGAAGAGCACGATGATGTGACGATACTATCCTGCACCTCCTCCTCATCGTCGTCATCATTCTCATCATGCACCACAATCAATCAATCACAATCAATCAATCAATCACCAATGGTCTTGATGAATGAATGATTGATAAGTCGTGTGCAATCTTGAACGAGATATCAATCAAGGCCTCTCTCTCTCTCACAAATGCGTTGCTCAACATGAGTCTTGTTCTCTCTCATCAATCATTGTATCAATCTCAATCAACTTCTCTTTCCAATACCAAGACCAAGACCAAGAGAAGAAGATTCAAGAATGATGATGAAGATCAAGAAGAGGCTCGTGTGAGTGAGGGAGTGGTTGGTTGAGGGAGGGAGGTGCTGTTCTTTGTTCCTTCATCGATTGGTTCTTGTTGCTTCTTGTTGCTCGTTGCTTGCTTGCTTGGTGTCTCTCTCGTGTCTCGTGTCTCGTGTGAGAGAGCTTCATATCTTCATCTCTTTGATTTGAGCAGTTTGGATCTTGGATTCTCTTTGTCGCTGTGAGAGAGAGATTGAAGAGGAAGAGATGGGAGACGATGCTCTTGATCGTGATGCTCGAATCAAGCTCTCGATCGGCACCAAGGACTACGGCCGTGCTGATGGCCAGTTCTGTTTGCCTGTGGGCTTGGTGTTCGACCGTCATCGAGATCTCTTGCTCGTCGTCGATTCTTACAGTCATCGAGTGCAAGTATTCTCGTGTGATGATGATGGCGGCGGCTCGTTCGTGTCCAAGTTCGGCGAGCCAGGCAACCAAGCAAGCCAGTTCGTGAATCCTTGGGACATCGCGATCGATCACGATCATGATCGCATCCTCATCACGGATAACGGTAATCATCGAGCACAATCATGGTCATTGAGCGAGCAATCGTTCTTGTCGTGCATCGGCCATCGTGGATCAGTAGATCTCGAGCTCCACAATCCTCGAGGCATCGCGATCGACAAGCATCATCGTCGCATCGTCATCACTGATACCGAAAGCCATCGATTGGTGTTCTTGTCGTTGATCGATCTCTCGCTCTTGTTCTCCATCGGCAAGCATGGATCTCAACCTGGCGAGTTCGATCGTCCATTGGGCATTGCGATCGATGATGATCGACATCGAATCATCGTCTGTGATTCCGGCAACGATCGAGTGCAAGTATTGTCGTCGATCGATGGCTCGTTCTTGTTCGAGTTCGGCTCTCGAGGCGATCAACCATGCCAGCTCAATTATCCAATCGGAGTGTGCATCGCCAATCAAGGTCGAATCATCGTTGCCGACTACTACAACAATCGGCTTCAATCATTCACTCACGAAGGCCATCACATCTCATCCTTCGATTGTGCCGGCGAGGGTCCATATGGAGTTACATTCGACGAGCATCGAGGTCTCATTGCTTTCACGGCAGGCAATCGAGTGCATGTGATTGGAGCCAATCAATGGCTTGCTGACACCAAGTTCGTTTGGCGACCAGATCGTCATCGACATGCACCATCATGGATGAAGCAAGCAGTGTCGACGATGACGATGATTCGATCGCTGGTCGATGAGTGCTCGGCGATGTCGATGATTCCGAACGAGCTGCTGTTCGAGATCTTCTCGCATCTTTGATGTCGCAACCAGCACCAGGGCCTCCAAACTACTGAACCATCCAACCATCCATCGCTCGCGCAGTTACATTACATCTCTTTTATCGATTTATCATTCATATCTGTCTCCTCGCGCGCTTGGCGGGTCGGCGCAGCTTCTTCGGCGGGTCTCAGACGCTCGGTTGTGGCGGTAGTAGCGCTGGCTATCGTAGCAACAGCAGAGCCAATTGCCTCGCATTGTTGGCGCACCGGCACGGGACTCGAATCAGCAGCAGCAGCAACGTTGTTGTGGTCGAGGTCCTCGTCGTTCTCAGCAAGAGTAGTGGCATTGGGAAGATCGATCATATGCCGTGTGGTTCGATGGAGGCGGGCGTGGGCTTTGAACGCGAGCAGCGCACGCTCCTCGGCGAGTTGTACGGCTTGCTGGGCATGTGCATTGTCGCCTGACTGGATGGCATCGACAGCCAATCGAGCGTAGACTTTGCAGTATGGCATGGCGGTGATGTTGTGCGAGAGCTCGAGATAATCGAGCCATTCGTCAGATCGAAACAAGGGCGACTGCACACGTGAGCCGAGTGAGCGAGTGCGCTGGCGTGGTCTCGAGGATACGCGAGTGAGTGGGTACCTCTGATACACCACAAAGAATCAAGTTGGGTGCCGGTTGTATGTTCCAATGATGGCTGCGTTCGAGTGCCATGCACACATCGTGAAAGTGTCGCGTCGTTCGTTGAGCAATGCGCGGTCGTCGAGTCGATATCGCGAGCCACATGCACTGGTAGGCAGGCAACCAGCCCGCTCGATCGCGCTTGCTTGCCGCTTGAAGCCGAGGCTTCTTGGCTGGTGGTCGAGCGAGCGACACATAGTACTCGTCGTCATGGTCCTCGTCGTCCACGTAGTGGGTGCCGGTTTGATAGCCGCCATGATAGTCGTCGTCGTGGTCGCCCTCGTCGTGATCGTAATGTAAGGGTCGCTTGCGGCTCATGCGCGTTGGAGGTTGCGGGAGCGAGGCAGCAGCAAACAAGCAACAAGCACTGCTCGGCTGTCGATGCTCCCTCCTGGACCCTCGGCACCAAGACCCCCTCGCTAGACCCGCCAGACCCTCCAGACCCTCCCACTGAATTACTCTTAACCGATCCATTGCATCCAAGATCAAGGAGAGCCTCTCGCGCAGGTTGGGTCTGCCTCCGGGTTGCTTACACATCCGATATCCGAGATATCTCGCTCGATGCTCCCTGCTGGACTTAGGGCACCAAGACCTCCCTCCAGACCATCTAGACCACCCCGCCAGACCCGCCAGACCCGCCAGACCGCTCCCACACTACTCCCTCCCATTGACTACCTCGTCGTACCCTCCATCCGGCCATCCATCACACCCAGCCAGTCATAGTGCGTGTGCCACAACTCTCCCTCCCTCTCGTCGTCTCATTTGCTTGCTCGCTCGTGCGTGTGCCTCTGCTGCTGCCCTTGGCTCTGTTCTTTCGACTGCACAAAGACCTGCCCCCTCCCTCTCCGCTCGCTCTCCCCTCTAGTTGCTATCGCCTTGGTCGTTGGTACACATCATGGCCGAGACTAGCAACAAACAACAAGCCGAGGCACTGAAGCTGCAAGCCAACACGGCCTTCAGCGAGAAGGATTGGGCCCGCGCTACCGAGCTGTACACAGAAGCCATCGGTACTCATCGCATCGCAACGATCGCTACGACGCGACTATTATACTGAATGGTTTGGTACCTATGGTGGTCGTTGATCGTGTGTGAGTAGCGCTCGATCCGACCAATGGCGTGCTGTACGGCAACCGCGCAGCCTCGCGCATCAACCAGGAGCTCTACGACGAAGCTCTCGAGGATGCCCTCCGTTCTACCGAGATCGATCCGGGCTTCGTCAAGGTACAAGCCTGCTGCTCTATATCTCGTTGATCCATCAACGACCTTGCGCTCTATCGAATCTATCCACAAAGAACGAGAGAGAGAGATTGAGATATCTTTGAGAGATATCTCTCTCGCTTGCGAGCGAGTTGTGACTGACGCTCGAGGTTGGATCGCTCGTTCGATCGTTCGTTCGTTCGTTCGTTCGAACGACCTAGGGCTATGTACGAGCTGGCAAGTGTTATCTGCAACTCGGTCGATTGTTCGAGGCCAAACGAGCGCTTCAGAAGGCTCATGATCTGTCGCCGAGCACGCACTCGATCATCCAAGACGTACGTCGTGATCTCTTTGCGATCGATCGATCGATCTCTCACTCTCTCACTCACTCTCGATATCTATCGAACCACAGATGCAAACAGTCGACAACGCGGCGGCCATCATCGAGGCCGTCAAGGAGAAGCTCTTCCCGACCGAGGAGGGCGTAGCAGCAGACCCGAGCTCGGCACTGCGTTATCTGCAGCGAGCGATCTCGATCTGCGGCGAGACGCCGGCCATCAGTCTGCTCCAGGCGCAGGCCTATCTGCAGGAGAAGGAATACGAGGTCGCCGCCAACATTGCTACGTATGAATGCTTGGTTTGATGATGATGATGATGATGATAGCGGAGAGGAGGCTCTCGTTTGATCCTCTTCTTCTGCTGTCTATTGATGCGGATCGAGCTCTGCTATCGATACTGATCGACTTTCATGTGCGTTTGTCTGTCTGTCTGTTTGTGTGTGATGATTGCAGCGCCTTGTTGAGGAAGAACCCCGATAACCCGGAGGCCATGTACATTCGTGGACTGACACACTACTACAACGCCAAGGTACGTGTCGCACCTGCGGCACCCGCACGATCCTGCGTTGAAGCTTCGTGGCACCCACTCATCAACTCGATGCCTCTCGCCATGTGTGTGGGTGTGCTCCTCCTATTCATACACTTGCTCGCTCGCTTGTGATGCAGTTCCCGTTGGCTGTGAATCACTTCAAGCAAGTACTGGCTCGCGATCCCGATCACGTCAAGGCAAAGGCTGCTTGGCGAGTACGTGCCTACGTCTCCGTCTCGCTGTGCAAGCAATCCAACAGCAAATCCGACTCACTCACACGCGCGCTCGATGACGTGCTACAGCGAGCACGAGACCTCGAGGCCAAGAAGCAGGCAGGCAACGAGGCGTTCTCGGCGCGAGACTACGAGCAAGCTGCCGAGATGTACTCTCAAGCATTGGCGATCGATCCCGAGCTCGGCTCGTTCAACTCGATCCTGTACTACAACCGCGGAGCAGCGCGATTCCAGCTGGGCGACTACAAGGGCTCGTACGAGGATTGCACGCAGGCGATCGATCTCAACGAGAACTACGGCAAGGCGTACGCCAAGCGAGCTGCTGCAGCTCTCAAGATTGAGAAGGTACGCGAGAGAGATTGCGAGCGAGAGATTGTGAGGCAGATTGCGAGGAACTGCATCGAGTGCCAGTGGACTGACTTGGCGCGCGTTGGCGGTGGATCAGTACGAGGAGGCTGTTCGAGACTACACGCGAGCATATGAGCTCGACCCCGACAACCGCTGTACGTGCAGACTTTGTAGCGTCGAGCGAGCAGAGTGCGTCAGCTGACATTCGCGAGTTGCCATCGATAGCGCTCAAGCAAGAGCTCAAGAACGCCAAGTTCGAGCTCAAAAAGTCGAAGCGAAAGGACTACTATCGGCTGCTCGATGTGCCTCGTGACGCCGACGAGAACGCCATCAAGAAGGCGTACCGCAAGCAAGCACTCAAGTTCCATCCTGACCGACATCAATCGGCCGAGGACAAGGAGGAGGCCGAGCGTGCCTTCAAGGAGATTGGCGAGGCGTACGCAGTCTTGTCCGATCCGCAGAAGCGTCGACGCTATGACGCGGGCCAGGACCTCGAGGAGATCGAAGGCCGTACGTACACGCAGCAGCAGCAGCAGCAGGAGGCGGAGGAGGCGGCATTGGCTTGGCATTGAAGAGTGCCGTGAGTACGGTACTAACGGTGCAGCGACCACTCTGAATGTGTAGATGGCCACGGTGTGAATCCGGCGGATATCTTTGCACAGATGTTCGGCGGCGGCGGCGGTGGCGGCTTCGACTTTGGCGGCGGCTTCGGTGGAGGCGGCTTCCATCACGGCGGCGGTGGCTTCCATCACGGTGGCGGCGGCGGCTTCGGCGGTCGACGCGGCAACCCGTTCGGCTTCTAAGGCGAGTTGAGTCGCGAGGAGAGCTTGGCACGATGGCTGGAGGCGAGCGCAGTAGCGATGGCAGACGAGGTAGGTAGTGACTATGAGGAGTTGATGGAGTGGAGTGAGTACGGACGGTCGGTATCTGTGCGAATGATATGTTGGTAGCAGCCATGGCGTTGCTGCGCCCGACTAGCAGCCTGTGCCAGTGTTGTGATGTGTCTGTGGTCGTGTGAGGCACGGCAGCGTATTCAATACACACTCTCAACGATGACTGGAGATCTCCAGGAACAAGCGAAAGATCGTTTACAATACATAGTATGGACAATACATACAAGGAACCAAGAACGAAACAAAACCACGAGAGAGAGAGTGAGAGGGCGGGAAGGCGAGCCACGATATTAACGAGAGAGAACGAAGGGGAGGCACTCGCACGCGACGACAAGTTCGTGTGCTGGCCAATGAAATGATGGGTGGCACGTAGGCTCGAGCGACGTGCGTCTAGTACACCAGACAGGTGTGAGGGTCGATCACCAGCACGCGAAAGTCGTCGAACGAGTAGACGCCCTCGCCGTCGAGCTCGTGCTCCTGCACGAGATTCGTGCATTCGAAGAGCATCTCGCCCAGCACGTCGTGGAAGTCGCGTTGGATCAGGTCGAGGAAGTGGTCGTTGGCGGCGATCACGAGGCCGCTGGGATAGATGGCGACTGTCGGTTCCTCGGCGTGCGCCACGAAGCATTGGACGCCGCGGAGGCTCAGGGCCGGGACGTGCGTGCGAGAGCGAGATTCCGTTCTGCGCTCGGAGCTCGGAGTCGTGCACAAGGCGGTGTCGGACTGGTGGGCGCGGAGCGACAGCGAGAGTAACGACATGGCGGACGGCGGTGTATTGTGAGGAGGTAGATGCGAAGGAGCGAGAGCAACAGCCGCGCCAGCGTGAGGAGCAGCGGAGAGCAGGGAATGAATGAGGCGCGGTGCGGCGCAGAGGAGGCTTTAGTGGAGCCTGATGGCGCATTGATTGCCTCGCGAGCAACAGACGAAATGCGCGGTCGCAATGTTCGCTCACCCATCGAATTTCCCTCTGATTCCACACTTTATTGCCCGCACAGCAAGCAAGCAAACCCGCAACACCAAGCAAGCGCCGACAACGAGGCGATGGGCGACAAGCGCGGTCGATAGCGACGTACCTTGGTATCATGGCAGTGATGGTACCTGGTTGCCACAAGCAGCAGCAGAGTGGCGGCGACGTGTCGGGTTCGCAGCGCAATAAATCCATACGCGCGGTGCGAGGCAGCAAACCAGCGGGAATATCGCGTGGTGGAGCTCGCCACGACTGACGTGATTGCTGCCACACGGTGTTGAGCACGCGAGAGACACGTCTGTGCGTGTGGCATGCGGCGGAGAGGCAGCAACCGACCTGGCGCAACGTCGTACACGCATGAACGACCTGCTGCGCTGTTGCTGCTTGCATGGGCTTCACGTGGCGGCCTCGGCTTCGTGTACCGTACACGGTGGTGTGCGCTGTGTGCTGTGCAAATCAAAGAACGAATAACAAAACAACGGCAACGGCAAGCCTAAGGCCAAGACATCGGCAATGCTGGCTGAATGAATGATACAAGCGAGCAGCCATAAATATCAAGGTAAATAGTGAAATCGAAATCAAAGTGCTCTCTTTCTCCATGCAGGAGCGTCGAAGCAAGAAATCGCGCGAGCGGCGAGCTCGAGAGAGAGAGTCGGAGAGTGAGAGGCAACGCACTGCCTCTCGACTGACTCCTGCACTCTTCTTCCTCTCTTGCAGGAAAAGTAAAGACCGAACGCAGTAAAAAGTCTTTCTTTGGGATGGAAGGTAGAGACCCGTGTGCGAGAAGCACCAGAGGGCAAGCCAACCACGAAAAGAAGTACGTACGAGAGCGAACGAACGAATGAGCGAGCGAGCGAGCGAGATACGAAAACGAAGAAACGAGCAAATAGAAAGGAACCACCGTAACGTAACGTAACGAAACGAAACGAACGAGATAGAAAGAACTATCATACACCTACAATACAGTACCATACATCAAAGGGGAAAGCGCTAGCGAGCGTGAGAAGGAGGAGGAGCAGGAGAGGGAGAGGGAGTGCTTCTTAGCATGGCGAGAGAATGAGCTGCTCGGGCAGGTCATCAAAGGTCGCGATCACGCCATTGTAGGCTCCTGAGGTGGTGTTGAACGTGTGCAGCGCCGTCGGGTCTTGGCTCACGACGTAGAGCAGGTCCTTGTGCACCAGCATGCCGGCTGGATGTGACAGGCTCGACTCCTTGTACTTGGGGCCTATCGTCCGCGCACGCACGTCGTACGTGTAGATGGCCGACTTCTTGGCGTTGCTGCCCATGTACATGATGCGCGCCACGGGATCAAAGTAGACGCCGATCGGCGAGTCGACCGCGATCGAGTTGACGAGATAGCCCGTGGTGTTGTACACGAGCACGGCGTCGACGTGGTTGGCGACGTAGAGGTTGTCGAGGTGGTCGAACGCGATGCCGCGCGGCGTGTTGCCGACGTTGACGAACGTGCCCGGGTACTTGGACTTGCCCGAGAGGCCGGGAGGCGACGCCACGGGCCTGCCGCTGGGATACTCGTACGCGAGCACGACGTTCGAGTTCTGCGCCGAGGCGAACAAGCGCGTCTTGGCGTTGTTGAACGCGAGGCCGTACGGATGCTGCAGGCCCGTGTTGTTGGCGGCCTCGACCACAAAGTCGCCAAGGTACGCGCGGCTGCTGTCGGCCGTCTTGCACGAGGACCACCGCGAGATGGCTGAGCCGGTCTTGTCGGCGTTGGCGAGGTACAGCACGCCGGCGTTGTCGAGAACCATGCCTGCAAGAGAGAGTGAGCGAGAGGGGAAGTCTGGGCGATGTGCGCGCGGTTGGTGCCACGTACCGCGAGGCTCGAAGATGGGACCAGACACCAACACGCTGCCGAGCTCGCAACCCTCGAGCGTGTAGCGGAAGGCGTTGTTGTAGATGTCGGGCTTGTTCTTGGAGGCCGACGAGCCATGGAACGTGACGTAGAGATACGGTGGCTGCAACGAGCACTGCGGGTGTTGCTTCGGCTTGCCGTTGCTGCCTGCCACAACAACTGCCACCGCAAGCACGGCCACCAACACCACGATGCACGAGATGGTGCGAGCCATGAGGATGAGTGGGGAGGATGAGTGAGGAGGGAGTAGTGAGAGTGAGGAGGGAGCAGTGAGAGTGAACGATCTAGTCCTGTGGGCCGCTTCGGAGTTGATCGGAGTTGCACGACCGGGGTATGGTTACGTGAGGAGTGGTGGGATTGAACCGATACACGAAATGCGCCTGAGGGAAGGGAATGGAATGGAATAGATAAATGTCATTCTATTGATTGGATTGGATTGGATTGGATTGGATTGGATTGGCTGCCGATTTTTACCGGTGTGCAGTGGATTGATAGTGTGTAGTTGTAGTTGTGGCAGTGGTTGCGTTAGTGCAGGCAGGATACAAGGGATAATATATGGCTGATCTGATGCGCGAGCTGTTGTGCTGGCTGGCGCTCACGTGAATATCTTGCTACCTCGACGGCTGCGCGCGATCGCTTGGCTCCTGCGATGCATCAACGCGAGAGCGTGAGCGTGAGATGAGGCGGGTCTGGCGAGGTGGTCTGGATGGTCTGGAGGGAGGTCTTGGTGCCGTGGGTCCAGCAGGGAGCATCGAGCGAGATATCTCGGATATCGGATGTGTAAGCAACCCGGAGTCAGACCCAACCTGCCCGAGAGACTCTCCTTGATCTTGGATGCAATGGATCGGTTAAGAGTAATTCAGTGGGCGGGTCTGGCGGGGTCTAGCGAGGATGTCTTGGTGCCGAGGGTCCAGGAGGGAGCATCGGCAGCCGAGCAGTGCTTGTTGCTTGTTTGCTGCCGCCTCGCTCCCGCAACCTCCAACGCGCATGAGCCGCAAGCGACCCTTACATTACGATCACGACGAGGGCGACCACGACGACGACTATCATGGCGGCTATCATACCGGCACCCACTACGCGGACGATGAGGACCATGACGACGAGTACTACGTGTCGCTCGCTCGACCACCAGCCAAGAAGCCTCGGCTTCAAGCGGCAAGCAAGCGCGATCGAGCGGGCTGGTTGCCTGCCTATCAGTGCATGTGGCTCGCGATATCGACTCGACGACCGCGCATTGCTCAACGAACGACGCGACACTTTCACGATGTGTGCATGGCACTCGAACGCAGCCATCATTGGAACATACAACCGGCACCCAACTTGATTCTTTGTGGTGTATCAGAGGTACCCACTCACTCGCGTATCCTCGAGACCACGCCAGCGCACTCGCTCACTCGGCTCACGTGTGCAGTCGCCCTTGTTTCGATCTGACGAATGGCTCGATTATCTCGAGCTCTCGCACAACATCACCGCCATGCCATACTGCAAAGTCTACGCTCGATTGGCTGTCGATGCCATCCAGTCAGGCGACAATGCACATGCCCAGCAAGCCGTACAACTCGCCGAGGAGCGTGCGCTGCTCGCGTTCAAAGCCCACGCCCGCCTCCATCGAACCACACGGCATATGATCGATCTTCCCAATGCCACTACTCTTGCTGAGAACGACGAGGACCTCGACCACAACAACGTTGCTGCTGCTGCTGATTCGAGTCCCGTGCCGGTGCGCCAACAATGCGAGGCAATTGGCTCTGCTGTTGCTACGATAGCCAGCGCTACTACCGCCACAACCGAGCGTCTGAGACCCGCCGAAGAAGCTGCGCCGACCCGCCAAGCGCGCGAGGAGACAGATATGAATGATAAATCGATAAAAGAGATGTAATGTAACTGCGCGAGCGATGGATGGTTGGATGGTTCAGTAGTTTGGAGGCCCTGGTGCTGGTTGCGACATCAAAGATGCGAGAAGATCTCGAACAGCAGCTCGTTCGGAATCATCGACATCGCCGAGCACTCATCGACCAGCGATCGAATCATCGTCATCGTCAAGATGGTTTGCTTCATCCATGATGGTGCATATCGATGGAGATCTGGTCGCCAAACGAACTTGGTGTCGGCAAGCCATTGATTGGCTCCAATCACATGCACTCGATGGTTGGACGTGAAAGCAATGAGACCTCGATGCTCGTCGAACGCAACACCCCATGGCGCCGCGCTGGCACAATCGAAGGACGAGATGTGATGGCCTTCGTGAGTGAATGATTGAAGCCGATTGTTGCCGGAGTCGGCGACGATGATTCGACCTTGATTGGCGATGCACACTCCTTGAGGATGCTTGAACTGGCATGGTTGATCGCCTTTGGAGCCGAACTCGAACAAGAACGAGCCATCGATCGACGACAATACTTGCACTCGATGATTGTTGGAATCACAGACGATGATTCGATGCCGATCATCATCGACCGCAACGCCCAATGGACGATCGAACTCGCCAGGTTGAGATCCTTGCTTGCCGACCGAGAACAAGAACGAGAGATCGATCAACGACAAGAACACCAATCGATGGTTGTTGGTATCGGCGATGATGATGCGACGATGATGGTTGTCGATCGCAATGCCTCGAGGATTGTCGAACTCGAGATCTCCCGATCCACGATGGCCGATGCACGACAAGAACGATTGCTCGCTCAATGACCATGATTGTACTCGACGATTGCCGCGATCAACGACGAGGATGCGATCATGATCGTGATCGATCGCGATGCCATCAGGATTCAGGAACTGGCCTGGCTCGCCGAGCTTGGACACGAGCGAGCAGCCATCATCATCATCACACGAGAATACTTGCACTCGATGATTCCAGCTGTCTGAGACGAGCAAGAGACCTCGATGATGGTCGAACACCAAGCTAAGAGGCCAGTTGAACTGGCCATCAGCATCGCCTTGTTTCTTGGAGCCGATCGAGATCTTGATTCGAGCATCACGATCAAGAGCATCGTCTTCCATCTCTTCCTCTTCAATCTCTCTCTCACTCACAACGACAAAGAGATGATCCAAGATCCAAACTGCTCAAACCAAAGAGATGAAGATATGAAGCTCTCTCACACACGAGACACGAGACACGAGAGAGACACCAAGCAAGCAAGCAACGATCAAGTCCAGTGGGCCGCTTCGGAGTTGATCGGAGTTGCACGACCGGGGTATGGTTACGTGAGGAGTGGTGGGATTGAACCGATGCACGAAATGCGCCTGAGGGAATGGAATGGAATGGATAAATGTCATTCTATTGATTGGATTGGATTGGATTGGATTGGCTGCCGATTTTTACCGGTGTGCAGTGGATTGGTAGTGTGTAGTTGTAGTTGTGGCAGTGGTTGCGTTAGTGCAGGCAGGATACAAGGGATAATATATGGCTGATCTGATGCGCGAGCTGTTGTCCTGGCTGGCGCTCACGTGAATATCTTGCTACCTCGACGGCTGCGCGCGATCGCTTGGCTCCTGCGATGCACCAACGCGAGAGCGTGAGCGAGAGATGACGAACGACGACGACTGCAACAACAACAACAACAACTTGGCACGTACTGTACAAGGTCGTTCAGCAGCGCGATACGCGTCTGGCGAAGCGGATTGCTGAACGCAGGCGAATGCATCGAAACGCGCTCGGCATTGATCACTGCATCGACTCCGA
>Ga0209935_1003312_pt1 | contig 16894 bp, 28 predicted proteins | sample ThiBio_1000_plan_2_FD_183958 | JGI IMG/M metagenome (GOLD analysis project Ga0209935, IMG submission 183958) | Wastewater bioreactor microbial communities from Cape Town, South Africa - Thiocy_cont_1000_plan (SPAdes) | ecosystem: Engineered > Bioreactor > Thiocyanate-remediating >... | reverse complement strand
GTGGGACACGGAAGGAGGGCGCGAGATCGATGGACACGCCGAGAGGGAGCGATAGCAGGCCGCGTTGGTCTCCAAGCCGTAGAACGCACGCTACAACAACCAAGACCACAACCACCACGACAACAACGGCACAAATAGAATAGAGAAGGAAGGAAGTGCAGAGCACGGTGTGTGTGAGTGCGTGGGTGTGTGCGTGGGAGCAGGCAGACGAGCGAGTGTTGTTGTTGTTCAGGGAGACGCGCGCAGAGACCCACAGCCACCACGCGCTGGCTGTCTCAGCGAAACACGCACTGCCACACACAGAGAGGAGCGAGACAGGAGGAACGACGTGAGCCACGACCTGGACAACTACGCTACAGCAGTTTGGATGGGGTATCGCCAACGAATGGCAGTAGGCGCCTTGGTAGTACAAAGGCAGTATTCCACGTTGTGGCCGTGGCGATCCGAGTTCGATTCTCGGCCAAGGCACTTCTTTTTTTTTTTTTTACGGTGGCGTTGCTCTCTTCCCCTCTGCCGCCTCTCCGTGTCTGCCGCTCTCTCTCTCGCACGGTCCTGCCGTCCGCTCATACCCCTCGGCATTGCTGCCACTCGTGCACGCAAGGCGTACGATGTTGGTGGTACACTGATTTTTGCGGGGCAGTTTAGTCCAATATATCACAAACGAACGTGAGTGAAAAATGGCTCCTCTATCTCTCTCTCAGTCGGTTGGCTGTGCGTGCCACCGCTCGTCCCATTCGCTCTCGGCTTGCTGTGTAAAATCGCACACTTGCTGCACCAACACGTCGAACTCCTCGACCGAGCGCGCAAGTCAGGTGGGTAATGGTCAACTGCGTTTCACAAGTTTACCCGGACCATCGAAAGCGATACCTCGGGCCGGAATCAACTCACGGTTAGACCAAGCGATGTAGAGTGACCATCCCATTGGCAGGTGATCGTGGCGTAGGTACAATATGATCCAATTGGAACGCTAGAACAAACGGTTCGCTTCATCTTGAAGTTGACGAGAACCGCCGAGGCAGACCAAGAGCTGGAGCTGGTCGAGATCGAAGCGACGATGCTGTCGTGACTGCCCTGAAGAATGTAGTAAAACGTGTAGCTCGACGACATGACAAGGTTCGCTTCAAGGCGCGGCAGCCACCCGTAATCAAGGTGCTGTTGTACAGACCCACCGCCACCACGCGCTGTCCGTCTCAGCGAAACACGCACTGCCACACACAGAGAGGAGGAGCGGGACAAGAGGAAGGACGTGAGCCGTGACCTGGACAAGTACGCTACAGCAGTTTGGATGGGGTATCGCCAACGAATGGCAGTAGGCGCCTTGGTAGTACAAAGGCAGTATTCCACGTTGTGGCCGTGGCGATCCGAGTTCGATTCTCGGCCAAGGCACTTCTCTTTTTTTTTTTTACGGTGGCGTTGCTCTCTTCCCCTCTGCCGCCTCTCTGTGTCTGCCGCTCCCTCTCTCTCGCACGGTCCTGCGGTCCGCTCATACCCTTCGGCATTGCTGTCACTCGTGCAGGCAGGGCGTACGATGTTGGTGGTACACTGATTTTTGCGGGGCAGTTTAGTCTCCAATATATCACAAACGAACATGAGTGAAAATGGCTCCCTCTATCTCTCTCAGTCGGTTGGCTGTGCGTGCCACCGCTCGTCCCATTCGCTCTCGGCTTGCTGTGTAAAATCGCACACTTGCTGCACCAACACGTCGAACTCCTCGACCGAACACGCGTTGTTCAAGAACGGGTGCTGCGCAAAAGTAGAGCAATGAATTTGTGAGTAGATTGTTGCTCTCTCGCGCTTCGCGCTGGCGTAGCACGTACATCGAGGAGCTTGGCCGCAGTTGGTCGAGCGTTCGCGTCTACTTGCACGCACGCTTGCACAAAGTCACGCGCAAGCGAGCTCCAATTGCGAAATATCACTTGCGATACACCGCTGATCAAGTACTTGATGATTGCCGCCATCGGTGGAAAGTGAGCAAACCTGTCTCGACACCCAATAGAATATATCGTATCGTGAGCTTCCTCTCGGCCGTCGAATGAGGCGACACTACCAATCATCGAGTATACTAGCTTGTACGCACGGTGCTTCGCCATTCAATAGCACGAAAACCAGCATGCCTAGAGCCCAGATATCGCACGCTCGTGCATCGTACGCGAATGGGTCGCAGCAGTGCATCTCGGGAGCCTGCCAATAGGGAGTCTGCATTTACACGCAACGCGCGCGCTCGGTGTCAGTTCGCTCTCACTGGTCAAGAAAAAGTACAGCTTGGTGATACCTTGATCAAGGTTGGATTTTGGTAGCGAGGGTAGTACGCCATGTAGTCGTAGGTGCTTGGTTCGATCACCACGCGCCCACCAACGTCCAGCCAGATTAGCTCGCCTTTCAAGCATCGATGCGCAAATCCCGCTTCATGAATAGCGACCAATCCTTGCAAGATCTACCATCAAAATGCCAAGCACATGGCGAATAATTAATGAGCTTGATTTTTGATCACGTTCTTACGCAGAACTACAAGCAACGGAGGTGGCGGTAGCAGCAGAGGTAGAAAGTACGTACCTGTTTGCAGATATACGCCACTTGCGCTTCGTTGAGGCGCATAAATTCCCACAAGTCACTGACGTCCGATAGTAGTACTGAGTGATACTCGGTCACCATCCACAGCACGGTCGACCGCGAATCAGCACTCTCGGGCTCGTCCTCCGGTGTCTGGTAGCACGCAACCAAGCGCTCGAGGTTCGGATGCTTCAACGCCAGCATCTCGTAGTCCTGCAAGAAGCAGCACGCCTGAACCGACGCAAACGTCTGCTTGATATGCACTTGCATTCCGGATTGAATATGGTTCGCACGATAACTCGTCAATCCAAGCCTATGCGCCTCAATCCAAACACACGGGAAGCCCACAACCATTTATGTGTGATCAGCAAGAGCAATGGTGCAGCGGGTCTACATACTATAGAGTCATGTATAAAGGCAATAGGTCCTGTTGTTCGTACCGCTCACCAATCTTGAGCCAGTTGGTGTAGTGATTCTCAGGATCGGTCGTCTCAAAGTAGTGGCCTAGAAATACCAATAACATAACCCAAATCATATCGAAAGTATTCGTTAGTCAATCTCAATGCGAGAATAATTATCGATGTTGATACATTTATCCAACCAAGCGAAGCGTGTATGTGTGGGCGTGTAGGCGCGTACCGAAATCAGGAGACCAATAGAAAAAGAGCGCTGGTCGAGGCGCCAAGCGAGATCCAACGCTCCATGGGTCCATCGCCAATCGCAGCGATCGTAACAAGAGTGGTGCTTTTTGGAGGACTGTCGAGTTGAGAATTCTCGAGATCTCGAGTCCTTCGATCAAGAGTTGATCCAATAGTGGTGGGAGCCGTTGTATCATCTTCAACGAGAAAAGAAAGAAAGCACTCATCAATAAAATGCGAGTAATAAATACATTCACACTAATGAATGAACGAATGAACGGATGAATGAGTAAATCTCTGTCGTACACTGGATATCGAGGCATTCTCGATCGTGTGCTCTTCAGCGAGGCACGGAAAATGAAAGCGTTTCTGATAGAACAAGGCCGGCAGACACGCAACCTTGGATGCCGTGGTATTGATGGCTTGTCGCCATTGGCTCGCGACCGCCGGCGACTCGGTCGTCAGGTAGTACTTGCCGCCAGGTATCGTGAGATGGTGGCTCGCAAGCGATACGACGAACGGCGATATGTTCAATTGCAGCATGGCGCCATCTTGCTCAGCGAGTACGCTTTGAATTGGGAACCATGCCAGTGCTCTCACAAATACGGGCTCCCTCTGTGGTTGACATTCAAGTACGGTGCATTGGAATGGGCGTTAGAACAACAGCAGCAACAACACCGAACTCACCACATTGGAAAGAAAGCATTGAATCGGGAGAGGATCGACGCATACCAGCCCAGGATACACAAATAACAACAAATGAGTCTTGGTTAAATATAAAGAACAATCTCGCGTGTCAGCCGAGAAGCAATAGCGCAATCGAAGACCCGAGACCCGAAAGGCCTTGTCGAGTAGTGCTCGAGCGATCGGAATCGAGTACAACTTGCGCGCCTCCTGTTGCAATCGAATCCAAACGTTGTGCCACGAAGCGACGTTGCCAGTCGCGTCGCGGCGATTGAACTCGAACGCTTGCGAGAGCGACGAGTCGCGTTGCTTGGTGGCGTGGCTCGAGAAGTCGATCGCGTTGGCTCGGTAGAGGTTGCCGAACATGGGCTTCCAGAGTTGATTGTGTATGCTGACGGCTGCCCATTCGCGACACACCAGTCGTACTTGTAGTAGATCTGGCACTTGTAGATAACTATACGTTCGAGCAGTGTTAATGAGCGTTCATCACGAGCGTCGCCACCATTTGGCGCCATTCGATACGAACCTAAATATCATATAGAGTACACTGCTCGGTAGCGGAGGTAGTGGAAATGCCGGTGTCGATGCAGAGTCTTGCTTTGCTTCGCTCGAGGTCGCTTGTGTCGGGATAACGATTGGAGAGATCGAAGGCGATGTAGAGATCGGTATCGTACTCAATGGCGGTAATGGCGCCTTGACCACCGATGATACAGCACGTCTATTCGAGTCGGATGAGAGCGACCTCGATGCTGATGATGGCGGTACTGATACCATGCTGCTCCTCGACGTCGCTGGAGCGGCTGAAGCCACCACGGCGTCCGAGGCCGAGAAGGGCTTCGACGATATGCGTTGTTGCTTCTTCTTGCTCTTGGAGTTGTTGGTCTCGCGAACCGGAGAGTCGGGAGGAGATGGAGGAGCACCAAGCTCCTCGAGCGAATCCAGTGAGTTCGATCGAGTTAAGGCGACCGGAGAGGCCGTTGTCGAGACTCTGTTCGATCGCTGTTGTTGCTGCTGCGATGGTGCCATCGATCTCCTCGAATCAACGTTCGATCCCGACGTCGACGAAGAGTCACACGCAAACGTGGATGTTCTACCGCGTGATGCAGGTGGAGTCTTGCTCGTGCTCGAGGCCGTGCTCGACGCGCTCGTGGTCTGAAGCATCGAAGAGAGCATCGCTGGATTGTCCATGGCCTCGAGTATCGAGAACCGACTAGCGAGATCCTCGGACGACGTCGACGTTGGAGACTCGTCTTGATCGGTGCCCAGCAGTGTCGACGACGGCGTCGATATCAAGGAGCCCATCAAGCTCACGGACTCGCGCGCTTGTCGTCGCTCACTCGCGAAGCTTCCGAGCAAGAAGGCCTCCTGCACGGCGCCCAACTCACGCACGATCTCATGCTGTATCGCTGCATTAAAGTACGCCTGCTCTCATGCAAACGCATTGATTCATGGTGAGATAGAGATGATAGTGTCTGTCTCTCATATCGAGAGCTCGCGTGCGTACTTCAAGCTTGATTCGACGCTTGTTCAAGAAGGTCGACGACGTGGCGCCAGTCGTATTGGTGCGTAGACTCTTGGCCGGGAACTTGGGCAGTCCGGCGGCATCCTTCTGATTGGCTGCCTTCAAGGCCTTGCTGATCTACTCGCCGGCGTCCCAATGTCACAATCCGATCAATACAAATAGATCGATCATGATTGATTGGTTGGTTGGTTGGTTGGTCGAGCGTACGGCTTTGCGAAGGCTCCAGAGGGTGCTGTAGCGATGGTAGACCGTCCAGGTGTCGTCATCCTCATCGACGACAATCGTGAATATCTTGATAGATAGAGAGGAGCACCAGCGACATGGTCAGCGGATGAGATCGATCTCTCGTTCGTTCGTTCGTTCGTATGTGTTGGATTGGATTGGATATGATTGGATTGGATTGGATTGGATTGGATTGGATTGGATTGGATTGGATTGGATTGGATATGCTCGTACTGCAACGTTAGAACGACCGAACGAGTAGGTAGGTATCGACACGTGGTACGTCATAATATACCATCTCCCTCGTCTATTGATCGATCTATCTATCTAGTCAATCTATCTATCTAGTGTATCTAGTGTATCTATCTTGGTTCAGTAACTCACTCACCGACTGACAGACTGACGCACACTGCGCTTGGTGCGCACAAACTAACGAGCTCGTTCCGGCTCTCTCTATCCAGCTGCGTCGGAATATCGCGGGTACTACAGAATCTTAAAGAGCAGAAGGTGTACGACAAATAGATAGATGGATTGATAGACTCACGGACTTGCAGACTTGCAGACTTGCAGACTTGCACACACACAGTCGCGGGAGATGGAGGTGGATAGAGCACGAAGGAGAGAAGCAACTGAGCGTGATCGAGCGATCGATCGAGATCGAGATCATTTGATCGATCGCTCTCCCTCTCGCACACACAGGCACACAGACACACAGGCACACAGGCACACACAGACACACAGGCACACACATTCATATACGCACTCACTGAGCACACTCACACGAGGCACTAGAGTACTAAGCACTCAGGCACCTACATCATCACCAACAAGAGCCCAAAGTACATCACACACCATCACCAACAAGCAAACAAGCGCCCTAAGCACATCATACTCCAGCACACACACACACACACACACACACACACACACACACACACACACACACACACACATACTGAGCACACGCCTACACACAACAACCTCCCCAGGCCGCCAACACGCACCACCACTACCACCACCACCAACCATGATGGGATCCGGCAAACGAACCTCATCGTCCTCCACCTCGACAGGCAGCGGAGGCCTAGCGCCGATCATAGGCCTGTCGCTCTTCGTCGTGGCGGCCCTGCTCGTGAACTACCTCGTGTTCTATCAACGAGTGACCTTCCTCGATGCCGCGATCTCGAACGCCAACATCGACGCCGAGTACTCGGTCGCTCGTGCCCGAGAGCTCCAACGACTCATCGAATCGCAGCAAGACGAGATCGAGTCTCTCCAGGTCGCTCTCGAGAGCTCCAAGAACGAGCGCGTCGAGCTCGAGAAGCGTCTCGAACACGCGCGTGTCGATGCCATCAAGCGCCAAGCCAACGCGCCCATCGAACGACCTGCACCGCCCAAGGCGCCCGAGATCTCCTCACCGACGCAATCGCACTCGCAGCCACAATCGTCTCTCGATAGCTCGCTCTTTGATCCGACGATCGGCGGCTTTGGATCACCGATCGTGCAGACCTCGGCCGATATCTTTGCGCGTGACTTTGGACTCTCCCAGGGCGAGCGCTGGTGCGATGCTCGCATCGGTTTCGAGAAGATTCGCTCGCTGCGTCGAGGCATTCGAGACTACTGCAACAACGGTGCAAGCAACGTCGTGTGCACTCATCAGGAGCAAGAATACTATTGCAAGTGCGTGCGCACCCTTGGCGCCACTCGATCATGACCAGGATATGCTCTAATCAATCCATCATGCACGGCTGATCAATCGATCCACAGAACTACGAACCTGATGTTCGATCTCACCAAGCTCAGTCCCGTGAATCCTGGATCGATCTCCGATGTCGACGAGTTCTACCACTATTCGCAAGGACCTCTCCAGCTCGCATGCTCGAGTACTCCCGACTTCTCGTCCCCAACAGCGTATGATGGCTCGCATCTCAACGACCAAGCGCCAATGCCACGGCAATTCACTGGAGCACATGACTCATCCATCTATGATTCTGATGTATCTAATGTCATCTTGATAGACACGCACAATCCGAGATCATGAAGAATTGGCGTATGGAGCGAAACCTCAATGTCGAGGAGTTCTGCAAGGACAAGTGGGTCGAGCATCCAGTGTACTTTGTGACGCGCTACGAGTATGCCAACATGTACCACACGATGACCGATTTCTGGAACCTCTGGATCACTGCCTACACGTATGGCGTCGATACGTCCAAGTGGCAGGTATGCAGATCGCCACCTCGTCGAATCTGTTACCGATCCACCAACGAACTGATCAATCATTCTCGTGTGAATAGGTTTACTTTTTGGATGCACATATGCCAGCCGAGCACGTCGATCAAGCGTGGCAAGATTTGTTCGCGCCAGGCCATCCGTACCAAAGTGTCTACGAGCTATCCAAGACCGAGACCCACATGTGTTTCCGGTACCTACACGCTCCTCCCTTGGCGTTCCGTTCATTGCACTGACACGAACCGGTCTACGAAACAGCGAGGCATACTTTGGTCCAGTGGGATACATCTCGACCTTGCAGCCGAGCCATGCACGAGAGTGCTGGAACGGTGAGCTGCTCCATGCATTCCGCAAGTTCGTTTGGAATCGCGTCGGAGCTTCCGAAAAGCACCCGGGCCATATTTCCGAGCCACGCAAACCCACCATCACCGTCATCTATCGGCGTGACTACAAGCCTCACCCTCGAAGTAACGGCAAGAACCGTCGCAAGATCTTTAACGAAGACGAACGTACGTCGCCCCCATCGCGAACGCGCAAGAAATGATGCCATTCTTATGGCGATCGGTTGTGGGTGCATCGTGTAGTGCATGGCTTCTTGACCAGAATCTGGGACGTCGATATCATCGAAGTCGACTTTGCGACAATCAGCGTCAAGGAGCAGATCCTGATCATGAGCAAGACCGACATCTTGATCGGCATTCACGGCGCAGCCATGACCAATCTCTTGTTCCTGCCGCCGACCGCCACCATCATCGAATATGTACTCGGTGACGGATTCATGGTCAACAACCACTTTCGTGACTTTGCCAAATGGACCGGTCGCAGTTATATTCAACTTAGAGGCGTGGTATGTAGATAGTAACCATCCAGAAGCTTTCTACTTGTTACTCTGCTGACTCTCTCTCTCTCTCTCTCTCTCTCTCTCAATCAATCAATAGCGACATGGAGCAGGAGAAGAGTTCTTTGATATCAACCTCGAAGAGCTGCGAATGGTTTTGTACACGACCTTGCACCAACAGCGAACCACCATCTTCAATCCCGGCTGTGGCGGACTTGAGCACTCATACCGAACTCCAGGCAGCCCCTGCAGCCGTAACTAATTTAACCATCTCCTCGCCCTGTCGGAGGACATCGGCTTCTCCATCATCATCATGTATCATCATTACAAACAAACAAGGACTTTGCTTGAGCTTGCACGCATCTTTAATGTACATATCGATCAGTCGCCTTTGCATAGGCGATGACGAATAACGGCACTACACTTCTCTTCATCCTCATTTCTTGGACGATGACAATTGGCTGTACCAAATGATTCCCGCCAAGGCAGTAGCAGCTCCCAATCCACTCAACAAAGAATACTACAAGGCGGTAGATTGTTGTTGGTGAGCAATGGGGGAGGACAATCGTCGGGTCGGTGCGAGTGAAGGAGCGTACATCATGTTGGAATAACAATACCGATAGCGTAACATTGACGGGAATCTTCATGTGGCCGCAAAGCGTGAGTGTCAATGGCGATACCACAGACAAGCACCAAAACTGTACAAGGTCTACGCAATCATATCAACACAATGAGCCATCACAACCATAGCAGAATAGCAGAAGTGAAACCAAAGCAAACGATCGAGAGGGGAGCACGTACTCAAACCAAGAGCGGTTGTGCCGCTAATGGCCAGCACGAATAGGCCATACGACGACCCGAGCAAGGGCCATTCAGCCAAGGAAGACATTTCGGTCATCAGCACTAAGGGAACGAGCTCGACGAATGCGATCGGCGCGGTACTCGCCAATACCGTCACGGGGTCCATCGATCCAAGAGCCAATACTCGAGATGAGATGAGCGTTTGAGCAGCTAATGAATTGTAAACGGACCATTCGAATCAGCAACAGCAACAGCAACAGCAACAGCAACAGCAACAGCAACAGCAACAGCAACAGCAACAGCAACAGCAACCGCAACAGCAACCGCAACCATGGTGCATCTCGTACCAGAAGCAGCAGCAGCAGAGAAGGCCACGAGCCCACCGATAAAGTTGACGGACGAGTCAGCGATCGTAACGACAGCGACACCGGCCGACGTCAACAAGACCGACAGGTAGATCGGCAGCGTCTGTCGTTGTCCGAGAAACACGAACAGGAAGATCACCATGAACACGGGAACAGATGCCTGTGATACAAGAGATGGAGAGACAGACCGCGAGAGATCCATGAGTACTGGATGTGTACGGGCGAGTACGAGAGCATGGACGATCCTACCTTGACTGTTTGCACTGTCGCCACAGTGATGAACGAGAGACTGTAGTTGCCCAGAATGATACTCACAGTCATCGTCGAACTACATAGAACCGTTCCAAAGCGTTCCCGTCATAGCCACACCGATGGCCAATCCAATCCATTCGAATCAATCACATCGAACCAATCGCATCGAACCATTCGCATCGAACCATTCGCATCGAACCATTCGCATCGAATCAATCGCATCGAATCAATCGCATCGAACCAATCGCATCGAATCAATCGCATCGGTTGGTAGAGCATGGCGCATTGAATCAGCAAAGCTCCCCTCTGGATGCATCACATGATATCGCTCGGCTACCAGTCACATCATTCACGTACGCGAGGATCACGAACTTGGTCGGGTTCGCGAGCAGCGGCTTGTAGGTACCGATGCGAAAGAAGTGTACGCACACGAAGCCGCCGATCGACGACACGAGCATGTGGACGCACGTGAGCGACAGCGGATACACGAACCCGAAGCTCTTGGCGAACACGGCCTTGTTCCCGAGTACCACCGCCGCATTGAACGCAAACCTGTGGTGTGTTGTGGTGAGTGAGTGGAAGAGTATCTCACGAGATATCTCTCTCTCTCTCGCTCTCACACATCGATATGAGGAGTGAGAGATATCTCGCGCTCGTTCTCTCGTTGTTGGTGCTACACTCACCATAAGAGCAACGCAGCAGCCTTTGTGACGTGTGAGGAACTCGCCACCGTATCGACCGATGACGACGACGACGTCGACGACGAGGAGGAGGCCGTCGATGCTCCCGACGGAGTGGTCGCAGGCAGCGGCAGCGATCCGCCACTACCGCCAGCACCTCCTCCCATCGAATGCAGCATGCTATCCGATGCCACAAGCGATGTATCGGAAGAGGTACTGGGAGACTCTACACGGATGGTCGATGCGTGGTGATCCACGTGGTCGCCGTCTGCTGGAAGATCGAGGTGGTGGCGATGATGATGATCCTGTTCCTCCTGATGATGGTTATGGTGTTGGTTGTTGATGGCTGCTGCCTCTTGGAACATTCTCTCTCTCTTGATGCAACTCGAACTTTCTCGTGCTCGTGGACCGAAATCCACCTCGCGTTGGAGCTCGGGTATCGTGCGGTTGTAGGTGTGTGCCTCGATGGCGGGGCTTGAGATATGGCACGCTTGTGGATTGGGTTTTTGGCCTTCTACCTCTGTAGCGTTGTACGTCAAATCGGTGATCTCTGTCCGACGATCGATCACTGTGATGTGCTGAGCGAATCCCTCGCGAGATAAGCTCTCCTCCGCCACACACACAAGCTGCCGATCTCCAATCGCAAAGACAACGCCGTGTACAGTCTCGTGCCACCCACTACTGCCCCACCAGCGACGCTACCACCACCATTATCCTACCTTCCCCACGCCGAGCACACCAACCAACACACGCACACGAGACTTTTTACATCGGTAAAATGGACTTCGAGGTAAAGCTCCATCGCTCTCCCTCCTCTCCTCAGTGCCTCAGGCCTCATCGCAGTGCCTTTCGTTCCTCTCGTGTACCTTCGCCTCTCTTCTCTTCTCTTCGCCTCTCGTGTGTGCGCGTGTGTGGTGGTGCTCTGTTGGTGCCGGGTGGGGTTGTCTCTCTCTCGCGCGCACCCTCGATCTATCTTCCACCCTTCTCCCCAACTCTTGTTGTGAGTCGGTGTTTATTCGATCGGGTTTGTCTTGCAAGGGTGCAAGTACACATATCGATCCTCGCACACGCTATCCGCATCGACAGATCGAACCCATTGCGCGTGCTTGTCGTCTTCCAAGTATCCGCGCACTCACACACAAACACACACACACCATACGCTCACTTACACACTCTCACTATCGCTACTACCTCTGCCTAACTCCTCATCTCACTCTCCCCCAGCCCCAACACACACGCACACGCTCGATCTCGCGCTCGATCTCTATCTCGATCCGCCATGTCATCGCAACCGAACCCCGCGGCACTCGATGCCGATGACTTCAAGATCACCACGCCGCTGCCTGGCGTCGCGCACGGTGCTGCCACGCCCGGTGGCCCTGAGCCTGGACCTATCCCCGTTCGTCGGTTGTGGTTCCCGTTCTTTACGCCGCTCAGGAACCCTGGCAAGTTCGAGAACCTGCAGCGCGAGTCGGGTACGTGCGAGCGACCTCGAGCGTATGGTTGCGATGCACTGGTCCATCGTACTCATCGTTATCAACGCGCTTGTGTATGGGTATGTGCGCCGTGTGATTGAACAGGAGCTCTCGAGATGATGGAGCTCTTTGACGGCGTGAACTTCACGCTAGGGCGCCAGGCGTCCGAGGCCTTCTCGCTCAGCCATCACTTGCAACTTCCGATCGACTCGGAGCACAACTACTTTCTCGCTCTCGACCACCGACGTGACAACGTACGTGACTCGACTGACTCGCCACTTGCCATGAGCTGTAGAGCCCGAGCAAGCGAAAGAACAGAGTGAGAGCGACGTCATGTCGCTGCGCGAGCGATCGTATGGAGGCGATGCGTCGGGCATGATGCTGATCATGGCGGTGGGTGTGTAGTTGAGCCTGGGAGCACAATGGCTGTCGAACGGCCGAGTTGGAGGCTCAGTGCGCTTTCCTCTTGGCCCACTCCGACTCGCATATCACAACAGCGTACGCAAACACACCGTCTCGCATATCCTTGTGTATGTGAGAGAGAGACTTATCTATCCCTGTCTCTCTTGTTTGTGCGCACGTGCATGTGTGTTTGTGTGTTTGTTTGTTTGTCTGTCATATGGTGGGTGTCGAGCAGTTCGATGGACCCAACCGAACACACTCGGGCGACGTCGAGTATTACGGTCCTGATTGTACAGCACTCGCAAAGTTCACAAACGCCATGGGTGGTATCCTGACGGCGGCGTACTCACAAGCGATCACGCGCGACCTGGCTCTCGGCGTGCAACTCGAGGGCTTCTTCAAACCGGCCGAGTTCGGCGTCTCATGGAACGCACGCTACGAGACGCCCGACTGGGTCTTCTCGGGCCTGTTGCGTTACACCTCGCACGGCATCTTCTCGGTCACGCGCAAGATCGGCCAAGGCATCTCAGCCACGAGTCAGTTCCTCGTACAGCAAGACCCCAACTCGGGCAGGTGGGTCTCGAGCGGCATGTTCGGCGTCGACTACCAATTCCTCGCCGCTCGCTTCAAGGGAACGATCGACTCGCGTGGTGTCGTCCGAAGCGTCTTCGAGGAGAGCATCGCTGACGTGATGACCATCACGCTGTGCAACGAGCTCGTCTTCCCCTTGAAACAGTATCGACTCGGCTTCGGTTTCTCGATCAATCTGTAAACCCCACCCAATCAGCTATGCATTCAAACACTCCACCCACACCCACACTCCACCCACACACCCTTCACTCACCCTTCTCCCTTCCTTCTTTCCTTTCCTTCTTCTTGTGTTGGTGTCTGTCTGGTATATGCCACATCTTCATCGCCCTTGGTCGTCCTTTCATTCCTTCTCACTCGAGCGAGCGTTAGTGCACACCTCCCCTCACATCCACCCCGTGCCACTACAACAGTTTTGCTTGTATTTCTACCTCCGTCTTGTGTTGGCTTGTGTTTCCATCAATCCAGCCACAGCGACAACCATAAAGTAATACAAACGCCCCAACAAACAATAACTATCTATACTTGCTCTTCCAGTGCTTCTACTAAAAATGTTGTTGCTGTTTATCAGTATCGAGTGAGACAATAAGCGTTGGCACATAGATGAACGAGAGGAAACAACTGGTATCTACCGATAGCGTGTTGGAGGAGATGAGAGCAGACCGATCAAGTCTTGTTGAACCTCAACGCCAAATAGCCCAGAATGCGCCAACCAGCAATCATGGCAAGGAGAATCAACTCACTCTTCCAGTGCCTTGCATCCTGGAGATTCTGGCTCGCCAAGACCGTGGTACCCGAGGTGTACACCGGGTGCGTGGCGTTCTTGACCGGTAGCACGAGGAACTCTTGTCCCGTGAACTCGTTGTATGCCAGGCCTTCGAATGCCCATCGGACGAATGAGATGTACTGTGTCGTAATCACAAAGCCGATTCGTTCCCGCCCCCGAGGTAGTGAGGCTCTGATTGTTACGAGGGAGACTGACAATCGTGACGTACGTTAATCCAGTTGATCGACTGATTGATCGAGGCACCGATATTGAAGAAACCACCAAAGAGTCGAAAGATCTCCATGGCGAACGGGGCAATGATGCAAGCGAGCAACGGGGTCTTGGCGATGGCTGACACAGTGAGACCGATCGAGATGGCGCACAGGGACGAGAGCTCGAGGATGAAGGTAAAGTGCGCCCACTTGGAGCCGTCGTTCTGGTAGCCGATCATCCAGTAGACAATCAGCGAGAACAGGAGCGGGAACAGCAACTGGATCGGCAGCTCGGCGAGTGACTTGGAGAAAAAGTACGGTGACGTGTTGTACATGCCGGCGGCACGTTCGCGCAGCACGATGACGCGCTCCTCGGGAAAGACGTTGACGACCGTGAAGAGGCCAATGACGCCTTGGTTGATGACGACGAAGAAGAGCGACGCAAAGCGACGCGACGTGAACTGCGTCGTGAGCGGCAGGTGCCAAAAGACGCCGCCGATCAGGAACGCCACCACGATCGTAAGGAAGAGATGGATGCAATACAGTCGCCACGAGAGCGCGGCACACTGTGCCGCTCGCACGAATAGCACCAGGAACTGCCAGGGAAGGTTCGTACGCGACGTGAAGCGCGTCTTCTTGAGCTTGCGCTTCTCCTGCTTGATCTCGTCATTCGAAACGACGCTCTTGGTGGCGACCAAGTGCTGCTTGTACTCCTCGACCAAGATGGCGCTGTTGAGGCGCGCCTGCTCGACTTGCTGCGGGTTTCCAGGGTCAGCGGCACACGTGTCGAGCACAAAGTCGGCCGGATTGTAGTGCGGCGGACACGTGAAGCCGAGCTGTGCCATGTACGGGACGACGTCGGCCGCACGTCCAAAGTACGCGACCTCTCCTTGGCTCAAGACCAACAACGTGTCGAACAGCTCAAAGATCTTGGAGCTCGGCTGGTGGATGGTCGTAATGACGGTCGTGCCCTCGGAGGCGATGCGCCGCAGCACCTTGACAACGATCAGCGCAGCCATCGAGTCGAGACCCGTCGTCGGCTCGTCGAGCATTAGCACCTTGGGCCGGCCGATGAGCTCGACGCCGATACTGACTCGCTTGCGCTCGCCGCCCGACACACCGCGGTGGAGGGCGTTGCCGATGCGAGTGTCAGCGCAGCGTTGGAGGCCGACCTTCACCATCAGCTCCTCAACGGCAGCGAACTTTTCGCTGAGGGGCATGGTCACCGGCAATCGCAGCAAAGCCGAGTATCGTAACGTATCGCGTACGGTCAGGTTCGAGAACAAGACATCATCTGCGGACGAGAGGAGGATGAATTAGCGCGACATTGTGGCGTGGAGTGAACCAAGGCGAAGGAGCAGCTCGTGTCGTTGTTGGTCGTACCTTGCATCACGTAGCCGCCGTATTTCTTGACAGTCGCCTTGGAGAGGCGCTGGTTGTTGAAGGCACGGTAGCCTTTGACGGTGCCCGAGGTGTACCTGCTGCCAATCAAGTTCAGCAGTGTCGTCTGTGCCATCAGTGGAGATTGCATTAGCGGTGGAAGGGTCGGTGAAGCTCAGGGAACCGAGACTCGAATTCAAAGGTCGCAGTGTTGCTTGTGTGCCTTCGTACCTTGCCGGCTCCCGAGGCGCCCATGATTGCGACAAACTGGCGATCAAACTTGCACGTGATGCCATGGAGCAAACGGACCTTCTGGCCCTTGAGCTTGAGGTCGTACGTGACGTTCTTGAGGTTAATCTCGGCACGCTGATCGGTATTATCGCTTCCGGCCGGGTCATCGTCATCGTCGACCCTCACCACGTCGTGATCATACTCGGTAGTCGAAGCTGCCATTCGCGAGCCAGCGAGCCAAGAAACAAGCTCGAGCAACACACAAACAAGCGCGAGGCAGGGGCAGTATCAACAAGGGTGGCTGCGAGGCTGGGCTCATCTTCCTACCCGGCGGTTTAACTCCGAGCGGGGCACGAGTGGCTATCGCCGATGGGTTACTACTGCCACAGCGCAGTCGCTACTGCTGTTGTTGTATTCTCTCCTTCTCAGTGTCACTACAAAGCTCTGGAGTAACCTCTCGTCTCAGCTTGAGAGCAGTACGGAGCAGTTGGAGGCGATTTGTGTTCTCATGCGCCATCTTCGATGCTTGTTGATAGTTGCCGCATTCCGATATCGACCAACGAAATTCCAGCTAGGTTGGTGCTCCACCGGTAAGACGCAGGACCCAGCCAATCCAGAACGGCGCCAGAAACCAACCAACCACCGCCAGGCCGGAACGAAGGACGAACGAGGAGGGCTCCAAGCGGCGGAGGTGACGCGCGCGCTCTCTGGGCCGACACGCCCACCCCAAAAAAGAGAGAAAGCAAAAAGCAAGCGTGAGCTTGATGACGTCGCAGCCGCAGCCGCCTGCCACAGCGACACACAAACACGATCGATCATCAGTCTCTCGCTCTCTCGCTGTTGCTCGCATCGCTCTCTCTCGTGACCACTCGCAGCCATGACGTACTCACGTGTTTCGTGGGGCATGGTGTCGGCCGTGGTGTTGGTCGTGTTGGCGGTCATGGTGTTGCCGGCCGTGTCGCGAGTCGTGATCGGTATCGATCTCGGCTCCGAGTCGTACAAGATCATGAAGAAGTCACGTACCATCGAGATCGTTCTCAACGAACAAACGCAACGAAA
>Ga0209935_1003309_pt1 | contig 16902 bp, 27 predicted proteins | sample ThiBio_1000_plan_2_FD_183958 | JGI IMG/M metagenome (GOLD analysis project Ga0209935, IMG submission 183958) | Wastewater bioreactor microbial communities from Cape Town, South Africa - Thiocy_cont_1000_plan (SPAdes) | ecosystem: Engineered > Bioreactor > Thiocyanate-remediating >... | reverse complement strand
GAGTACACTCGCTTGAGTTGGTTGTGCAGCGCCGCAAACTCGCTGTATCGCTTGAAGCACACCCAGCCTGTGCCGGCATCGGTGCCCACTTCGAGCACGTAGCTCTGCGCACGCAAGCTCCGGTAAGCACCTGGTACTGCCGACCAAAGTGCCGTGCCGCCGCCGCCACGCTCTCATACCGTGTACGGGTTCTCGCGTGCATCCAGTTGTGTGATCGAATCAATGATGCGCACGTGCCGAATGCCATCGGCCTCTTGAGCGCACGAGCTCGCGAGCGCACTGTCGGCCTTGGGTGACACGGGAGCCGGCGCTGCTGGCAGCTGCGGAATCACTACCAGCTTGCTGATCATGCCCGGTGGCAGGCCGACCCCGAGATCCTCGAGCGCAAAGTGCGACGGCACAAAGTTGTTGGCGAGCACAGACTGCGGCAGGATGCCTACGCGACACACCGAGCGACCCAGACCCAACGTCCGTTTCGTGTCATTATACGAGTCGATTTGCGTGGGCTTGTGCGTCGTGCACTGGAAACAAGCTCGCCGCTCGCATACGAACCCATCTCCTTGTACGCCTTGGCAATAAGCTGCGAGCAGAAGAGCGAGTTGGTGTCATCGCTCTGGTTGCTACCGTACGCCGCTCGAATGAACTCGAGAAGGTTGGTAGTGAACGGCTTGCCGTGCACCGCTACACGCATACGTACGCGAGTGAGCCAGCTGTTGCCGTCAGCTCAAACACTCTCATTCGTACATTCAACGTAATCCATCAAGGCTCGTATCATGGCTGGATTGCGGTCCATCTTGAGACGCCGAATGCCAATGGTCGACGACTCGCGGTACACCTGCAATGCCGACGAGAGCGTGTAGGTCGCCACGCCCTCCATCGTGGCCTCCAGCAGGTACAATCCACGCTTGTGCCGAATCTTGGTCACCATCGCAATGTGGTCCCACTGCACTCGAGAGCGCATTCACGCGAGCGGTGAGTCTCACGAGAATGAGGCACACCGAGAACGACGCGGCGTCGGGCGCACCTGACTCCATGTCGTGACCTTGATCGAGTGCGTCAGAAAGTACGAGCTGTTCACGAGGATGATGTCGCCAGCGTCCATGCGCAATGGAACCTCGACCTGCGGCGTGCCATAGAAGCTCCACGGCCCGGCTTTGGGATCGAGCGACTTGTGGTACATGAGATGCAGCCGTGCGCACGGTGCACGCGAGTACTTGGCGTCGATGCCGTCGCACAGGCGAGCCAGCTTGGCCTCGTGCATCGCCTCGCTGTCGTTACCAGCCTCCTGTTGTTCGACGCTGCTCGGCGGCGGCGCGAACCACAACCGGTCGTCGAGTGTGTAGTAGTTGATGTTGCACGCCGGCATGGCGATCGAGCGAGCTTGGCCTCCAGGCTCGATCGGCGTCAGCTGACTCGTGCGCCGCACCACAACGCTCACGACCGGAGTCGGAAGGTGCTGCTGCTGCTGCTGTGATGGCGCCGATCCAAGCAGTGGCGTTGATACCGCTGCTGGTGCCGGTGGCTGATCTCGTTGCGGAGTCCTCTGCGCCTCGGACACGGATGGGATCGAGGAGGCGCGGTGGTCGAGCGGGTGGATGGGCGGCACGGCCGCGAGCTCGACGAACGGGAAGCACTCGACCCACACGTCCTGCATCGCGTCGTACGGAATGTCGCGCAGCGGCAGCGCGACGCGCGTCACCACGCGATCCGAGCCGAACACTCGATCCGTACGGTCGAGCACGTCGATCTCGAGCACCAACTGCGCTTCTGACATCACGTCGGTCGTGCTGCATGCGGTCCCCGGCACATCGTCAATGTCGCTCGTTCGCTCGCTCGCTCGGTCCTGGCGCGAGGCAGCAACAGCAACGTACAAGGTGCAGGTCTCGTTCCAGATCGGCGCCGGCTCCTTCTCGCACACGCTCGTCTTGTACTCCTGATGGGCCACTCGCACCTACACCAACGATGCCATCGAGCACCGGTCAACCGAGAGTCGGCGCCATGAGCGCGTGCGCGCGCAGCCACACGCACGGCGCAGTAGAGGTCGGGCTCGGCGCCGCGCTTGCCGGTCACGAGGCTGCCCATGAACCCGAGCCAGCTCTGCGGCTGCTCCGACTCAACCTGCAGCTTCACGTCCGATGCCTCGACCACTGTGCACCAACGATACGGTCGCCGTCAGACGCACGACCTCGTGAGAGCGTTGGCGCGCAGCCGCGTACCGACGAGGTCGAGGTACAGCTTGCGCCGGTTCTTGACGGCGGCGCGCGGCCGCGACCTATCGGCCTCGGCCACCTGGTCATCGACGGCCGTGGCTCGAGGAGGAGCCGTCGAGGCAATGTCTGGTGAGCTCATGGCAGCATCGACCACGCCGCGGTGACGGTGCTGCTGCTGCTGCTGCTGCTGCTGCTGCTGCTGCTGCTGCTGCTGCTGCTGCTATGGCGGCGGCGCGAGGCGAATGACGTCGAGCTCGAGGTCGCTGTCGATGGCGCGCTCGTTGGTCGTTGTCGCTGTGGCTCGCGCAGCTCGTGGATGGACCATGTGGCCGACCTGCTGGCCTCGCTGCAAGTGCAACTCGAGTGGCTAACGACGACCGAAGATGCCTCACGGGCCGTAGCCCAATGCGTGAGGCAGGCACGAGCGGCTGCGGCCGGCGCGCCCGACGTGGCGGTGCGGCTGCACGGCGCCATGGTCGTGGCGCTGGCTGCGTCGCCGCGACGGCTCGACCTCGCGCTCTACGTGGCGCTGGTGCGCGAGCTGTCCATGGTGAGCTACATGCAGCAAGCGCTCATGACCATGCCCGCCGTGCGAGCGCTCGAGCTGGGCCGCGAGCTGCTCGAGGCCGATGCGTCGCTGCTGCCGCCGGTGCGCGAGGTCCTGGCGCCGCTGCTCGAGCGCCGCGCACGCTCGTCCTCGTCCTCGTCCTCTGCCGCCACCACGACCTATTCGACCGTGGCGTCGGTGCTCGCATCGGATGCCGAGTGGTCGAGCGAGTTGTTGGTGTACGTTGCCGCGAGGCCAGCAGGCTCACATCTGCCGTGGCGCTGGTGCTGAGGCGCGTGCGCTGTGCGCTGTGTTGCTGCTGCAGCCTCGTCGCTCGACTGCAGCGCAACGCCGACGAGCTCGAACCCTCGGCGCTCTCCCGAGCGATCGAAGCCTTTCGCGAAGCGCTGGAAGTTGCCAGCCGTTGCTCGCAAGAGGCAGCAGGCGAGCTTGAGCTCGAGGCCGAGCTCGATGCGATGGTGAGCGAGCGCGCGGCAGTGCCCCTCGATGCCGCGCCGCACTCGCTGCTGCAGGAGCTGCAACACGTGCACGACTCATCGACGCTCGAACAGCTGCGAACATGGCCAGCGCAAGAGCTTGCCGATTCTGGTTGCGTGCATCTGCTGTTCGATGCCATGCTCTCGCTCGAGGCCCACGTGCTCAGCGAGCGCTCGCAGCAGGCGCAGGCTCTCTTCATGGTGGCGTTCGAGGCCTTGGTGCTGCTGCCACACCGCGAGCAGATCTGCATCATGAGGCGAGTACTCGAGCGTGCTCCACGCCGAGACGACGCGCTGTTCGGCCGCATGCCGTGGCTGCAGCGGCTGTTGAACTCGCTCTTCAATCGCCTCGTGGTCGGCGAGCCGCGGCCATCGCAGCCGCTGCTCGACTGTGCCATGCAGTGTGCGCTCGCCAGCCCGGCGGCCTTTGTGCAGCGCGTCCTCGATGAAGCTCTCGCCGACCGCGGCAGCGAGCACCATTCGGCCGTGCTGATCGAGCTCCTGAGCTACTGCAATCCAGCTGTCGTCGTACGAACGGCCGCCGGCTCCGACACGTTGCTCGTGCGCTCGCTGGCGCATCTGCTCGTGCATCGCTCGGCTTCACTCGCGTCGCACAAGGCCAAACAGCAGCTCGCACTGATGGTGCGCTTGCTACTTTCACACGGCCGCAGGAGCCAGCTCGATCGTGGCATGCCACCCCTGCTCGAGCACTACGAGCTCGTGCAGTACGTGCTGCTGCCATCGATCGCGGCACCCTCGTCGCTGGACGCACTCCGAATGGCGCTGCTGTTGCTCGAGCAGCTCTTCCCGATCGACATCGATGCCACCACCGCGAGCGACGACAATCAGCCTTGGCCCTTGCGCTGCTCCTTCTGGGCACTCCTCGAGGCACTGCTGCTACAGTTTGCCAGCCCACTTCGTGATGCGTCGCTCGAGCGCTCGATGAGCATGCAGCTGCCGATTCCCGAGCTCCGAGCCACGAGACTCATGATCGAGCAGCTGCTAGCATTCGGTGTCTCTTACTGCGAGCAACTCGCTGCCTCGCACTCGAGTCCGCGAGCTCTCGAGATCGAGTTGTGCATGAATGCCAACAGCTTCAGCGTCTTCCAACGGCGCGTGAGAAGGCTTGGTACGAGAGATGGAGACTCTCGCGCCCGCTTGCTTGTGCTCGTCTCTCATCAACGAGCTCGTGATATCGTGCAGGCTATGGAGTGCAGCTGATGGTGCGCGATCTTGTACTCGCGTACGAGTGCTTCGTGAATGGTGCGCTAATGGCCCCTTCTCTCCCTCTTGTGACCGCGCCCTATCATTCAATTCCTCATGGCTGTCGTCGTACACTGCATCCAGGTGCCGACGCTCCTCTACCTCTCGAGATTCCGCGGCCAATTACCGCTGCATTATTGTCCAAGCAATCGAATCGATCTGATGGCGACAAAGGCGCATCTCGCGACGAACTGCTGATCGGCTTGCGCCTCATAGTCGAGAGCTGCCGTGCTCGCTCTACGCTGGAAGGCGTGTTTTTGGTACAGTGCCGCTCTACCTACCTGGTATCCTGCTTGTTACGATCAAGATTCTGATGGCGATCTTGATGTCACCAGGAGGAACTCTCTCTATTGAAGCTGAACGACCGTGCAGATTGCGAGTACCACTCGTTACTGCGCGATGCAGTGCTTTGGACTCTGCTTGCCAGTGACGAGCAAGAGTTCCTCGCGCTCGTGCATTCGGTCATTCATGAGCTCATTCGCCAAGGTGGTCTCATCGCCGCGAGCTCCAATGCGCCGCCCCTTTCCGCAGCGGCGCCTCCCCCATCGCTCGTCGGCACAGGCATTGCCGGTTTGTTGGTGCTGTTCGAGATGTTGCGACTCGTGAGCATATCGCCCTCGGCCACCATTGCCGCCGTGCTCGCAGCTCACCCGTGGATGCTACCGCACTTTGTCAAGAACGTGCTTCACTCTGCTCGGCACTGGCTCGAGCTGCACTCTCCGAGCGACCTACAAGGAGAGGCCGACGAGCAGAGACAAGCAGTTGGCATTGCTGCATCGCCGGTTCCCTCGCCGTGCTCGTGCTGCTCTCGTGGCGCCGGATCGCAGCGAGAGTTCTTTGGCGGTGTGGTGGTGCTGTTCCTCGAGGCTGCTCGGTTGCTTCGCGAGACGCAAGCGACGCGCATGCACGAGAACCACTTCCAATCGCCTTCTCTCGTGGAGCTGGCTGACGAGCAAGCCGATGAGGCCGAGCTTGAAGCGCAGCTGGCAATACTGCTGCTGTCATTCGCCAAGCGCTACAACGAGTTGGCCAAGAGCAGCACCATCTCGAGTGTGGTCGATGTACAACTCACGAGTCGGCTTCTGTCGGAGCAGCTAGCACTGCTCTACGATACGCCCACCAAGCAAGCTCTGGTTGGCGTGCTGCATTCCGGAAGCGAATCTCGTGCCGAGAATTCATGATGCAGTGCTTTGGAACGAGATAAAGACAAGCATGAACGTCTATGATACACGATGCAATGACCGGGTGGTACTGGCGTGAAGGTACTCGGAGCTGCCGCTACACCTGCTTCTTGTCGTGAACGTTGGCAGCGTCTGATGTGGTTGCAGTCAAGCCACTGACGGCATCGCTCGCCTGCTTGACGCGGTACTTGACAAAGAGCGACATGTACTCGGGATGAGACTTCATGAACGCCGAGAAGGTCGCTGTTGCACGGTGAGGCTTCGAGTGTCAGGATGTACGCAAGCGCGCACACACACAGCGCCGAACATACCAAAGTCGATCTGGCCGTTGGTGTCACCAGCGGCACTGGCGTAGAGCTTATCGACGTCCTCAGGTCGCACGTCGAGCGAGATCTTGCGGAGCACGGTCTCGATCTCCTCTCGTTCAATGAGGCCATTCTGTGAGATGTCAAGTGTGTGAGTGTCAGAGCGATCTGGCCGTTGGGGCGACATGCCGATTGTCGCTCGTATTCTGACGTACACCTGACGTGTCAAAGGCATCGAACGCCAGGCGCAGCGTCTGCTCGTTTGAGAGATACTTGCTCGCAAACGCTCGACCGATAATGTACTCGCGAAAGTCCAACTCGCCAGTCGCATCGAGATCCATCAAATCGAAGACCTCGCGCATCAACGGTGAGTCCTTGACCTCTGTGCCGGTCAGCAGCAAGTTAGGCAGCTGTCCTGGTTCCTGCCTGCCCCACAAGGAGAGCGGGCGCCATTGGCAGATGCAATGTGAGACGACGCACTGGTGGCAGCACAAAACTCCTCATACGACAAGGTGCCGCTGTGGTCGGTATCCATTTCGTTGAAACGCTGCAGCTCCTTGGTCAGGGATTTCTGGGTGGCACCATCGACATTGTTCAGTACAGAGCCCGTCGCTCCAAGCGGGAAGGGAAGAGGTTCGGCTGGCGTACGAGATCGAGGGCCTCGGAGAAGTACGATCGCAGGGCATTGGCTTCGATGAGGCCCTTCTCCTGAGGCAAACGGATCTTGGCGGCCTCGTGCAACAACACCACGTCTTCGTACGAGTGCTCGGTGCATCGAACTCGCAAGGCATCCGCCATCACTGTTCCCGAGAGAGAGAGAGAGAGAGAGAGAGAGAGAGAGAGAGAGAGACGAGTCAGTCACGTGTGTGTGTGTGCGCGTGTGCATGTGGCAGGTGTTTCGCGATCCTCGTACCTTGGCGCACGTTGTTGGCATAGAGCGATGGATTGCGCTGCTCCTCCTCGGACGGCTTGTAAACCGGAAGGTACTCGACCTCCATAAAGTTGGCGAACTGAGCGGCCGAGTGTGAGCAAGCGCGTGCATCGTGGTGTGCCTCAACGCATCATACCTGGCACAGGGTGCGGACCACGAGGTACAGCATGGAGGCCTCGCCGACCCAGCTGGGGTCAAAGTGCGAATGCGGATACCGTACAACGACCTGTGCAGCTCGGCGACACTCAGGTGCGTGGTGGCTGGTGGCGCTGTACGGAATGCCGCGGCGACGTTGGTGCGTACCGGTTGCACGGGCACGCCGGCAGCAAAGGCACCGTTGCGGAAGGCGATCAGCGCCGTGCCATTGGTGCAGGTGCCCTCGGGGAAGATGAGGATGTGCGGCCAGGCGCCCGAGCGAGCGCGCGAGACGATGGCCTCGCCGGCCTGGCGCGACTTGGTGCGGTCCTCGCGGTGCACCAGGATCGGCTGCAGGCAGCGCGCGATCGGGCCCGCGATCGGAATGTCGACGACGCCGGCCTTGGCGACGCCGATCGGGCCGCCGAGCGCGTAGAACAGGTACATCGGCTCGAGGAAGCTGCGGTGGTTGCACACGACCAGCGGCGCCTCGCTCGGCGGCGCCGGGCGGCCCTTGACCGGTATCCAGTACAGGCCGCAAGCGAACATGGCCACGCGCAGCAGGTACGGGATCGGCTGCACAAGCAGTCGCCGCCACGCCGACGGCGGCTGCTCGAGCTCCTCGGGCGAGCGGCCGAGCTGCGATGCGCGAGCCACCAGCCACGAGAGCACGCCCACCAGCAGCAGCACCAGCACGCGAGCCGGAAGAAGCACGATGCCGCCGATCAGCAGCTTGAGATTCTCGTACAACGTGTGCGGCTGCGCCGTCGTGTAGTTGACGAATGGATTGTGGCATGAGGCAGTCGACAGATGCTGCCGCAAGCCGCGTGCCTGCGACACCACGGCTGAGGTGTCCATGTTGGAGTGAGAGGAGCGAGGCAGCGAGGCAGAGAGGAGAGTGAGGAGTGGCGCTCGCGTCGTCGTGTTGTCGTTGTATTGTCCACCGCCCGCGTCGCGCATCAACCTCGGCCGCTGCTGCTACATCGCGCCCACAGCACCGAGCACTCGCTCCTCCCTCACCCTCACTCATCGACCTGCTGCCCACTGCTGCCACTGCTGCTCTTCCGTCCGTCGTCCCACAGCCCCGTCGTTGCCTACGCCAGCTCCACGCCGCCACCACCTCCACACATGACGCTCGCCAACTCTCTCTTCCGAGTCACCACGACAGCGTTGGTTGCAGCTTCGGTGTTGTCTGCTTGCAGCGTCGGATACAATGCCTTCCTCGCCGTCCGCGAGACACGCCGTATCAAGGTTCGTTCGGCTGCCGTGGTTGCGGTGGGCTGCTCGCTCGTGCGGTCCTCACTCACTCGCTGCTGCCTGAGCGCGTGCGCAGTCCAAGTATACTGAGGAGCAGGATACCCTAGACGCGCAGCCCGCGGATGATGCCGCCAGCACCAGCAAATAAACGCCGTCCGCTACTGTGGAAGCAGTACTTCGCAACGCTGGTGGTCTCGATGGTCTCGATGGTCTCGATGGTCTCGATTCGATCGGGTTGTTGCTGCTGTCCGCCGCGCCGCCACCGCTCCCTGCCACTGTTCTTGCTGCACGCATCGAAGCCATATGGCAGTGTCAGCCATTCTCGCACACATGGCGCTGGTGCTGTTGGTGGTGCTATCGGCTGCAGATGATGCCGAGAACGATGCTGCTTGCGGCTGCGGCGCGCTGTCGAGAGGCGACGGCGGCACGTGGGCCTCCCTCCACGCGCAGGAGGACAGCTGCGGCACTGGCGGCGCCGAGCTCACTGCTCCTGCGCTGCGCTCGCGGCTGGTGGCGCTCGACGGCGGCGAGTTCTTGATGGGCTGCGAGGATGCCGAGGCGTACGCGGCCGACGGCGAGGGTCCGGTGCGACGCGTGCGCGTGGCGCCGTTCGCCATCGACGACACCGAGGTGCCGAATGCCGACTGGCTGCTGTTCGTCGAGCACACGCACTACGTGTCGGACGCCGAGCGCTTCGGCTGGTCGTTCGTCTATGAGCTGCTGCTCTCCGACGAGGTACGGGCGCGTAGTGTCGAACGAACGACGCGCTGCGTGCAGCTCGTTGACTCAGGCCTGGCTCTCGGCGAGCAGAATGGTGCGCGCGCCACCGAGGCCATGCTCGGCAGCGAGTGGTGGGTCAAGGTGCTCGGCGCCTCGTGGCAGCACCCAGAGGTCCGTCGAACGAGCTGCCCTCACGCACTGATTGTCACTCGCTCACTCACATACAGGGACCGGGCTCATCGATCACTGAACGACTGGACCATCCGGTACGGTGGAGGAGGAGGGTGGTGGCGATGCAGAGTGCACCTCGTTGACTCGGCCGAGCTGGCGCAGGTGACGCACATATCGTGGCACGATGCGAGCGCCTTCTGCGCATGGGCTGGCAAGCGGCTGCCGACTGAGGCTGAGTGGGAGTACGCGGCTCGGGGAGGGTACGCGCAGTGCCTGTGCCTGCTGGCCCTTGTTCCGAGGCACCTCTGACGCACCCGTCTCGACCGACCCGCCGCAGCCTGGAGCAACAGCGATACCCATGGGGCGACTCGCCCGCACCGCCGCACCGCGCCAACGACTTCCAGGGCTCGTTCCCGTCGCACAACTCGGCCGACGATGGCTTCGTCGGCACGGCACCTGTACGGTGGTTCGAGCCCAACGCCTACGGCCTCTACAACATGGTCGGCAACGTGTGGGAGTGGGTCGAGGACTACTTTGTGCAGCAGCAGCAGCAGCAGCAGCAGCAGCAGCACGAGACTGCCGATGTCGGCGAGCCATTCCCACGCGCCATGCGCGGAGGCTCGTACATGTGCCACCGCTCATACTGCAATCGAGCCCGAGTGTCGGCGCGCACGTCCGCAAGCCCTGACAGCAGCGCCGGCAACATGGGCTTCCGCTGCGCAGCGAGCCGTCCACCAAGCACAAGCGCCGCCGCCGCAGAGGCAGCGACCTGAGAGAAGCATTGAAATGAACCAAGCGAATATCTGAACGAACGAATGGCGGGAAGGAAGCGCAGGAACAGTGGCGGCGGCGCCGCTTCGTTGTCGCCTCCTCGCCCTCATGGCTGCACCACAGCAGCAACAGCAACAACAGCAGCTGCTACCGCTTGCTTCAAACGCCTCAGCAGACGAGCCTGTGCGACAACCAGGAGAGCAGCAGGAGCAACTGGAGGATGCCAGAACGCGCCTCCATCGAGAGTGGTGGGCGCGGTGTGCCGAGTGCCGCCGAACGTTCGTGTCTCGCGCCAGCATCGAGGCTGCGTGGGCCTACAAGCCACGCGCCAAGGTGCGCAGCACTCATCGCATCGGCGACTCCGAGGAACAAGAGGAGGAGGATGAGGATGAGGAGGAGGAGGAGGATCCATCAACCCTACGACATATGGTGCTGGCTGACGGCGACGCGGCAGGACGTATTTGTTGCCACGCCGCCCAAGTGTGGCACCACGTGGATGCAGCAGATATGCTACCAGCTGGCCACCGGTGGCGACATGAGCTTCGAGTGCATATCGGCCGTCTCGCCTTGGCTGGAGGTGGCACTCGACGTGCAGCAGCCACTGAGCGATGAGTTCCCGGCCGAACAGCCGCGTATCATCAAGAGCCATCTGGTTTGTAGCCGCATTCCCATGAGCGAGCAAGCCAAGTACGATTGTGTCTCGACGCTGCTGCATTGTAACGAGCCGCGGATCAACGACTGACACCACGCATTGAATGGTCGCTCACACGCACACACGTACACGTGTACCTATGCGTCAGATACATTGTTGTCGTGCGCAACCCATACGACGCGGCCGTCTCGTACTTTCGCTTCTTGCAGGGCTGGTGGGTCGACTACGACGACGCGTTCTTTGAGCACTTCACCGAGCAGAACCTGCTGCAGCGCTCGTGGTCGAGCTTCGTGCGCTACTTTGGTCATGTCAAGACCTGGATGAGCAAGTTCGACTCGCCCAACGTGCTGTTCGTCGCGTACGAGCAGCTGATGGTATGGTGGCCGCTCTCGTCATCGTTTGAGTTGCTCTGAGCGCTCACGCTCTGTCCTTGCGCGCCGATGCCATCAGTGCGATCTCGAAGGCGTGATGGCACTCGTGGCACGCTTCTGCGACTTTCCTTGCAGAGAGGAGATTGCAGCGCAAGCGCCACGCGGTGACGGCTGCTCGTGGGACGAGCTGGTATTCCGTTGCTCGTTCGAGTACATGAAGACGCACAGCAGGCAGTTCGACGAGCACCTCGTGTTCCGCCACTGCAACCCACGCATGGGCTTGCCAACCACCGCATGCTCCACAAAGATTCGCTCCGCCGGATCGAACGATGCACTGCGTCTACCGGCCGTGGCGCGGCGCCTGCGCTTGCATTGGCGAAACGTCATCGGAACGAGCTTCCCCGACCTGCCGTCCTACCTCCACCTGCTTGATCGTATCCGTGCCACCAACGGCATCGACTACACGCTACCAAAAGACTCGACGACTCTCGCTGCCATGCAATGGCCGCCATCCAGTTGACCACAATAACACGAGATATCTGCTGCGATTGATTGCTTGCGTGATTGATTCAAGCGTTTCCCGCGCTTTTGCGGTTCCCGCGCTTTTGTTCCGTTGCTCGCGCGCGCCAACGATCACCCATCGCCGACCCACATCGCACTGCCAATCGTGTTGCTCGCTCGCTCTCTCTCTCTCACTCGACTCGACTCATCTCGCTACCACTCCTCGCTGCTCCCTCACTCCGAGCCACACGATACATCATGAAGCGCGGTGATAAGAAGACCACCGCGCCTGCCACTTCCAGCAGCACTGCCGTGGCATCGGCCTCCACGAGCAGCAGCAGCGATGACACCACGACGACGGTCGTCGATGACGGAAAGGTCAAGGTGGTGGTGCGCTGCAGGTACCGTATCCACACTGTCGTCATCTCCACCACGCAGCGTGGCACGAAGGTCGGCTCACACATTCGTGAATGGCACCAAGGCCCCTCAACGAGCAGGAGCAAAGGAGCGGCAACCGCGAAGCGGTCCACTGTGAGCCAGCGCGCAAGGAGATCTCGCTCAGCATCGACGACGTACGTTGATGGTGCAATCTCCCAATGCCGAGCGCCCAGCGCTCTCGTTCGTCGCCGCTGACCTCGAGGATCGCAACAGAAACTGCAAGACAAGCTCGCCGCCTTCACGTTCGACGGCGTGTTCGACAAGACCAGCAGCCAGCAGCTCATCTACGAGAACGTTGCGTCGGAGATCGTGCAGGAGGCGCTCAAGGGCTTCAACTGCACCATCTTTGCGTACGGCCAAACTGGCACCGGCAAGACCTACACGATGGAAGGCCTGCGCGACGAACGCAAGGCCGGCTCGCCCTTTTGGTACGGCAGCCGTGCCGGCATCATTCCGCGAGCCGTACAGCACATCTTTCAGTATCTGATGGTACGCCATGATGCTGCGAGCTGACTCTCCTCTCATGGAGATGGAGATGGAGAGAGAACGCCAACTAACGACGATGGCAATGTGTGTACAATCAGGCACACTCGTCCGAGTATTCAGTGACCGTGTCGTATCTCGAGCTCTACAACGAGGATCTGATCGATCTGCTGGCGACCGACGACCGCCAGCTCAAGATGTGCTGGAACGACGATCGCAAGGGCGTCGAGATCCCGGGGCTCGAGGAGATCCGCGTCACGTCGCCCGAGGACATCTTCCACGTGCTCGAGCGCTCGGCCCACAAGCGCCAAACCGCCGCCACGCTGCTCAACAAGCACTCTTCGTACGACCCTCCCTCCCTCCTCCCTCGGCGCACGCAGCTTCCAATTGCGCCAATTGCTCGCATTCAAATATGAATTCACCAATGATGCAATCTGTCCCTGCAGTCGGTCGCACTCGATCTTTACGATCATCATCCAAATGCGCGAGCCGACTACCGATGGAGAGGACCTCATTCGTACGGGCCGCTTGAACCTCGTTGACCTTGCCGGCAGCGAGAACGTGAAGCGCAGCGGAGCGACCGGAGACCGCATGAAGGAGGCTGCTTCGATCAACACCTCGCTGCTCACGCTGGGTCGTGTGATCACTGCCCTCACGAACTCGAACACTTCCTACATTCCCTACCGGTACTAACACAACACGCACATATGAGAGAGAGAGCACGTTACTCACTCATTGGAATGGCATCTTCACCCAACGCATGCATATGCGCACTAATACAGAGAGAGTAAGCTCACTCGCTTGCTGCAAGAGAGTCTCGGTGGACAGGCCAAGACCTGCATCATTGCCACGATCTCAGCTTCGATCGATTGCTTGGATGAGACGCGCGCGACGCTCTTGTACGCGGCACGAGCCAAGAACATTCGCAACAAGCCGATCGTCAACCAGAACCTCACGAACAAGACGTTGATTCGCGACTACGTGGCTGAGATCGAGAACCTCAAGAACCAGCTCTATGTACGGCTACCACTCTGTCACACGACTTACGCCACAACCAACGCACTCTCTCTAATCCATGTGATGTGTATAGTCGGCTCGTTCGAAAGATGGCTTCTACGTACCAAACGAGTTGTGGCTCGAGATGCAACAGAGCAAACAAGAACAAGTGCGTGCCTGTCTTTCAGGCCTTGTGTGAGAGCGTGTGTTAGTGTGATGGTCTTGTGTGTTAATCATCTGTCTCTCTCTGCCTATCGAACGCCAGGAGCGAAAACTTGAGGACCTCGAGGCACGCCACGAGCAGCAGTCGCAGGAGCTCGCAACAGTGAACCGCATGTACGCGCGCAAGTCCGAGGAGGCCGAGGTCGCCACCTCGAGGTTCCAACAGACCAAGGTCGAGCTCGACGAAACGGCTGAGAAGTTGCGCCTGACCACCGAGCAGCTGCAGCAGACGCAGGAGCGACTCCAGGAGCAACAAGGTAACGAAATCACGACGGCGCCTCTCGTGTACCATCCCTGCTGCCACGCACTATCGTAACTTGGCTGACGAATCGAGAATTGATTGGTTGATTGATGCGATGATGGCGGCACCTATGATATGATGTTCGGAATTTATCAGCTCTGGTGGCGGCACACAAGGCCAGCGAATTGCGATTGACCGAACAAGGCAATAACTTGATCAAAACGCTGGAGACTACGACGGGCGACATTGAGCAGCTGCACGGCAAGCTGGGTATGCAACGAACGACCTCTTGCCTTCAATCAATCATCATGGTTGAATTCTTCTTGATGATACTTACGGGGTTCTACCGAACGTGCGTCGATTGGTTGATTCAGCACGCAAGAGCCACGTAATGGACACGAATCAGCAACAGGTCAGCAACTATCAGTCGCACTTGGCCGTACGTGTGGAGGACGCAACGCGAGAGCTCGAGTGCTTCCGTCTCGAGCACACGATGCAGTACAACGAGCTGTCACTCTCGCTCGAGACCTTCGTCAAGACGCATCTCGAGGAGTTGGCACGCTTCAGCACCAATGTCACGGAGCTCAAGAGCGTGGCGTCAAGCGGTCTGGCTGCCTTGGGTGAACTGTCGAGCAGTGTCCAGCGCTCAGTCGAGGGCGATCTGAGCGAGATCGCAGGTTCGATCGAAGCGGCGAACGAGCAACTACTGTTGCAATTACAACAACGGCAGGCGGAGCTCGAAGGCAACGCTAGCACGATGATCGAGCGGCTTGCAAGCTTGAATAGCAAGGTACGCCGGCGTGGAGTGAAACGACCTACACCGCGAGAGAGATCCAGCGAGAGATGTCAGTATGATCTCACTCTCGCGCGCGTTATGGCAGACCGTGGAGTGGGTCGAGCAAGTGCAGCAGACGCTTCGCGAGCAAACGGCGGCCGTGGGGCAATTCTCGCGCGAGCAGCAAAACGCACTCGAGCACTTGAAGCACCTCACGAGCGAGCACGTCGGCGAACAGCAACGCAACAAGCAACAGCAACAACGTGGCGTGGAGGCCATGGCGGCCGAGAACACGGCACGCTTCTCGAGCATGCAGCAGGCACTTGTGGCACAGGTGCAGGAGTCGATGCGGCGACTGCATGAGCAGCACCTCGAGTGGTTCGCTGAGCAAACGCGCACGCTCGAGACGAACTTGGCAGCCGACGTTGCGTGCGCCGAGTCGTTCGGCACCGCCGTGGCCGAGGCGGCCGATGGAGCTCGAACTCTGGCGCGCACAATGACCGAGCAACTCGAGAGCCTCGGAGGCAAGCAGCACGAGCAATTGGCACGCGTGAGCGAGCACTCGTGCTCGGGAGTCGATGAGGCCAAGGAGCTAGTGCGCTCGCAGCTGGCACACGAGGCACAGCGAGCGAGCGAGCTTGCCGAACAGCAGCTGCACGAGGGTGGCACGCGGCGCGAGCAGCTGCGAGCAGCCACCGAGCGCGCCGGCGGCTTTGGCGAGGAGCACAAGCGCACGATCGCCACGACGTGCGGCGCCATCGAGGCGCACTACGAGCAGCTGCAAGCGGCCGGCCAGCACGCCAACGGAACCGTACAGGCGGCCGAGCAGGCGTTGGCGAAACGGCTCGAGCAAGTGCGCCAGCAGCTCGGCGACCACACGGCCGCCAGCCGGCAGTGGACCGACGAGGTGGCCAAGCAGGCGCACGCGCTGGTGCACGAGCTCCACGCCGACGTTGCTACCGGCCGCACGCCCATCAAGCGCTCGTACGACTTTGTGTCGCGTATGCCGAGCATGCCCGACGACGAGTACGTCGTTGCGTACGCCGCCAAGCGCCGCGCACTCGGCGGTGACGGTGACTACCCTGAGTCCGAGGCTCGTCTGCTCCTTCCGGACGCCCACTCGCTGCCGACGCTGCTCGTCGACGCAACGGCAGCCGGCACCTCGATTCCAGTCGCCATGTCGATGCCGCTCTTGCGCAGCAGTGTCGATGGAATGGATATCTCGGCAGCGCCTGCGGCACCGGTAACCGACGCCGCGGTGGCAGACACGACACAGCCGCCAACCCACCACACCAGCAGTACAAGCAACAGCAGCGTAGGCTCAAGCCGAGCGGCAGCGTCAAGTCGCACCGCCGGCGCTGGCCTGCGCACCAAAGCGGCAGCCGCACCACTCAACAGCAGCGCCAGGCACGGAGGAGCAGCAGCAAGCAGCAGGAGCGCCGGACAACGCGGCACGGCTTCCGGCTCTAACAGCGCCAGCAGCGCCGGTGGAGTCAAGCGCGTTGGAGCAACCGTAAGCCGCTCGAGCCGTGCCGTTCTGGGCGAGCGTATCAATCAGTAAGTGGACGGCCGACCAAGCATCGAGCTCAGTGCCGTCGGGTCCCGTCCCGCTCGGTGCATAATGTACACACACGCACGTAGTACCGATCGCAGTAGAAGAAGCTCAGTAAGCAGATCGTGACGATAGCTGGACTGAGATAGATAGTTAGAGACCTGTAGACAACCAATGAATGACTGAATGCCACTGCACTCAGTACCAAATCTGCTACTATCGATGATGCTTCGAGATATCGGGCTGGTATGGCATGGGTGGTTGGGGGTCTGGACTGTACAAAGCCACGGCCTGCGACTCAGGCAAGCGGTGGTGCTTTACTTGCGGGCGAAGGCTGTCGCTCGCTCGCTCGCTCGGTGGGTCGGGGTGAGGTGGCGCGAGATAGGTCACGGGCTATTGTGCTTCGGCGACCGACTGCGGCCACAGCATTGGCGCCGCTGAGACCGGGGCTCCTGTGCTACTGACGAGCTTGGAGGCGGTGGCGGTGGCTGATGTGGTCGTGCTCGTGCTGGTGCTGGTGCTGGTGGCAGGCGAGGCGTCGCACTCCTGTCCCTGCCCCTGTTGCAGCTGTCTCTTGGGGCGCCTCTTGCCCATGAGGTTGGGCACAGAGGCTCGGGGATTGGGCCACACGGCTCGCTCCTCGAGCTTGATGCCAACGGGTTCGCGGCCGTTTGGTGTGCCTG